>JAEEGG010013151.1_pt1 | contig 17753 bp, 13 predicted proteins | sample 9134161 | NCBI WGS metagenome assembly JAEEGG01 (sample SAMN16246543, study PRJNA631951) | gut metagenome | biome: gut microbiome; feature: rumen; material: CR-attached | host: Bos | place: Iran: Karaj | collected 2018-10 | reverse complement strand
TCACAAAATGCTCGGTTCCCTTGGGCAGGTTGAGTATTGCCTCCAGGTTTATTATCTCGGTCGATGCCGCCGCGATGCTTGGGAAACTCTTGGCCAGCAACTGCAGATATTCTACGCTTCTCTCCATTGTCCTGTATGTTTACTGCAAATTTAATGGTTTTCCGCCAAAGTGTCCCACACTCACCCCACTGAGAATACGTTCTCTCGCGGGTTAGCGTGGGACACAGGCTCTAGATGAGGGTATGTAACACAACGAACCCCGCTACAAGCGCTGTGAGCGGGGGTGATGTGGGACACTTTGGCAAAAAACGACCCCAATGGTATCATTTTATTGTGCGAAGGATTGCAAGGAGGTGATCAAACACCATGGGAACGGTGGCCAGTTCCAGGCGCTCGGAGGGTGAGTGCACGCCGCGCAGTGTCGGGCCGATGGAAATCATATCCAGATCAGGGTACGATGTCAGGAACAGACCGCACTCCAGACCGGCGTGGATAGCCTTGACCTTGGGATCCTTCCCGAACAGTTCCTTATATGTGCGGACCGATATATCCAGCAGCTCCGACTTGGGATTGGGAGCCCAGCCCGGATAGCCGTCATTGCTTGTAACCTTGGCGCCAGCCAGACGGAAACAAGCAGCCAGAGTAGCCTGCACCGCATATTTGCCCGACTCAACACTACTGCGCTGGCTCGCCAGCATAGTGACCTTACCGTTCTCAGTGCGGATGCGCGCCAGATTTGACGATGTCTCAACCAGCCCCGGCACATCCATGCTCATGGCATAAACGCCGTTGAACACCGCAAACACTGACCTTATTATATTGCGAGCCACGCCCTGCTCTATGCACTCCCCAACAGCATCGGTCGATTCCATAAAGAACTTGGCCTCACGCTCGGTAACATGATATTCATCCTGTACTTCCGATGCAAACACGTTAAAGTCAACGCGTATCTTCTCGCGGTCGGCAAACGGAACGGCAATCACGGCCACAGCGTCACGCGGAATGGCATTGTGCAGGTTACCGCCGCTCAACGAAATCAGCCTCAGGTCATATTTGTCAAGAGCGCCGTAAAGGAACCGTGCCAGTATCTTGTTGGCATTGGCATAACCCTTGTCGATATCATCGCCCGAGTGGCCGCCGTGCAACTTATCGACCCCTACTCTAAGGAAGAAATATCCCGCAGGAACAGCCTCGGTCTTATAATCAAACTCAACGCTGGTATTGATACCACCCGCACAACCGATGAATATCTCGCCCTCATCCTCCGAGTCCAGGTTGATGAGCATCTTGCCGTTCATCATGCCCGGCTTGAGGTTTTCGGCACCGGTCAGACCGGTCTCCTCGGATACAGTAAAGAGGCACTCCACCGGTCCGTGCTCAATCTCCTTGCTGTCCAGAACAGCCAGAGCCATGGCAATACCCATACCGTCATCGGCCCCAAGAGTAGTGCCGCGTGCCTTAAGCCAGCCGTCCTCAACGTACGTCTCAATGGGCTGGGTCATGAAATCGTGCTCCAGGGTGGCGTCCTTCTCGCACACCATATCCTGATGGGCCTGCAGAATCACCGTCTGACGACCCTCAAAACCGGGAGTTGCAGGCTTGCAGATCAGCACGTTGCCAACCTCATCCTTCTTGGCGGCAAGCCCACGGGCGGCGGCAAAATCCATAAGGTACTCACCCATTTTCTCCTCCCTGCCCGACGGACGCGGAATCCTGCAGATTTCCAGAAATATATCCATCACTCTCTTGGACCAATCTATCTTTTCCATATATATTTTAATAAATTATAATAATGTCTTAACAACTCAAAAATGCTTCCCAAAAGTACATTATTCTTGGCATTAATTCAACTAAAATCCATATCTTCGCGCCGCATATGTGGAAAACGTTTCTTACAGTTGTACTTTTCCTTCTTGCCGCAGTACTTTTAATGTCTGTAAGCATTCTGCTTAAGAAGAACGGCAAATTCCCCAACATACATGTCGGGCGGAATCCTGCAATGAGAAAAAGACACATAGGATGCGTTGAGGAGCAGGACAGAGAGGCACAGAAGGTTAATCCTATGGCCGTTAATGAAATAGTAAATAATTGAATTTAGCTATATGAACTTCAAATCAGTTACATCGTTCGTACTGTCATCAGTGATGGTTCTCGGTTTCACCCAGTGCTCACAGCAGGCAGCCGCACCCCAGCAGGCTCAGGCACCCGTTGCCGTATCAGGTCTGAAAATAGCATATATCGATGTTGATTCACTCCTGGCCAACTATGCCTTCTATCAGGACCTTGCAGAGGAGATGACCCGCAAGGAGGAGAATTACCGCCTGGCTCTCACAGAGGAGAACAACAAACTCCAGAAAGAGTATGCCGAGCATCTCAAAAAGATCCAAAACAATGTTTACTCATCGTCAGAGCGTGCTCAGTCAGAGGAGAACAGATTCCAGAAAAGGAATCAGGCCCTGATGGAGAAGAGTGACAAATACAGTCAGGAACTCCTGGCTGAGAGCAATGCAAACTCACAGAAAATCAGCGAAACCGTTGACAATTACGTAAAGGAGTACAACAAGACTCACGGTTTCAACCTTATCATCTCAAAGGCCAGTCTGCTTTATGCCGATGAGGCCCTGAACATCACAGCCGAGATTCTGGAAGGTCTTAACGCTGCATACAACCGCACAGACCAATAAATAAATAAATAACCAAAGCAAAAAAGGTCATCCCGAGCAAGGATGACCTTTTTTATTTATCTTTACAAAAAAATAAACGCTTATGAGAAACTTTAAGTACGTCCTTTCAGCAGCCATCCTGGCTTGCATCCCTTTTACAGTAAGTGCACAGTTCATGTTCGGAGGTGGCGGTAACCGCGCAGCACAGGACAGCCTGCGCAAGATTGCCGCGGCCGATTATGCCGATATGATAGCCAAAGTCGGTGTCGGTCAGCCCCGTGAGGGACGCCAGCCCAACAATCCCGATGAGAGCAAACACCCCAACTACGATGAGCTCATAGCCAACCCCTACCCCTTCTACCCCGATCCGCTCATCACCGAGAGCGGCAAGAAGGTCAAGAACGCCAAGATGTGGTACAAGACCCGCCGTCCGGAGCTGGTAAAGCTCTTTGAGGACAACGTCTACGGCCGCATCCCCGAGAACACCCCATCGGTCAAATGGGAGGTAACCAATGAGGAGAAGAAAGACTTTGCCGGCACCCCCGTAGTGGTACGTACCCTTAAAGGCGTGGTCGACAACTCCAGTTACCCGGCAATAACGGTAGAGATATCGGCCAACGTGGTCTACCCCGACGGCAAACAGAACCTGCCCGTAATCATAGAGTTCGGATTCGGAGGCGGTGACCCCACACGCGTACGCGGCAACCAGAAATCATGGCAGCAAATGGTAATAGAGCGCGGTTGGGCCGCAGCCAGCATCAACCCCTCATCCATTCAGGCCGATGCCGGATCGGGCCTTACCAACGGCATCATAGGACTCTGCAACAAGGGAGAGTTCCGTCAGCCCACTGACTGGGGTTCACTCCGTGCATGGGGCTGGGGTCTGTCACGCCTCATTGACTACTTTGAGACCGATAAGACATTCGATGCCACCAAGTGCGCAATCGAGGGCGTATCACGCTACGGCAAGGCATCACTCGTGGCCATGGCATTCGAGGAGCGCATCGCAGCCGGATTCATAGCCTCATCTGGCAAGGCCGGAGCAGCCGGATGGCGCAGAGACTGCGGTGAAAGCATCGGCAACATAGTATCCAATGAGGAGTACCACTGGGTATGCGGCAACCTTATCAAATACGGCACTGACCCCTATACCGAGAATGACCTGCCCGTAGATCAGCATGAGCTTATTGCCCTGTGCGCCCCGCGCGCCTGCTTCATATCGACCGGCAGCTGGAACGGTGACAAGTGGCAGGATGTGGTGGGTTCGTTCATATCGGCCTCAAAGGCATCGCCCGTATATGAGCTGCTGGGTTACAAGGGCGTAGGCACAGACCTGTTCCCCGGCATGGACAACGGTCTCATGGACGGCCGCCTCACCTATCGCCAGCACCACGGCGGTCACGAGGCAGGACCCAACTGGCCCTTCTTCCTGGACTTCTTTGAGCGCGAAGTAGTTTCAAAATGATGCAAAATAGTACAAAAGGGGACAGACCCCTTTTGTACCATTTTTCAATCCAGATTTAACATTTGTGTGTTTTCTGCGTCTTAATAGTAGAAGGTTTTCTATAAGCCAAACGAACAGAGGGAGTTTACTCACTCTGTCGTGGCGAGAAAAGCTCGAACGAAGTTCAAACACTTAAAAACTACGACGATGAAAACTAGAATGATGATGATTGGCATTGCAGTTGCAGCGCTTCTGCTCGCCACAGAGAGTGTTCAGGCACAGCCCAGAGAGGTTCGCAGAGAACGTACAGAGCGTAGGGACGAACGTCACATCAATCAGGCAGATCCGCGTCGTACCCGCACCCGCGAGATAATCACAACCGCACCGGAGCCACGTAGAATCAAGGTAGTTGACAATGATGTAATACGCTCTTTTGAGCGCGAGAGATATGATTCCAACCGTCTCAAGATGGCCGATATGGTATTCAGCACCGGCGGATTCATGACCACTGCACAGATAATCCGCGTGGCCGATATCTTTGATTATGACAGCAACCGCGTAAAGTTCCTGATTAACGCGTACCGCAACTGTGTTGACCGATACAACTACTATCAGGTTCTGCGTACTCTCGACTACAGCAGCAGCCGTGAGAAAGTAATCAAGTTCGTGCTTGATGAGAAAGAGGATATGCTGCGTGAGACCGATATGCTCCGCAAGGTAAGCAACTCGGACATGGCATCCATTCTCAAAGCTCTCAAGAACGAGACATATGACTCAACACGTGAAAAACTGGCCAAGATGATGATATGCGGCAGCCTGCTCACCTCACGTCAGATAGCAGACATGGCCAAGACATTTACCTTTGAGAGCAACAGACTGAAATTCCTGGAATACTCATTCCAGTTCTGCGCCGATCCTCAGAACTACGTAATTGCAGCCGAAACGCTCAAGTTCAGTTCGGACCGAAGTAATCTGATGAAAAAAATATCACGGCGTTAACCGTGATATTTTTTTTAGTTCCTGCTGAAGTAATCTTCCAGCGCTTCCTCCAGTTCCTTGTCCCTGAGGTTACGTCCTATTATCGTACCATCGGCATCTATCAGGAATGTTGAAGGAATAGCCGATATCGAGTACTTGACTGCGGCGGAGTTCTGCATCTCCTCACCGTTCCAGAGTTGGATCCAGTTCATACTGTTATCCTTGACAGCCTTGATCCAGGCATCGGTATCATCATCAACAGATACACTTACAACCTCAAAGCCTTTTGACTTGAACTTCTTGTAAGCAGCCTTGATATTGGGAATCTCATTGATACAGGGAGTGCACCAGCTTGCCCAGAAGTCAAGCAGAACCACCTTATGCCCCTGAACATACTGTGACAGGCTGACCTTATCGTCAAAGCCGTATTTCTTATCCAGTATCTGTGCCTCAAAATCAATGTACTCATGTCCCAGGCTGGTAGCCAGCTGAGCCTGTGTCATTGCTGTAAGCTGCAGCAGGACGATATCCTGACCGAATGAAGGAGCAAGTTTCTCAATCAGGTCCATCAGTTGCTCGGGCTCAAAAAGACTGTAGTTCTCAACCAGTTGCTGATAGCCGTAAATCTTATCGGCATTATCCTCAATGCTCTGGGCCAGAAGAGCTGTGAAACGCTCCTGCAGATCGCCCATCTGACTGTAAAGGTCACTTGCGTCACCGTCTGTTGCCAGTGTCATACGGATCTTGTCCTCAAGTTCATTGGCCTCTTCATTGAACACCTCGGTGTCATCATAGAACTTCTGGAAAGCGTCGTTGTTGGGTGTTCCGGCAAGGAACTGGTTTCCGCTCTCAGTGTCTATCATAATCTTTATATCACCGCGCTCCAGATAGAACTGGCAGCCTCTGACGGCGTCATCCATATCGAATGTGACAACTGCCACCTGTGCGGTATCGGTCTGACCCTTGAATGAAAACTTTCCGTTCTTTACTGCTACTGAGTTGAGTGAATCCAGACCGTCAAAGTCAAGTACGCTGAGTGTAATCACCGTACCGTCCTCTACGCCCATGATCTCACCGTTGATTTTATAAGAATTGCCTCCGCAAGAAGCCAGAAGAACAGTTGCCAGGGCAACAAACAGTATCCTTTTCATATATTACTTGATTAAATATTGTGAGCTTATGGACTCGTTGCTGATGACCCTGCGGATAGTCTCGGCAAACATCTGGGCTACAGAAAGCTGCTTGAGTTTCTTGCAGGGGATAGAGTTGCGGTAAGGTATGCTGTTGGTAAAAATGATCTCCTCAAGCTGTGAGTTGTCCACGCGTACGGGAGCATCGCCTGACATCACGCAGTGTGAAGCAAGGGCACGTACGGACTTGGCGCCGGCCTCCATCATCACGTCACCGGCCTTGCAGATTGTACCTGCGGTATCAACGATATCATCCACGATAACCACGTTCTTGCCCTGAACATCACCGATAATGCGGATATCGTCCACCACGTTGGCGCGGGTACGGGTCTTCTGGCAGAGTACCAGAGGCACATCCAGGAACTTGGCATATGCGCTGGCACGCTTACTGCCGCCTACATCGGGAGCAGCCATAACCAGCTCATCCAGTTTAAGGCTCTGGATATAAGGCAGGAACACCATCGATGCATACAGATGGTCAACCGGAACATCAAAGAATCCCTGAATCTGGTCTGCATGAAGGTCCATAGTGATGAGACGGTCAATACCGGCGGTGCTGAGCATATCGGCCACCAGTTTGGCACCTATTGATACACGCGGCTTGTCCTTGCGGTCCTGACGTGCCCAACCAAAATAAGGAACGACGGCGTTTACAGACTTGGCCGATGCACGCTTGGCTGCATCGATCATGAGCAGAAGCTCCATAAGATTGTCCGATGACGGGAATGTGGACTGAACCAGGAATACATCCCTACCGCGGATTGATTCCTCATAAGACACTGCAAACTCGCCGTCTGCAAAATGAGCCACATTCATATTGCCCAGAGGGCAGTTAAGGTAATCGCATATCTCTTTGGCCAGGTACATAGTGTTTGTACCGCAGAAGACCAGAAAGGAATTGCTTGAATCCATTAAGATCTGTTGTTTAAGAATTTTGCACTGCAAAGTTACACAAAAATAGGACGCACCGGGAGTCGGTACGCCCTATTTTAAAATAATTTATTAACAGCTCAATAGAACCACTTGACGTAGCAGAAATCCTGACGGTGAGGCAGGTCTGCGTTCTTGGGATACATGCGGTATGCAAGCTTGAACGATCCGGCAAAGTCATTCTTGACGCTGCCGCGGAACGTATAAAGGTTACCGTCACGCTTAACCAGTTCAAGCGGAATGACCTTCATAAGTTTGTCATTGCCGTCGGCATCGGACCCTACAACCACCATCTCAACGCCTATTGCATCGTCCAGACCCTTCTCGTCTATGACATACTCCACGTCATAGCTCTTACCGGTCTCAAACTGACCCTGATTGACAGTCTCGGTCTTGTTGGCGCTTACCACGCTGATGGTGTCCCAGCGCTGTGCCACAGTCTCCTTCCAGGCTGCAATCTCCTTGGCCTTGGCAAAGTCATTGGCCTGCAGAGAGTGTGAGCGCTCGGCCATCTTGCAGTAGAACCTGCTGAAATAGTCATCAAGCTGACGCTTCATAGTATAGTGCGGAGCAATCTGTGCGATTGAGTTCTTCATTGTCGATACCCAACCCTCGGATATGCCCTCGGCGTTCTTGTTGTAGTACAGCGGCAGGATCTCATTCTCCAGGATGCTGTAGATTGTAGCAGCATCCAACTGGTCCTGATAAGCCTGGTTGTTGTATGTGCGCTTATCGGTCAGAGCCCAACCGGCACCCTCGCGATAACCCTCGTACCACCATCCGTCAAGCACTGAGAAGTTTACCACACCGTTCATCAGAGCCTTCTCGCCCGATGTGCCCGATGCCTCCAGAGGACGTGTGGGAGTGTTGAGCCAGATATCAACGCCCGATACAAGACGGCGTGCCAGATGCATGTCGTAGTTCTCCAGGAATATGATCTTGCCCAGGAACTCCGGACGACGGCTGATGTCTATGATCTGCTTGATAAGTCCCTGGCCTGCACCATCGTGCGGGTGAGCCTTACCGGTAAAGAAGAACTGTACCGGATAGTCGGGGTTGTTCACGATCTTGGCCAGACGGTCCAGATCGGTAAAGAGCAGATGTGCGCGCTTGTATGTTGCAAACCGGCGGCCAAAGCCGATGGTAAGTGCGTTGGGGTTGATCTTCTCCATCAGTGACATGATGCGTGAAGGATCGCCCTGGTTCTTGAGCCAGCTGTCCTTGAACTGCTGACGGATATACTCAATGAGCTGCTTCTTAAGGTCGTTGTGCAGATCCCATACAACCTTATCGGGCACCTTATAGATATCCTCCCACAACTTCTCGTTTGACTGGTCGCTCAGGAACTTCTTGTCAAAATATTTCGCATAGAGAGCCTGCCACTCCTTTGATGCCCATGTAGGCATGTGGACGCCGTTGGTAACATAACCCACGTGACTCTCCTCGGGGAAATAACCCTTCCAGATTCCGGCAAACATCTTCTTTGAAACCTCGCCGTGCAGCCAGCTTACGCCGTTTACCTCCTGGCAGGTGTTGCATGCGAATGTTGACATGCAGAAACGCTCGCTTGCATCACCGGGATTGGTTCGGCCCATATCCATAAGCTCGCCCCAGCTGATACCCAGCTGCTGTGCATATCCGCCCATGTACTTGCCGAACAGGCCCTCGTCAAAGTAGTCGTGACCTGCGGGAACCGGAGTATGAACGGTATACAGTGACGATGCGCGAACCACCTCCATGGCCTGGTTGAATGTAAGACCCTGCTTTACGTACTGGGTCAGACGGTACAGGTTGCAAAGTGCAGCGTGACCCTCGTTGCAGTGGTAGATATCCTTCTTTATGCCCAGAGCCTCAAGGGTAAGCATACCGCCTATGCCCAGCAGGATCTCCTGCTTCAGTCGGTTCTCCCAGTCACCGCCGTAAAGCTGTGACGTGATGGGGCGGTCATAATCGCTGTTCATATCTATATCGGTATCCATCAGGTACAGAGGCACACGACCCACGTTCACCCTCCAGATAGCGGCATAAACGGTATAGTTGATATAAGGTACAGCCACAGTCAGAGGCTGACCGTTCTTGTCATAAACGCGCTCCAGAGGCAGGGTGTTGAAATCCTGCGGCTCATAGTTGGCAATCTGCTGACCGTCCATGGACAGAGACTGTGTAAAGTAACCGTGACGGTACAGGAAGCCCACGCCGCACATATCAACGTTGCTGTCGCTGGCCTCCTTCATGTAGTCACCTGCCAGCACGCCCAGGCCGCCTGAATAGATCTTGAGCACATGTGTCAGACCGTACTCCATGCAGAAGTATGCAACTGACGGACGCTTGGCATCGGGCTTTACGTCTATATATTTGCGGAATTTGTCATAGATGGCATTCATCTTGTCCAGGAAAAGCTGGTCCTTGGACAGTTCCTCCAGCTTGTCATAGCCCAAGCTCTGGAGCATCATGATAGGATTGTGGCGCACACGTGTCCACATCTCGGGGTCAATCTCCTTGAACAGGGCCTTGGCGTCCTCGTTCCATACCCACCAGATGTTGTGAGCCAACTCGTCAAGTTTCTGCAAAGCCTCCGGCACGCTTGACTTTACATAGAAATCGCGCCATGAGGGCTGGTTTGAATTGCTTGCTTTAATCTTCATATTGTGTTTTTTTCCAAAATGACGCAAAGGGGTCGTTTCGTTTTGCGTCAGTTATTATCGTAAATCTTATTCCATGTTTTCTCTACGGCAAAGTTGTAAGCCTGCAGGTAGTACTTGATAAAGTGCTTCCAGAGTGCTTTCTGCGAAATCTTACCCGCTTTCTTGCGTATCTCCTCACGCTCGGCGGCACTCTTGCTCACCCATTTCTCGACCTGACGGCCTATATCGTCCGATGCCTCATCCCAGTTGCCGTCAGTCCGATGCACAACCTTGACTCCATCCTCCAGTTGTGCCTCATGTCCCAGCAGAGTGTTGACCCACATGCCGAATCCGGCCAGGTCCGATGTCACCGTAGGCACCTTGAATGCGGCACTCTCAAGCGGAGTGTAACCCCACGGCTCATAATATGACGGGAACACAGCCAGATCCTGGCCGATAAGCAGGTCGTAGTATGACTTGTTGAAAATACCGTCGTTTCCGTCCAGATAACACGGAACGAACAGCACCTTCACATTATCCTCGGGGGCGTTGCGGAATCCCATATTCTGCAGCGTGGTGATAACACGGTCCTCGCCCATATTGTGCAGCCAATGTGTGGTAAGCGGCATCTGCAGCGGTGTCTTGGCTGTATCAGTACCGTTGATACGGTCCTGCAGGTCGCGACGGGGCTCCATCACCCATGCCGGCACGTTCACCAGCGCCAGGATATGGGCATCGGCCACCTTTATGTTATAACGCAGACGGCGCATCGACTCCAGGAACATATCAATGCCCTTGTTGCGGAACTCGTACCGTCCGCCGGTCGCCACAATCACGGTATCATCGCCCCACTCAGTTCCAAACAGTCTGTTAGCCACGTTGAGGATGCATTTGCGGGCCTCGCTACGGATGCTTTCAAACTTATTTGCAGCAGGCAGGAAACCGTCCTCAAAACCGTTCACAGTAACAACGTCAGGGGTCTTGTCAAGCAGCTGTGTGCACTCACGGGCGGTGATGTCACTCACCGTGGTAAAGCAGTCCACCTGGTGCGCGGTCTGCTTCTCTATGGAGTGCTTGGACTCCATGTTGAGTTCCTGCGCCATCTGATCACCGTTGTAACCGTCAAAGAACTCGTACAGCGCCTTGCCGTTGCCGCATATGGATCGGCCAATTGAAGTGGCGTGAGTTGTAAATACCGTCGATATCTGAGGAATAAAGTACTTGAGGAACAGCGCACCCAGACCGGTCATCCACTCGTGTGCGTGGTAAACCACAGTGTCATTGGCGCTGATATTGAAGTTATAGAAACTCTTTACGGCCATTGCAGCGGCATATGAGAACATCGATGCCTCGTCATAATCGCCGTAAGCGTGCATTGAATCCACCTTGAAGAGTTCCCAGGCACGGCTGTAGATGGAGTTCTTAAGCGGGAACATAGTCATAAAATCCACCAGGAACACTATGGGGCGTCCGGGAATATCCCAATAACCTACCCTGACCTTCAGGCCGTCGGTGTCGCGTGCATAATCCTTCCAGATGGAATACAGGGATTTATCTTCAACAAACAGGGGATTGTGTTTGCCCTCCCATACATCGGGGCCAACATAAATGAGTGTAGCGCCACTTTCCTCCTTGAGCGTCTTTGCCTGGGTTGAAAGCACAGTGTAAATGCCTCCAATCTTATTGCAGACCTCCCAGCTAACGGAGAAAATATAATTCGGCTTCCTTTTGGTACTACTCATATCTTAATAATCAAACAAATAATCCTTTTTATCTGAATTTCAGGCCGCAAAGTTACAAATTTCCCCCGCTCTTCGTCACATCATTAACACTATTTTCGATGCAAAGTGACGCAAAACGAAACGACCCCTTTGCGTCACTTTATCACGCCTGATCCAAGCATCTCGTCGTCGGGAGCATACCACACCGCAAACTGGCCGGAGGTAATACCGCGCTGAGGCTCATCAAATAGGATATAGATGGCCTGTGCACGCTTTATGAGCCACGCGTTCTGCAGAGGCTGACGGTAACGTATGCGTACGCGGTAACGACGCACCTCGCCTTCCTGCATTTTCAAGTCAGGACGAATCCAATGTATTTCGTTAGAGCCGATGCCCAGACAGCTGCGTGAAAGTCCCGGATGGGTATGTCCCTCACCCGCATAAACCGTATTGCTCTCAATATCAGTGGCAATCACAAACAGCGAATCATCGTGCCCGCCCACATTCAGACCGTGACGCTGGCCGATGGTAAAGAACTGCGCGCCATCATGAGTGCCGATAATCTTGCCCCAAGGATTGGCCTTGAAACGTGTTTTCTTAACGTGCTTATGACCAGACCTGTAAGTCTCGGTTATGAATTTGATTGAATCGTAACGGTATGGTGTAGCCAGACGCTCCAGAACATCGTCAGAGAGCCCGACAATCTTATCGGGATCGTAATTATTGGAGTTCAAAGAATCGGTGCATTTATCCTCGCTGATATAACCCGTCACCATATTTGCGGCAGAACCATCGGCCGTGAGGCTTGAAAGCGTCTCCTGCTGGAACTTATAATGCGGATTATTTGTATAGAAATCGGGATAAACCTCCACTATATTGCCCTCCACGCTCTTGAGTTTCTGCTTGAGGAACTCCGGCAGATCCACCTTGCCCACAAAACATATCCCCTGCGAGTCCTTCTTTGTGGCCGATGGCAGACCGGCCTCAGCGGCTATCTGACGAACCTCCTTCTTGAGCAGATGTCCAATGGGGAACATTGCCCTTGAGAGCTGCTCCTGATTAAGCTGACACAGGAAATAGCTCTGGTCCTTGCCCGGATCCGTCCCCTCAAATATGCGGTACGTGGTGCTGCCGTCATCGGCCTTGAACTCCTCCTTGCGGCAGTAGTGCCCGGTGGCCACCATATCGGCACCAAGCTTAAGTGCGGCATCCAGGAACGCATCGAACTTAATCTCGCGGTTGCACAGCACATCGGGATTTGGGGTCCTACCCTGCTCGTATTCAGAGAACATATAGTCCACCACGCGGCGGCGGTACTCATCGCTCAGGTCCACAAAATGGAACGGTATGCCAATCTTCTTGGCCACCATCTCGGCCACCATGCGGTCCTCCTCCCACTCGCAGTCTCCGTGCAGCGTGCCCTCGGTGTCATGCCAGTTCTGCATGAACATGGCAAAAACGTCACAGCCCTGCTGCTTGAGCAACAGGGCCGCTACGCTGGAGTCAACGCCTCCCGATAACCCTACGCACACTTTCATGGCGCAAAGGTACGATTATTTTATAGGAGTCGGAGCATCTTCTTTATTTTGGTAATAGTACACTTGGTCCATAGCATACATATTACCTGCTTCAATCTCTACTATGAAGGTTGTGCCATCGCTAAGTGTAACCGAAGCCTTTCCTGTAATGTAATCTCCCTCTTTCAGTTCAAATCTGCCAGTGGAAATAATCTTATACTCAGGATCGCGGCCGCCCATAGGATCGTACATGCTCTTGGTTACTATCAAAGAGTGGTCTGCAAACAGGAATACAGACTCCAATACCAGAGTATCGCCCTGTTCGCTTGCGTAACCATTGTAGTACCATGCGTCAATGGTCTTATCTGCATACCGGGCCGGAAGGTAAGGCTGGAAATCAGCCTGGAATCCACCCTGACCGCCATTGTCATCACCGTCATCATCACCATCATCATCACCGTCATCATCACCATCGTCATCTCCATTATCATCACCATCATCATCACCGCCAATGACACCGCCATTGTCGTCGCCCTGGTAACCGTCAGTTGAATCAAGAGGATCCGGAATATCCTTAAGTTGGCGCCTCTTGAAAGTCATATCGCTGTTGTATTCCAACACAAGATACCCATCAGCGGCAGTTATATTCATCTTTCTTTGCTCATCAGTAATAACATCTGCCGTAAAGTTATCGTAGTCAACGTCGCTTGTAATAGTGTATGAACCACGCAACCAAACATGACGCTCTTCGGACATGTTATCCTGTGAGTGTATCTTGCGTTCGGTAACAATCAGAGTGTTGTCAGTGAACAGGAACACAGCCTCAACAATTGTTTCTACGGGATTCGATGTAACAAATGAGTACCAGGCGATAACAGGCTTTCCGGCATATGAAGTCGGGAAGAATGCAGGCACGTCACTATCACCCTGGTCGCCACCTTGGCCACCCTGGTTGCCGTTATTGGTGGGATCGCTTGGCCCAGGTACCTTTGTATTATCCTGCTTGATGTAAATGGTCACACTACCATCTTCAGTATCTATGGCCTTCAACTGACCGTTCTCAATTTCCAGGATGACGGTTTTGTCCTTATCATACGTAATGGCTACCTTACCTGTATTAAAGTTACCCTCTACTATACGATAAGAACCTTCTGCTCCTACTGTACGTTCAAAACTCTGACCTGTAGGACCTGATACCGCCACGTTGCTGGTACCAACAAAAGAACCGTCAACAAAGAAATAGATTGCAGCAACATATTTCATCTCAAAACCATCACCTGATTCAGATCCGGAATATGCAAACCATGCCTCTATGCTCTTGCCGGCGTATGCCTTGGGGAAGAAAGCATTGTCGCCGTTAACATCGCCGTTGTCACCCTGGTTGTTATTGCCGCCTTGGTTATTATCGCCACCTTGGTTAATATTGCCACTTGCAGGATCGGATGCCTTGGGAACCTTGGCGTTATCCTGCATGATAAAGACCTCCTCTCCCTGATCTGTAGTCAGGTGACCGTCTTCAATCACAACATTCATCACACCTTGTGCTTCACCGTTATCTGCCATGACAATAACCCTGGCCTTACCATTCTTATAGTCGCCCTCGGTCAACTCATAAGTACCTGTAGCCTCTATATCACGTTCGTATCGGCCATCGGTATGAACCTTGTTCTTGGTAACCACAAAAGTGTTGTCCTTAAAGAGGTAAACTGCCTCAGTCTTGGTCTTGTCCTTGTCCTTATCGGTCCATTTATACCAGGCTGCGACTTCCTTACCGGCGAATGCCTTAGGGAAAAACGCCTCTTCTCCCGATAAAGTCTCCTCTTCCTTATCTTCCAGAAGATCCTCAAGTTCATCACATGAAGTGTAGGTAAAGCAAAGCATCAGAACCGATGCCAGCATCCATAATAGTCCAGATTTCTTCATAATCATTAATTAATAAGACAATAATTGACTGTAAACATAGCAATTTATTTGATAATGGACGCAAAGGGGTCGTTTCTTTTTGCGTCAATTTGGTCTGATCTCATCAGGAAGGTCTGCTATATCCTGCTTGATGAACGTCTTGTCCGAGATAGGCATCTGCCCGTCATTGACAGTGACCTCATAAGATTCAATCACACTGAATTCAAGGTCCAGCTTACCGGTACTGAAATCGCCCTCAACAAGTTTATATCGGCCGATAGTCAGCAGATCGTATGCCGGCTCACGGCCACTTGCGTAGAACACGCTCCTGGTGTAAAGCATCAGGCTGTCAGCATCCAGGAATATGGCCTCTATCTTTGTTTTCTGTTCATCCTGTACAACATACTGGTACCACGCAACGTAGTTGATCTCAATATTTAATGCCGGCAGATAAGCCTGAATCTTGCCGTTGAACACGTCAGTTATCGGGGTCGGAGCCGGAAGCGCGGAAATATCCTGCCTTACGTATGTCACAGCCATCAATGTCAACTCACCATCCTGTATCCTGGCCCTTAAAGAGACGCCTCCCGGCAACAGGAACTGCAAGGCACCGTTGTCAAAATCACCTTCCAGGACCTGATATGTGCCCTCATGCATCACCTCGCGTGACGGATCGCGTCCGTCCTCCTGGCTGTAAGTCTTGCTCTTGGTCACGATAACCGTGCTGTCAGAGAACAAGTAAACCGCCTCAATCTTTTTCTTGTAATCGGTCTCCGAATAAACTGAGTACCAGGCTGATACTGTCTTATCGGCACAATATGAAGGCAGGAACGCCTCCACCTCCCATACGGGATTGTTGCCGTTGTCATCTGGTTGAGTAACATCGGCCTTCTCACACGATACGCAAGCCATGCCCAGCATCAATGCTGCCGCAAAGAATGACATTAAACCGGAATTTCTCATAAGTCCCATTTATAAGTTTCAACTGCAAACATACCAATAAATTGGCACATTTTGACGCAAAGGGGTCGTTTTGACGCAAAGGGGTCGTTTAATAATGCGTCAAAAATTCTCTGCAATAAACAACTTTGACTAATTTTGGAGACCCATCATTTATACAGGACTATTCAAATATGAAAAAGATTTTTCTGATTGCAGCCACCATCATGATGGCATTGATGAACGTGCAGGCCAGGGACATTCCCGCCGGTATCCGCATGGAGATAATAGAGGCCGATGAAAACGAGCAGAACCAGTACTCTATCTTCCAATACAAGGACAATGACGGAACCATAGGCTATTACATGAGTGTAGGCCGATACACGGAACTCCTGGGATTAATCCGCGATGACCTGGCATCAACTTTCGGCCAGTACGATGAGGTCTGCCTCTACATGGGCAGCACCAGGGATGAAGTCGTTGCCTCACTGGACAAAATGCTGGAGCAGCTGGGCAAAGCAAACGGCACCACCATTGAATATGACTGCCGGCTGGCCACCTGGGGAGAGCGCCTGGGAGAGAAAGCCAAGACCACCTGCATAATAACCAAACGTTTCCTGCAGAGCAAGCGCCTCTGCTTCTACTTTAACAGCGGCGCGAATCGCACCACATATGCCGACCTCACCAAGTCCGGCATCAAATCCATGCGCCTGAGCGTCAAGCTTGACATCCGCCTCCACCCCGACCGCGACTGAAAGTGACGCATATTGTTATTTACCAGTTCTGATTCAAGATATAAGGAATGCCTGATGTAGTCATCCCTGCTCCGCTTATATTGAATCTGGTGCTGTAGGAGTTGTTGTAGAACTCCACTTGGGCTGTGCCTGTTGAATCAGTTTCTACGTTAGGGTTCCAATAAAGCGTGCGGCGGTAATCCACATCGCCCAATACGGGACCGTCAGGGTATTCGGGAGAGTAGAAACCGTAAGGAACGGAATAACCGTCTATAGTGGTGATGCGTTTGTTTATGTTGTAGATATCTCCCTTTTTACCCAGGTCTTTACGCTCCTTTACAAGGATGTCAATAAGCAGATACCGCTCGTTCATTTCACGCTCAAACTCCGGGGCGTATTCCTTGATGGATATAAAAGGAGACGTTAGGGGATTTCTCATGTCCTTGGGCATCAAGGTACATTCCTTAAGTATATCGGCCATAGATACCAGATCATCGTAAACCAGGATGCTTTTAAGGTACTTGGTGTCAGGGTTTGCGTTTGAGCCTGCATAATAGAAACTGTTGGCATCATGGATGTAGAAGAACGGTTTGTATCCGTTAATGAGAACTCCCTCATTTAGCGTATTGAAGAACGCATAGCCTTTGTCAATAAGGTAGCCCATCATATCAGTGGTGTATTCACCCTTGTCCATTTCAACCTCGGCATCCGTGCCTACATCATAGGCGGTAAATGTAAAGTAGTCTATGTACTTGCGTTTCTCGCTTATGTCAACGTCAGGCAACAAGATACCTTCATCGACATTAATGACAGTGGGAAGTTGGTCATCTATATCCTGCTGTTTTACATCATAGGATTGGACAGGCACGCTCAGCCTGCTGTTGAATACAAGTTCCTGCTGCAGGTATGGACGTATGGCCGGTTTCATGGAACGCTCAAACATGATACGTGCATCGGGACCTATCAGGCGTTTGCGTGCTTTGGCATGGATTCCAAATGAAGCCCTGCCATAGAATTCCGGTTCTATATCTATGCTGAAATAGCCCGATGTATCAGTGGCGCAGGAGTATTTCCGGGTGATACGCTCATCCTGCGTCTGCATGGCCAACAC
>JAEEGG010013149.1_pt1 | contig 17754 bp, 17 predicted proteins | sample 9134161 | NCBI WGS metagenome assembly JAEEGG01 (sample SAMN16246543, study PRJNA631951) | gut metagenome | biome: gut microbiome; feature: rumen; material: CR-attached | host: Bos | place: Iran: Karaj | collected 2018-10 | reverse complement strand
TAATAACATAACCACGAAGCACCCGTAGCTAAACCTGAAAGAATAAGAAATATCCAGCTTCTTTTACCGATCGTTGATAAACCGTTCTGTGCATGAGTTATAAAACCATAATCCAAGCTATTCCGACCACTACCACGGTTCGGATAGCCGTAGCCAGATTAGAACCTAAAGTCCCGTCATTTTATACCAAGGATTATGTTGGGACAGGTACATTCATAAGCTCATAGAGCTTACGTTGTTTATTAATTATCTCTGACAGATGATGGGCCTTGCCAGGATGCTGATAGTATTCAATAACATCCAGCTCATCAAGCAGTGACTGCATGGTGTAGTCGCTGAACAGGCCGTTTTCATCCATCTGTTTTTTGATATAAGACATCAGCTGCAGTGCTATGAACTGTACGAAGAGCTTACCTTCAAAGTTTTCCTCGGATGCGACAGACATCCTGCGCATAGAGAGACGCTCTTTAAGGTTGCCAAAGGACTTCTCAATAAGATCTTTGAGCCTGTATATACGCAGTGCTTCAACAGGATCCTTTATGCCATTAGTCATGAGCGCGAAGTAACCATAGTTACGCTCTGCCTTGCGAATAGCATCCTCGTTGAAGGAATAAACCTTTCCTCTGACTGGTGTCTCATGTATTGTAAAGTACTTCCGATACAGCTTTGCATCTTCCGGATCAGGAGTGCCGTTTACCAGGTTGTTTTCAAGGCGGTCAAGCATGGCATTGAACCTGACCTTGTCATCAGTAGCTTTCTGGTCATTATAGTAGAAGTGATCCAAGGCTCTCTATGTATGTTTCTAATTTTTTCAGCTTATTTAAAAGCTCTTCATTTAAATCGTCTTTGTTTATTTTCATTCTTATCTCCAATTTACGTTCTATATACACAAACCAAGCAGTCATAATCCTATATAAGAATTATGACTGCCCAGCGTCCCTCATTCATCTATTTCATTTTCAAGCCGCAGATGCTTCTTTTGATTCAGACACTTTTTCTGCAACCTTTCCATTATATACTTCATGATCAAGAAGTCCTTCTGTCTCAGCTGTAAGCACAGTTGCTGTTGCTGCACCAACTACATTTGTTGCAGTTCTTGCCATATCTACGATTGATGAGATAGGTGAGAAAAGAACTATCAGCTCAACCGGAAGTCCTGCTGCTGCGAAAAGAGCTGTTGCTGTGATTGTAGCTGTTCCTGGAACTCCTACGGTTCCGATTGAAAAAAGAAGTGTAAGTGCGATAAGCTCAAATTATCTCTCCAAAATAACCTTTTTATTCGATGACACCGGTTCTTTTCAATACTTCCTCAACGGTTTTAACGGGGATTATCTGAAGGTTCTCTTTTACCTCATCCGCAACGTCTACCAGATCCTGCTCATTCTCATAAGGAATAAAAGCTGTCTTAACACCGCTTCTAAGGGCTGCCATGAGCTTCTCAGGAAGGCCGCCGATAGGCATTACAAGGCCTCGCAGGGACACCTCACCGGTCATAGCGATCCTTGGGTCAACATCATTGCCTGTAAGAAGTGATGCTATTGCTGTAGTCATGGTTATTCCGGCAGATGGGCCATCCTTGGGCACTGCCCCGTCCGGAACATGGATGTGAAGGTCATTTTCCTCGAACATTTTGGCTTTTTCCGGGAAAAGAGATTTCACAAGGCTCACAGCAATCTGCGCTGACTCCTTCATCACATCTCCCAGCTTACCGGTGATTATGATATTTCCTTTGCCTCTGGTAAACAGTGTCTCGATGTAAAGGATTTCTCCGCCGACGCTTGTCCAGGCCATTCCTGTCACAACGCCTGCTTTCTGCTTATCAGGAACGTTTTCTCTTCGAACCGGTCTCATGTCAAGGTCTGTTCTTAGCTGATCCTTTGTTATGGAGAGCTTGTCCTGACCGCCCTTTGATATGAGTACGGCAGCGCCTCTGCAGAGGGAATCAATTCTTTTCCTGAGTCCTCTGACGCCGGCTTCTCTCGTATATTCCTCAATTATGGTCTCAAGCACTTCATCAGACACCTCAAGTTTATCTGATGATATGCCCATAGATGCCATGGATTTTGGCAAAAGATGCTTTCTCGCGATCTTGAGCTTCTCATCAGGAGTGTAGCCTGTGAAGTTGATGACTTCCATTCTGTTTAAAAGCGGCTCAGGGATTGTATCCACGCTGTTGGCGGTGCAGATGAACATTACGTCTGAAAGGTCGTAGGGCACATTCATGTAATGATCGGTAAAAGTGTTGTTCTGCTCCGGATCAAGTACCTCCAAAAGCGCGCTTGCGGGATCTCCGTTATAGGACTGGGAAAGCTTGTCGATCTCATCAAGTACCATAACAGGATTGCTTACTCCGCTCTTGTTTATGGCATCCATGATTCTTCCGGGCATGGCACCGATATATGTGCGGCGGTGTCCTCTGATATCAGCCTCGTCCCTGATTCCTCCAAGGCTTACACGAACGTACTCTCTTCCAAGGCTCTTTGAAATGCTCTTGCCGATACTGGTCTTGCCTGTTCCGGGAGCGCCCACAAACAAAAGGATTGAGCCTGACTGCTGTTTTTTAAGATTCATAACAGCTATCTGCTGAACAATACGCTTTTTTACCTTATCAAGACCGTAATGATCCTCATCCAGAATTCTCTCAGCTTCCGAGAGGTCTATGAACTCAGCCTCCTGCTTCTTCCAGGAAAGACCTGTCACAAAATCAAGATAGTCATACAGCATGCCGGTTTCAGGGCTGTTCTTGCCCTCCTGCTTAAGCCTGTCCAGAACCTTTCTGGCTTCTTTCTCTGCATCTTCATTCATACCGGCTTCATTTATCTTTTCCTCGAACTTCTGAACATCTGTCTGATTCTCGGGATGCATCTCATCCAGCTCTTTCTGCAGATATTCCATCTGTTTCTTGATGGCGGACTCACGGTACATGTCCTTATATTCCTGCTCCTGCGCTGTGGCCGCATCTGTGGTGACCTTGGCCACTTCCACGAACTCAACAACAGCTTTTTCCATGAGCTCAAGACGGGTGGCAGCGCTGTCTTCCGCTAGAATCCTGTACTTGTCGTCATTACTGTTCTTCATCCAATATGAAACCGCCGCAGTCAGCTCACCTACAGTATTCATGTTGTCTATCATCATATTGAAAAAGCCCACATACTGGAATCTTGAAGACAATTCCTTGACTTCTTCCTTGAGTCTTCGCAATACCTCCATCTCTTTTTCCGGGTTGGCAGGCTCCGTATCCGGCCTTCTTGAAATGCTAAGCTCAATGTTGTGCCTCTGATCAATGGCAATCTCATCGATATTCACACGGTTATTTACCTTGACAACAATGTATCCGTCCGGACTGATGGTACTCAGAATTCCCGATGCGCCGATAGGATAAAAATTATCCTCCGTCATCTCGTTTCTCTTCTGAAAGCTCTTATTCTGCAAAAGAACTACCTTCTCACCCTGAACCGCTCTTCCGCCAAGGTTCTTGAACTCATCAGTCTGAAAATAAAGGTTTCCCTCTGAAATAAGCTGTTTATTGTATACAGGAACTACTATCATAATTAACCTCCTTTTGTTAGCACTCTTATGAGATGAGTGCTAATCCTTTGGTAAAAAAATAAAGCAGATCATCATTGAACGCTTTACAAAACATTTACACTTGTCTAAGATATTTACATGATAATAGCACTAACATTGACAAGTGTCAACGTTAAGTTTTTCGTGACTCACGAAACGCCCCCAATGACTCACTCAAACAATGTAACTCTCAGAGGAAAAGATTATGTACCAGGGATGCAATAAAACAGCTCTTTGTTCACAGAACACCATCGCAGAGGGCTTCTATGATTTATTAAAAGAAAAAGAATACTCCAAAATTACCGCCAGTGAAATATGCAAGAAATCCGGTGTTTCCAGGCAGACTTTCTATTCTCTGTTCTCGTCAAAAGAGAATATTGTCGCCTTCATTTTGTCCAAGGAATACGCTTTTAACCCGGAAAAAGAGTGTAATTGCTGCGGAACACCAACTCTTTCTGAGCTCAGTAAAGGATTTTCATCCTTTATTGTTCAAAAGGGCGATTTCATCGAGCTTCTTGAAAAGAATAACATAACCTATCTCCTGCAGGAGACTCTTTTTTGCGGTTTTAAGCATTACACTGATTCAGAGGTCAGCAATGATGACGCCGGTGAGATTCCCCGGGATCTTGCCCTGGATTTCATTGCTTCGGGACTTACTACTATTGCCAAGCATTATGTAAAGAACAGAAATGCCATCACTTGTGAACGGCTTGAGGGGATAATTTATTCACTGTTTAGTGGGGCGTTTTGAGTGAGTGGGTGAGTCAATCTGAAACGTCCCCAATGACTCACCCCCACTCACTTTTTTTATCATTTTTTTATCATTTATTTGTTGACTATTAAAGGTATATATTGTACTTTAATTGTGCTCAATCTAATTAGCATGTTTAGTCACTACAGCACAGATGAAAGGATGGTAAAAATATGGCTAATTTTGATTATGATGTTCTATATATCGGTACCGGTCATGCTGCATGGCATGGCGCTCTTATTCTTGCAGGAGCCGGGAAAAAGATTGCTTTTGCAGAAAGGGATTTGACAGGCGGAACATGTACCAACTATGGATGCGATGCCAAGGCTCTCCTGGATGGACCGGCTGAGCTGGTCTCCGCTCTTGAAAGATACAAGGATCTTGGACTCAGTGCCGATGTTAAGATGGACTGGCCCAAATTTATGGGATATAAGCACATGGTAATCGATCCTCTTGCAAATGCCATGACAGGCCTGCTCACAAATGCCGGTTTTACCATCATCAGAGGAAGTGCTGAGTTTGTTGATCAGCATACGGTAAAAGTTGGAGACAAGACTGTTACTGCAGAAAATATCGTTGTCTGCACAGGCCAGAATGACTTCAAGCTTGATATTCCGGGAAAAGAGTATATGCATACAAGCCGCGAGATATTGGATCTTCCACAGCTGCCTGAGCATATTACTTTCATTGGAGCAGGTATTATTTCGATGGAGTTTGCTTCGCTCCTTACACAGTTCGGCGTTAAAGCAACCGTAATTGAATTTGCGGACAGAGCTCTTTTAGCATATAGCGAGGAATATTCTGCAAGAGTTGTGGATAAGCTTAAGGCTGCAGGTGTTGATTTCCACTTTGGTGAGTCTTTAGCTTCTGTAGAAAAAGACGGTGAGAAATATATCGCCAAGACCGCTTCCGGCCTGACAGTTACAACGGACTACATCCTTGCTGCTACAGGAAGAAGAGCTAATGTCGAAGGACTTGGCCTTGAGAATGCCGGAATCGAGTACAGCCCAAGAGGCATCAAGGTTGACGACCATATGCGCACCACAGCACCTAACGTATATGCCAGCGGTGACGTGGTTGATAAGATGATTCCAAGGCTCACTCCTACTGCAACCTTCGAGTCAAATTACATCGCTCTCGCTATTCTTGGCGCACCACAGCCTATCCAGTACCCGGCTGTTCCAAATGTAGTATTTACGCTTCCAAGAATTGCTGCTGCCGGTGTTACAGTAAATCAGGCCCTGAAGGAACCTGATAAATATACCGTTGCCAAGGTGGAATACGGAAAACTTCTTGCCTTTGAATATAGAAATGAGACTGACGCCGAAGCTACCGTTATTCTCGACAAGAATAAATACCTTGTCGGAGCCGAGCTCTACGGTGACCAGGCCGGCGAAATGATCAACATCATTACAATGATCATCAATGGCAGAATGACTATGGAAATGATCATGGGTACGATCTGGGCATTCCCGACACAGACAGACGGTCTTGTAGAGATGCTCGCACCTATGCTCCACAGCGCAAGGGATGACGCGTGAATAATTGATTATTTTGACACTATTGTCATTTAATAAATTTGGCAGACTACATTGCCCATAAAAAGCAATATAGTCTGCCAAAAAAATCTATATCTCATAATCCTACCTGATTTTCTCTCTTATGAAAAGATATTTTCATTTTCTTGCCTGATCTATCACATCTTCCATTATTTCTTTTGTCATGCTACCGGGGATGTAGCCAAGGACATAGCCTTCCGGATTTATTATAAATGTAGTCGGATATGCTGTGATGTAATAAGGAAGCTGCAGTGTTGCGCCCTCATCCATAACAACAGGATAAGTGTAGCCGTTTTCTTCCAGGAATTTACTGATTCCGTCTATGCTGGTCTCTTTTCCCATATTTGGAAATGCAACACCTAATATTGCCACATCAGAGTCCGGCTGAGAGTATTTTTCATAAAGCTCCTGTATGTAAGGCATCTCGGCTCTGCAAGGCGGGCACCAGGTAGCCCAGAAATTTAAAAAGACAATCTTTCCTTTGTAGTCTGACAGAGTATGAGTTTCACCGTACTGGTCAACCAGCGTAAAATCAGGCGCCGCAATAAGATTCTGTTCCTGAGCAGAATCCGCATTTTCGGTTTCAGGTGTGCCGACCTCATTATCATTATCTGTCGCATTAGCTGTAACAGTGTCTATAGCGTTATCTGCAACATTTCCTGTAACATTATCTGCAGTATTATCTGTCGTATTATCCTGTGCGCTTGCAACAGTAAACTGTGAGAGATAGCTGGAGATACTGTTGAGTTTCCCTGTAAACATAAGGATTCCCATAAGTACCATGAGCACAGCACCGATCTTAACTGTATACTTCACAACGCTCCTGTGCTTTCCAAAGAACTCCAAAAGTGTCGTGGTAAAAAGTCCCACCAGCAAAAATGGAATCACGTAGCCTAAGGTATATATTCCAATCAGCAAAAAGCCCATGGATGCTGAATCCGCTGAAGCTGCCATGATAAGCACTGATGAAAGCACCGGTCCAATGCAGGGACTCCAGGCAAAGCTTATAACAAAGCCCATAAAAAGAGCTGTCAGGGGAGACATTGTGAGCTTGCCCAAATCTAAAGGAAGTCGCACTTCACGGCTCAGCAGCCTGCTGCTGCCAAATACTCCCAGCTGATAAAGGCCGAACAAGATTATAATGATACCGCCGATTCTCACAAAGAGAATCTGATTCCCACTAAAAAATCTTCCAAGGACACTGAGCCCCATTCCCAGAAGGAAAAAGGCAAAGCTAATGCCAATCACCAAAAACAAGGTATTGACCATGACCTTGGCTCTGTCATAGTGTTTTGTGCCATCACTATCTTCTTTTAACGTCCCACCGGAAAGGTACCCCATGTACACAGGCAAAAGCGGTAACACACATGGTGAGAAAAAACTCAATATACCCTGCAAAAAAACTGTAAAAAACGAAATATTCATATTAGAAACCTTTATTCAACATATTTCTTATAGTCGCCGTATAAGCGCAAGTAATGACAGCACCGCGGCTGTTTTTTTAGAAAAAAAATGATTTCCCATGGACACCTCCATAAGCTATCCGGCAGAATCTAAACAAAGATGAGTCAGGAGATAAAAGTCTCTTGACCCATCTAAAAATAGCTATCAGAATTCTACTTTTTTATCAAAGCAAAGATGTAATGCAAGCCTCAACATCTTTTACATCAGCTGTAGGCTCAAATCTTGCAACAACGTTTCCCTCACGGTCAATAATGAACTTAGTGAAGTTCCACTTAATGTCAGGCTTCTTATCCCATTCAGGATCTGCTTCAGCAAACATCTTCTCAAGAAGCGCCTTGAACTCATGCTCCTGGAATCCCTCAAATCCCTTCTGAGATTTAAGATATGTATAAAGAGGAAGCTCGTTCTCACCATTTACATCAGCCTTTGCCATCTGAGGGAAGGTTGTGTTGTAATGAAGTGTGCAGAACTCATGGATCTCGTCATCTGTTCCGGGAGCCTGTCCTCCAAACTGGTTACAGGGAACATCAACTATCTCAAGACCTTTCTCGTGGTACTTGGTATACATCTGCTCAATAGGTGCATACTGAGGTGTAAAGCCACATCCTGTAGCTGTGTTGACCACCATAACTACCTTTCCCTTGTAATCAGCAAGATTAAGCTCTTCGCCGGTTCCGGTCTTAAGTGTGTAATCGTAGATCATTGTTTCATTCTCCTTTTCTTTTTAATTAATCTGCTCATTATTTGTTCGAATGCAATATTGCATTTCGCAATATTTAATTGTGTACAATTTTAATTATAATAATATATCGTCAAAAATCAAGCCCCGACAGTTTATTAATCGGAAATTTGCTGGCTGACAGGTCCTATCTTTCTCCATTTTCCATATCTGTACAGCACAATACTCATGATCGCACCAATGATCCAGGCTATAAGAAGTGACCAATAGATCATGTCGCGATCGCCAAGTGGATTAGCCGCGGAACGTGTCATATATACCATAATGTAGGCCAGCGGCATTCTGAGGAAAAAGGTCTCGATGATAGATATCCACATAGGTGTCACTGTATCTCCCGCACCACGCATTACACCGGTAAGGGACTGAATGATAGCCATTAACAGATAACCGCCTGCCAGAATCCTCATAAGGTGCATGCTAAGATCAACGAGTTCCTCTGTATCTGTAAATATTCCCATCAGGCTCCTGCCAAACGTAAGGATGACTGCCACTATCGCTACAGAAAAGATCAGCGACAGCAAAAGGCCCTGTCTTGAACCCTGTTCAACTCTTTCCTTATTTCCCGCACCGATATTCTGACCTGCATAAGTTGTCAGAGCCGATCCGAAAGAGAAAATAGGAAGCACTGCAAATCCATCCACACGCTGTATGATCACACTTGCAGTGATAAGCTGCTCACCAAAGGTATTAGTAAGAGACTGCACCAGGACAATAGACATGGAAAAGATAGCCTGCGTGATTCCGGAAGGGAATCCAAGTCTTATTATCTGTCCCGCATAGTTTCCCTGCCATTTAAAAAACTTTATTCCAAAATCAAATACATCGCCCATTTTTCTCAGACGATTGATACATAATATGGCAGAAAATGCCTGCGCGATTATCGTAGCAAGAGCAACACCGGACACGCCCATGTTGAATCTCGCCACAAAAAGAATATCCAATACAATGTTGATCACGCTTGAAATGATAAGATAAACCAGCGCAGAAACCGAATCTCCAAGTCCCCTCAGGACACCACTTAAGATATTATAAAAGCCCAGTCCGATCGAACCGAGAAACAGTATCCTAAGATAACTTGCACTCCAGTCAATAATGCTCTCAGGTGTTCTAAGTAACGATAACATCGGTCTTGCTATGATGACTCCGATCACAGTCATTGAAACTGACGCAATAAAGATAAGAGTGAAACAGTTTCCTATTGTCCAGGACAGAGCATCTCTGTTTTTGGCTCCCAGATATTGAGCAACCATTATCGTCGCACCAATACTTACACCTATAAACATAACCAACAGAAGATTAAGAATAGGAGCCGCACTTCCAACTGCAGCCAAAGCATTATCGCCAACGTATCTTCCAACAATAATGCTGTCTACAGTGCTGTATAGCTGCTGGGCAACATTTCCAAGCAGCATAGGTATAGTAAATTTAAGTATCTGCTTCCATGGCGCCCCCACAGTCATATCAACAGCTTTAAAAGATTTATATTTCATATCGTGCCATCCTTATTCCTTACAATTACCAGTTCACGATCTCATCAGCGCTATGTATAAGCTTTGCCTCTACAGATGCAGCCCCCTTAACGTACTCCTCAAGTCTTTCTGCAGTCTTTCCTATTCCGCTTCCGCCTGATGTTGCAAAGGCATATACTTTCTTGCCTTCCCAGTTATATCCCTTGCAGAAAGTGTAGACTACTCTTGGTGCTGCAGCATACCAGATAGGGAAACCGACATATACGGTGTCGTACTTATCGAAGTCCTGAACCTTTCCTTTAACGGGGACATCTTTTTTCCCAATCTGCTCTTTATTGCATCTTGAAAGGGGATTCATATAGTTGATATCAGCCTTTGTGTACAGTTCCTCAGGCACAATCTCAAAGATATCTGCATTTATCTTCTGAGCAAACTCCTCTGCCACTTTTTTGGTTGTTCCTTCTGCGCTAAAAAATGTAACTAATGTACTCATCTTTGTTTCCTCCTATCTGTTCGATCATTTTATTTGTTATCAAAGTGAATTTATAAATCCAAAAACTTTTGTAAAGTACTTGTCAGGGTCCATATACAGTGCCTGTCCGTGACCGGCTCCTTCGACCACATAGAGGTCTTTCTGAGAGTTACAAGCATCATATAAGCTGTAGACCATTCTTGTATTTACAAAGTTATCCTCTTCGCCATGTATAAAGAATATGGGGATCGAGGTGTTTTTGACCTGCTCTAGAGCAGAGGCTTCCTGGAAAGTATATCCTGCCCTTATCTTGGAAATAGCACTGGCAGTATAAAGGATCGGGAACTGCGAGATATTGAAAAGATATCTGGCCTCATCAGTAAACTCATCCCATACTGAAGTGTATCCGCAGTCATCGATTATTGCCTTTACATTATGCGGAAGATCCTCTCCTGATGTCATCATAACAGTTGCGCCTCCCATGGATACTCCATGGAGAATTATCTGCGCATCAGGATCGATGCCAAGTACATGATCGATCCAGAGTTTTACATCTTCCTTGTCGAGCCATCCCATTCCAATGAATTTACCTTCACTGTCTCCATGGGATCGCATATCCGGGGTAAGAACATTGTAGCCCTGCTCAGCATAATATCTTGCATAGGAATACATCTGCTGACGCTTACCTGTGTAACCATGTATTGCAATGACCCAGTTATGGCTGTTAGCATCGGTGGTAAAAACATCACCGACCAGATTTAAGCCGTCAGAAGAACTGATAGAGACAACCTCTTTTGCTGAACTGTCGACCCAGTTGTTAGTTAACTCGCTTATCTCCTTCCATACCCGGTCAACCGTGTTCTTCGTATCGTCAGAAGTCGTTGGAGTCGGTGCAACAGCTATTCCGGATGCTGTAGAACGTGAAATTGCAAATGTAACAAGGTAGTTGCCTGCAAAAATATCAAGTGCCACAAAAGCAATGAGCACAATGGCTACTACCCACTTTATTATTTTTGATACTTTATTCTTCTTATTCATGTGATCGTAATATCCTCCAGTTATCCTGCGTGCAAAGCCTTATCCGGTGCACTCACGAATTGAAACTGTTTTCTGTTACGGTATTATCATATCACATTTTAAATTAAATGCAATTAAATTGATTGCAATTTATGTTTTTTCGTGTCCGGGCTTACAATGGGGGCGTTTTATTGGTGGATTTCGGGGAATGTTTTATTGAATCATCTCAGCAAACAGCATCTCTGCGGATCACAGAGACATGAGTGATCTTATTTGCCTCGTCGGGATACTCTTTTTCAAAATGCATTCCTATTGCTTCTGCTGTCTTATAAGATGCCTCGTTAGTATGCTTACAGTACATATTTACTGGGATTGAATCACTTCCATTACTTTTGGGGTAAAAAAATGGAGCTGATTGCCAGCTCCTATAATGATTGCAACTGACTAACTCTTTCGAGTCCCTATAGCTTTGTGCCGCCGGATTGCTCCGGGTTTACCTTTAAATTTATTTTTTTTCACAAATGATATTTATTGATAAGAGTGTTATAAAGGCGATCCATGGTAATGGTCACCACAGACCGCCTCCGCCAAGTACTATCTATTTTCAACTGGACTGATTACCGGCTTACCTTCCCTGTCCAGTAAAGGGGTAAGTCCTCCGGAATATCCGCTGACATGATACAAGTAGTTTACGCCTGTATCCTTATCAACCCAGATTTCAGTAACATTAACTGCTCCTTGAGTGTAAACTTTTTCAAATCTTGTATTCTTTGCCATAACTTTGTCCTCTTTCTCAACCGTGCTCTTTATAAATATCTGGTTGATGATATCATTATATTTGAGACGATAATGCGAATATACATCAAAGTACGTGCCTGGAAAGATCGTATTCCACCATTTTAGCGAATTATGTTGGCCATACAGATGCCAAGCAACGAAAGGACTACAATCATGAGCGAAAACAATACAGAAAACAACAAAAATAATAAGAGCAGCATTTCTGCAGGAGCAACTGCACTGATATCAGTACTTGCTGTACCAGTTACACTGCTTGCAGGGCTACTCTTATCTAATCGTAAGAAGAAATAACTCTAATTCCTTTTATGACCTCTATCTTGCATGAAGCCAAATAAGTTATTATCTTACCATTTTCTTAGGAACAAACTCTATCTTTAGAGTGCTATCCATAGCTTCAGCAAGACGTTTAAGGAGTGCTATGCTAGGATTTCTTGTACCTTTCTCCAGTCTGCTTATATCCGCCTGACTTATGCCGCTCTTCTCTGACAGCTCCAGCTGAGTCATTCCCGCATGGATTCTTGCATCAAGTATCGCTCTTGTAATATCCATTTCTGGCTGAAGTGCCTCATATTCTTTTTTAAACTCAGGATCCTGCATAAGTTCATTTGTTAATTCCTGAAGATCACTCATATGTTCTGCGTTCACCATGTAAGAATCGTGCCCCATTATCCCCGCCATCCTCTATATTCTTTTAATGTACCTTTTACCATCATCAACATCTTTTCTGCCAATTTGCCGTTCTCTTTAACCTGAGGTATTAGCGGCTTGTCCAATTCATAATGAAGATATAGGATCTCAGTGATCCCCATCAATAATTCATCACCGCTTCTGCCAGGCATTTGAGGGAGCACTTTTCTTATTTGCTCTGATATTTCCATTACAATGTCCTGCCATACAGAAAACCACTGCTCACTCTCGAGAAGATTAAACTCCCCCATCCACTCTCTGGGAGTATGAATTTCATCCATTCCTCCACAAGTTGTAGGCTGCAGGATATAAAAAATCTTAGCTTCCTTTGCTTCGCGTGAAGCACCTCTCCCGAGAGGATACAAAGCACAAACTGTTGGTTTATTGCTATGGATCTTACATCGATTATCATCCATTAAAAAAGGACATTTACCATTATCTTCCCGCATTTTTAACGAAACCAATGGCATTTTGCTTGTATTTCCCAAATAGAGATTTCCATACTCCAGAAGCACTTCCGGCAACGGTTTATTCAACGCCTTTGCCATACGGCAAAGGTCAAACGGTGAGAGCAAAATATCAACACGATTCTTACAACATTCTCCACATTGATCACAATGGAAATGAAATTCCTGATCTTTGCCAATAGGATGCTTCATTAGTTCTTCAATCATTTTCTGTCTATCATTCATGGATAATCCCTCTTTCTTTATTGTTACCATCAATGATAGGTAATAATTGAATTGCTGTCATTCGACTCGTGGTTGATAATCATTACCTACTCCTCATTTTCCTTGCCACAAGTTTTTCTCTTGTTATTGTCAAAAATGATAGTCAAAAGCAGCAACTATATAATAAACATCTCCATCCTTACTGCGGCGCATTAACTGTTCAGGGCTCTCAAAATCTCCATAATCACTGTAGAATTGCAAAGCACATGTATCATCCATTACACACTGCAGCTTATATAGCAAATAACTGATATCTCCGTCTTCACTATCCAAAAGATTTTCCAATGTAAGAGCATTGCTGAATTCTTTTAAAGCCTTGCGATATCTTTTATAAACGCCTTTCATGAATTTTTCACGATTTTTAATGGTCATCTTATACTGCACAAAGTTGTCTTCAGGATAATCCTCATACTCCGTTTTCATGATCTCTGTCTGAAAAAAATCGGAGTAATATCCAGAAAAATAGTCCTCTGCTTCATACTCAAGATTTGTTACACCACAATAATCATATCCCCGGCTCTCTATCTGGCTCACTGAAAAATAGTCATCGTCAATGACATCGTTTTTCGAAATCGGATTATCATTCAAAACAAAAATTGTAGAATGCATTATTTGTTCCCCTTATCTCTGATTCGCAATTCTAGCCAGTTCTCGCTTAAATGCATCGTAATTCCGTCTATCCTTAGGACTGCAATAAACAGCAAATTCTATATTTTTGAACATATACAGATAGTCATTAATCACATTTGCTGCAGCTCTGGCAACAATCTCCGGTTTATTCTGAAATGCTCCACATCCAAATGCCCCCAATATAACTACTTCATCAGCATTAGCCACGGCAACATCCAATATTCTCCTTAGCCTCTTTTCATGAAGCTCAAGTAGATCTTTATCTGATATTTTCACTTTTTTCGTTCCATCGCTCTTATTATATGGATTGCTGGGGTTGTCCCTAAGATTAGGAGCAGCACATGTAATAACGTCAACCTCATACCACTGAGTTTCTGGCATGGCAACAGGAGCTGTTGTGTCTGTTTTAAACACTACAACTCCCGGAGTATATATAATGTCATCATTGTGAATTGGATCAGCTGCATTCCTGTGGGGAGCATAAAATCCGTTCCACATCTCCTTGGTATTAAGCATGCTGTACAAAGTCGAGCATCTGCACAGACATTCTTCCTGGGCTGTAGATCCCTTAACTACTCCACCGCCCGGATTTGTTGCTGAAGCAAAATTATGAACAGCAACTCTCATCCCTTTGTATGCACTTGCGGCTTCAACAGTCCTTTTCTTTGAGACCACTATCTTTGCTGCTTCGGCATACTTATAATTTTCAATTGAAGGTACAGCATCTCCCTCCAGAATAAGCTTCTTATTCTCAAATGCCAGTCTGATAGATTCTCTGAGTCTATCGTTTTCTCTGCACATCTTATCCGTATCCTGGAATATTGCTACATTTTCATCTCGTCCCATTTAAACCTTCCTCTCATTTTCTTATTTACTTATCTCAGGATACTCCACAATCAGTTTTTCAACATTTGCCGGTGCAAGCACTGCCATGATATCAGTGATATCCTTATCGTTACCGATTGCCCTAAACCCAGCCCAGGCATATGGTGAATCCTTTATGGTCATTGCTACTGCTTTCCTGTCATGGTCGTATTCTTCATAAAGGCGCCTGGAATAGAGCATCATGTCTTCTGTTTTATGCTTTATCTCAGCAAACTGCCAGTCATAATACTTTATGATATGCGCATTAGCCGGGAAGTCTTTTGCCAATTTTGAAAGATCCTCTCCATTGCAGAAAAGCTCTGACATTCTCTTTGCTGTGAACACTTTGTTCGTGGATATTCTATGCATAGCGACGTATGACGGGGATTTTATCTTGACCCTGTTATGCTTCCCATCAACCACAACAAAGCCCTCATCCTCTATCTCGTCGCCCTTATTTAGCGCAAGAGCAGCATCAAGACACTCATTCATAGATTTTAGTGCAAAGCTCCTGGGTCTCCTAAATTGCAGAAGCTCTGTATCCAACTCTTCTCCTGTAAGATTATTTCTTGCGGTCAAGAAGAACAGCTCAGTCATTTCATATCTGACAACAATCTGAGTAAGCGGAGAAACAAGCTCAAAAATATAGGTATAGTCTTTATTCAGTTCTTCAAAATGAATCTCATTTACGTTTTCCGCACGGGCAATTATGTCCGCATAAGTCAGTTCCTTATACCCTGGAATAGCTGCATCCTTAGCATCGCAGGTAGAACTTGTTGAAAATCTCCATGCATCTTTGTACCAGAAAAGCTTAATCATAGAGCCATCTATCTTTTCCAGCACCCTGGCACTATTCCAATCAATATCTGCCGCGTACTGTTCCTGTACATTAAAAAACTTATCAAACGGCCAGCAAACCACCTTAAGCTGAACCACGTCAATTATCATTCCTCTTGCTTCGCATACCAGAGGATCAGAGAAATCTGCTTCCGTTGCATATTTGAAGCACACAAGATCTCCGTTATGGTTTGTGCGTATAAGCCTTTCATTCAGCTTCTCTTCCCAGGTATCCGGGTTTTTCTTTATGAATTCTAATATTCTCGACTTCATGTCTGTATCTCTTTGTTAATCCATTTCTTTTCCTTCTTCTCTACGGCGTGGTCAATTGTGATCCTGTGAATGCTGTCTATATCCGACAGAATCCCATCCTTTATCAGTTTTCCCAGATTAACCGGTGTATATCCGCAGACATTGGCTGCAAGATTCAGATGCTTACACCCTTCTTTATACATTTCCATATTGCTATGATCGTGGCCATGAATGTTAAGACACCACGGCAGACCATATACCGGTTCATGCGACAAAAGAATCTTATCAGCTATAAAAAGAGGTCCGGCATATATCTCGTCAAACAGCCCTGTATACTCACCTCTTCTGTCATGATTGCCAAGAAGCAGGATCTTTTTTCTGACCCTGAGCTGTTTTACATACTCAGGCTTTCCAACATCTCCAAGGCATACAAATGTATCATTTTTCATGATCACAGAATTTAATATTCTGACCTGTTCATTAGGATCTATCCAATTGGGATCCATTATTTTACAGTCATCATCATCAAAGTGAGTATCAGACAGGATATATACCGATCCATTTTCTGACCAGTGCCTGAATGGTTCATACAATGTAGATATCATGCTCCCTCCATATATGATTACTCATCATTTTCCCACAATAAGTCTATTACTATTTCTTCATCATCTTCCTGAGTCTCAACGCCACTTGAAAGAGGCGTTAATTCGACAACTGATATGCTATACTCATGCTTGGATTTATACAGATTCCTTATCTCACGCTCAGAAAAAGAATCCAGCAATTTCTTTGAATCCAACGAATTTATCACAACATTCCTACACTCGGAATCCACCTTACACGTAACCGCTTCACCAGAAGCAACCCTTTTCTCACATTCCTCAATATATTTGTTGAAAATCTCTTCAGCAATAGTACTAAATCTTTTAGGTATAATATGATTCGGTTCATCTTCATCACATATCAGATATACAAATTCTTCAATTACCTGTTCCTTTACATCATCTAAAAATACAGGGTCATCATTATAGGCATAGTCCAGCGTGTTTTCCAAGAATATATCTACTGCATTATACATATTATCTGCGCGAACTAAGTTGTATGTGTGAATCGAGTAGCTACCAACCACAAAAAATTCTTCATTGAACCCATCAGCCAAATCTCCACGCCAGCAGACCGTATAATCTCTCAAGTTTCCCTCCAAAAATTGCCTACAGCACAGCCATGCGGTATCACTTCAGGTCAACCGGCTTAGCGCCAAACCTTCCCATGGATTTCAGCATATCTCTATGCCTAAAGAACAGTTATCCTCTGACTATTCAAAAAGCAAGACAAAAACCGATAAATAAACATGATTCATAAGTCACTAAGAACATAAAACCCAAAATAGTGGAGACTATTATCAGCCAGTCGAGCTGCCAATGATTACAACAACCATTGGGTTCCAAAAACAGGATTTGAACCTGTATTTCAAGCTTTTGGGCTTGCGCCTTATCCATTTGGCTATTTCGGACTTTTAAGTGGCTTTACAGACCATATTGTAACTTGACCCTGTTACAGGGAAGCCGGGTTCGAAGTTTTCGTGCTGCAGGCAATACTTTTACATTAGATTTCTATAAAAGTTGTAGCGTTGGACACCTTGATCTGAGTATCAAGCTCAGTAAGCAGGGTATCGCGTTTTTCTTTTAGCGCATCAGCTTTTTTCTGTGCTTCAAGCGGATCAACTACTTCAGTTGTATTTTCCTTAACATATGCATCTACAACTCCCAGTGGCTTATCATCCTTTACCTTGGTATCCTTACCAAGGATAGAAAGCCTCATGCTTTCAGCAGTACTTTGGAGCTGCTTATTCTTCGTATCTGCAAACTGGATCATTTTCTGAAGCTCAGTCTCCATCTTTTTCTGAAGCATATATTC
>JAEEGG010013146.1_pt1 | contig 17757 bp, 17 predicted proteins | sample 9134161 | NCBI WGS metagenome assembly JAEEGG01 (sample SAMN16246543, study PRJNA631951) | gut metagenome | biome: gut microbiome; feature: rumen; material: CR-attached | host: Bos | place: Iran: Karaj | collected 2018-10 | reverse complement strand
AAAGCAGGAGATCCTGTCATACAGGGAGCCTCTTGCAGAAGTAAAAGAATCCCTTGATCTTGAGAATAAGTCAAGGAAGATAGAAGAACTTGAGAGGGAAATGGAGGCTCCAGGATTCTGGGATGATCCCGAGAAGGCTAACGCCAAGATGAAATCCCTCAAGAATATGAAGGATACCAGGGATCTGGTAAAGAGCCTCGAGACCGGTATCGATGATGTGCTTACTCTTGTGGAGATGGGCAATGAGGAAGAAGATGAATCCCTCATTCCCGAAGCAAGGGAAGAGCTGGACAGTTTTGTTTCCAAGTTTGAAGAGCTCAGACTATCCACCCTTCTATCGGCAGAGTATGACGATTCGGATGCTATCGTGGAACTCAATGCCGGAGCCGGCGGAACAGAGAGCTGTGACTGGTGCGGAATGCTTTTCCGTATGTATTCCAAGTGGGCTGATAAGAAGGGGCTTAAGATCGAAGTCCTGGATCAGCTCGACGGAGATGAGGCTGGCATTAAGTCCGTATCCTTCCAGGTTAGCGGAGACAATGCGTACGGATATCTCAAGAGCGAGAAGGGCGTTCACAGACTTGTAAGGATCTCTCCCTTCAATGCGCAGGCAAAGCGACAGACTTCATTTGTCAGCTGCATGGTAATGCCTGTCATACCCCAGAATAATGACATAGTGATAGAGGATAAGGATCTTCGTATCGATACTTATCGAAGCAGCGGTGCCGGCGGTCAGCATATCAACAAGACCTCCTCCGCGATCCGTATTACTCATATTCCTACCGGAATTGTTGTTACCTGTCAGAATGAGAGAAGCCAGTTCCAGAATAAGGACAAGGCATTTGAAATGCTCCGTGCAAAACTCTTCGAGCTGAAAATGGAGGAGGAAGAGGCTAAGAGCAAGGGTATCGCAGGTGAGATCAAGGATATCGCCTGGGGTAACCAGATAAGAAGCTATTTCCTTCAGCCTTATACCATGGTCACCGATAAGAGGACCGGATATAAGACATCCGATGCGCTCGGAGTCCTCGACGGAAAGCTCGACCAGTTCATAGTAAGCTATCTGAAGTGGAAGAGCACCGGCGGCGCCGAAGTCGGTGGCGATGAAGAGGATATTTGATCTCGGGGATTTATTTTTTCTTTGCATTCACCTTGGAGGGTGGTACCCATGACCAAAATACAGACTTCCAAGCTCAGACCGGGAATGATCGTTGGCAATGACGTTCTTAATTATGATAACAAGACGATCATCGCAAAGGGGACCAAGCTTTCGCAGACCCTTATCACCAGACTTGAGCTGTATGGAATATTGAGCATATACGTGGATGAGACAGCTGAGCAGCCGGTTCCGGAAAATACCGGCATGCCTGCAGACAGCATCCCTGATGACGATTATGAACCTTCGCATTTTGAGAAGATCCGTGAGACCGAAATGTTCAGGGAGTTTCAGGCCGACTATGAAGAGGGCAGGAAATCTCTTGAGTTCACCGTCAGTGAGATGGTCGACAAGAATGTTGAGATAGATCCGATACTTCTTCTTGAAAAACCTCTCGATATGATCGCCAAGGCAGGATCGAGAGTTTCGGTCATCGATATGCTCCATGCAATGAGAGGCTTCGATGATTCCACATTCGCACATTGCATGAATGTATCGCTCCTTAATTACGTCGTAGCCGGCTGGCTGAGATGGAACAAGGCAGACCAGGAAATGGCCATGATGTGCGGCATCCTTTTTGATATAGGTAAGATGAAGGTGCCCAGAGACATACTTAACAAGACCACTCCCCTTACTCCTGATGAGATGAAGGAGGTAAGACGTCACGCCGAGTACGGATACCAGATACTCAGGGATAAGCACCTTCCCGATCATATAAAGTCAACCGCGATCATGCATCATGAGAGATATGGAGGGGACGGTTATCCACTTAAGCTTTCAGGCGACAGACTCGATGTTTTTGCAAGACTTACAGCGGTTACCGATGTGTATGATGCCATGACCAGTGCCAGGGTATACAGAGCTCCTCTTTGTCCCTTCAGGGCGGTTGAGGTGTTCGAGGATGAGGGACTTGAAAGATACGATCCCGATATCATCATGACATTCCTTAAAAATGTTACCTATACATACATTCAGAATTCCTGCAGGCTTTCGGATGGAAGAAAGGGTGTCGTCATAATGCAGAACCCGGGCGTGTATTCCAGGCCGGTGGTCAAATGCGGAAATGATTTTGTTGATCTTAACAAACAGAGAGATCTCAGGATTGAAGAGGTATTTTAAAAGAAGCTCCCCGAAAGGGGAGCTTTTCAAATGCGTTCATCTATCGGAATGTAGTGTCCGGGGTTCATCAGATTCAGGAAGAAGAGTGCCTGGCTTTCCGATACTATCGGATATACCCACAGCATTCCTATTCCCATGGAAAGAACGCCGAGAAGGATCATCGGGATGAACCTTAGGTCCAGAGCAAGAAGCCTTGCCCTGTGTCCGTACATTTTCTTTCTGGTCAGGTGAAGTATCCTTGAGGCTGTAAGTTTCGGAAAATCAAGAAGAAGGAAATATGCCATTCCATATGTCAGGTGCATGTAGAATCCGATGGCTATCGATGGAATGAGGAAAGCACATGCAATGGTGATGTATCTGGAATCCGATGTGATCATATACATCTCTGAGAACATATTGAAGGGTATTGACAGGATGATGGTGGGAAACAGGAGAAAAGCCGATATCTTGAACACTTTGGAGGCCTCGCCCCTGAATCCTGCAAAAATATCCGCGGGCTGTGCATCACGTCCGGTAGAGATGTTCAGATAATAAAGATCTATGCCGAAGGTGAACATGCCTGACAGGATGTTGAGAAATGAAATGATCAGTGTCGAGATCAGAGCATAGACCATATCCGCGGCTATACTTATCTGTACCCCCGAGAAAATGGGGAGCCTTGAGATCATTGTGGTGAATATGCTGCCTGAATAGGATATGAGATATATCCAGATCATGTATGAAAGGGTCATCATAACGGCACCGCCGTAGCGCCCTGCCATGGCATTTATTGATTGTTGCTTAAGTTCTTTTGATGAACGGTAATCAGACTTGCCTGTCAAAATTCATTCCTTCTGTAGCCAGTCTGTCAGCACTTTTTCTGCCGGCCTGGTACGGATTTTTTTCATTGGGATACTTGATCCTGGTGGAGGTGGTCCCGCCCGAGATATATGAACGTCCGCATTCGGGACAAATGGCTGTGTGGATTGAAACAGACGCCTGAAGGACCTTGCCTCCCTTTTCGGAAGCCTTGGAATAAGCATTTGAAACATGCTCCTGCTCGTGGGCACGCACCCTGCTTCCGGCCTCTGAAGGAGAAATATGCTGTGCGGACTTAAAGGATACGTTCTCGTCGGAACCGTCCTTATACTTTCTCTCTTTGCATGCCTGACATTCCGCTTTGTTGACGCGGCCGGGATGACCTGTCCGGAGAGCGGATTCCTCCATGGGAGTAACGGAGGGGCCTGCTATCCTTCTGACCTGGCTCTCACTGTAACCCGGTATTCTGTTTGCAACCGCACCGATAGACAGATCCATAGGCGTCCTCCTTTCCGCGTTATATCACAGGCTTCTCTACTGCTGCAGGAAAATGGGATATTCGGGCATCTCCATTCCGTATCTTGCATACATCTGTCTGACCTGCTCTATTACCGAAGGGTCGGTCAGCACCATGTATATCGCATATGCGGAAATGAGACATCCTGCAACGATCCCGATGATCGAAAATATCAATCCAAGTATTGCCGGGGCGTTCAGCGGGTTATTGCCTTTTTTGCTCAGTCTGGAAAAAAGGATCCCGAGAGCGCCTGTGGGTATGGACAAAACTCCTGTGCAGAGCAGAAGGAGTGATAATATTCCCGATACCAGGGAAGCAGTTTCGAATGAATGTCTTCCCCTGTCAGGGTTATAGCTGTTGTAAGACGAAGTATTCTGATCCATTTTCTGATTTCTTCTATAGTTATCTAAAATTTATCATTATTCCGAAACTATTGCAATATCCGCGGGTCTGTAATACAATGCAACATGTGTTTCGGTATAAAGCAGCTGCACCGGAACCATTTATATCTTCAGGGCAGGGTGAGATTCCCTACTGGCGGTGATTGAGAAGTGTGCATGCAGGCACTTTACTCTGAAGTCCGCGAACCCGTATAAACGGGCCGAATCGGTGAAATCCCGGTACCAACGGTGAAGGGCCAGAGGTCCTAAAGTCCGGATGAAAGAAGAAAGAACGGCTTATTAGGCGTGCCCTGGACATTTACCCATGTCCGGGGCATTTTTCTTTCTTCCTAAACAATCAATCTTCAGGAGGAAAAGAGTATGAAGAAAAAAGGATTTACCCCAGGTTTTATCGCAGTTATCGCAATGTTCACGGCACTTGCCTATGTCTCTGTGATCATCGCAAAGCCCATTCCCAATGTCGCAGGTTTCCTGAGCTATGAACCCAAGGATGCCATAATCGTCATTGCGGGGCTTCTTATCAGTCCCCTTGCAAGTGCGCTGATCTCTCTGCTGGTCTCATTCATCGAGATGATCACCATCAGTACAACGGGCCCTTACGGACTTATCATGAATGTTCTCTCCACATGTGCATTTGCTGTTCCTGCAGCGTGGATCTATCACAAGAACAGGACCAAAAAGGGTGCGGTCATCGGACTTGCAACAGGTGTCATCTGCATGGTCATCTGCATGCTCCTTTGGAACTACATCATCACTCCCCTTTACATGAAGGTGGACAGATCGGTTGTGGCAGGCATGATGCTCTCGGTTTTCCTTCCCTTTAATCTGATAAAGGGAGGTATCAATGCGGGGATAACCCTTCTTCTGTACAAGCCGATAGTATCTGCTCTCCGCTCGGCAAAGCTCGTTGAAGCCTCACCTGCAGGAAGCGAAAAGGGAAAGTTCAGCGTAGGTTTCTTTGTTTTTTCGCTGGCTGTTCTTGCAACATTTGTGCTTGCATTCCTGGCACTTGTGGGAGTACTGTAAGAGCGCATACAACAGATGTAAAAATATGGATCCGGGCAATGTGCGAATGGGGGCAGATCCCCCGCCGCACATTGCTTTTTTAGTGCTTTTATTATAAAATAAAGTGATATTGTGTGTGGATTTTGCCCATTTTTAGAAAACGGTATTTTGGGCACGAGAGATAAGTAAAATGGTTGAATGCGATGTTAAGATCGGTGCGGCCGATCTGTATGATTACAATCTTAAATATACCTACGGCAAGATCATCAACATTATTGCTGAGATAGTAGGACTTGCCGCAATAGTGTACGGAGTTTACACGGCTAATTATCCCTTAGCCGTCATCGGTTTTATGGTGGTGGTCTACCTTCCGGTGACACTGTGGATAAGAAGCGCCCAGACGGCTGCGCTTTTGCCTGCCTTCAAGAAGCCGCTTCATTACCTCCTTGATGAGAACGGACTTACCGTTTCCCAGGGGGATGAGACTCAGACCGTAAGCTGGGACAACTGTCTCAAGGCTGTATCCACCTCGAGGAGCATACTTCTTTTTACATCAAAGACAAGTGCCACGATCTTTCCGAGGGCACAGCTTGGGGATAAGACAGCGCTGGTGATACAGTGCATTTCCAGCAACATGTCTCCTGACAGGGTGAACATCAAATGCTGAACGCATCATCAAAAAGAGTATATGAGACCGTTTCGGAGGAAGAGACCTTCGAGATCGGAAGACAGTTCGGTCTTGCGGCACAGGCAGGAAGTGTTTTTGCACTTGAAGGAGATCTCGGAGCGGGGAAGACAGTGTTTGCAAAGGGATTTGCTGCAGGGCTTGGCATTACCGAAGTCATAAGCAGTCCGACCTTTACCATACTTCAGATCTATGACAGCGGAAGGCTTGAACTGTACCACTATGATGCGTACAGGATAGAGGATCCCTCTGAGATGGAAGAGATCGGTTATACTGATTATTTTTACGGAGAAGGAACCTGTCTTGTGGAGTGGCCCGGCAACATAGCGGAGTATTTTCCGGATCATTACACGAAGATAAGCATTGAGAAGGACCTTGAAAAGGGATTCGACCACAGAAGGATAACGGTCACTGAGATATGAAGATATTAGCGATTGACTCATCGGGACTTGTAGCAAGTGCAGCTATATGGGAAGGTGCCTCGGCATCCGTTACAGGCACCATACTTGCAACAGCTTCCACCGATTATAAAAAGACACATTCACAGACGCTCCTGCCGATGATAGACAGGATCTGCAAGGAGACGGATTCTGAACCGAAGAGCTTTGATGCGGTGGCGGTGGCTGCCGGCCCCGGATCCTTTACCGGACTCAGGATCGGATCTGCAACTGCCAAGGCGATCGCCATGGCTGCGGATATACCCATAGTCGAGATTCCCACTCTTGAGGGACTTGCCTTCAATCTCTGGGGAGCAGGCAGGGCGGTATGTCCGATGATGGACGCAAGAAGGAACCAGGTATACAGCGGACTCTACGGCTTCGAAGATGATGAACTTATCACTTACAGGGATCAGGAGGCACTTGCACTGGAGGATATGCTTTCCTTTATCAACGATTTCGGGAGAGATGTGATATTCCTCGGAGACGGTGCTGATGCATATCATGAAAGGATATGTGAGGAAACAAAGGTTAAGTATTCTTTTGCGCCTGCGCATTTGAACAGACAAAATGCGGCGTCGCTGGCTGCCATGGGAGCCAGGATGTATGGAGCGGGCAGATACGTGAATGCCGATGATCACAGTCCGGTCTACCTGAGAGTATCCCAGGCTGAGCGGGAAGGTACTAAGAATTTTGATCTGGTAGGCTGACGGAAAGAATGATATGAGCGAGATAAAGAATCTTGTAATAAGGCATATGGAGGTCAGCGATATCGCTCCTCTTGCAAATATTGAGAAACAGTGTTTTTCCAGGCCGTGGTCTGCGGGAGACTTCGGGCATCTGATAGATAAGTCCGATGCATATTATCTTGTTGCGGAGATAACGGATGAACGCGGATTCAGAAGGATCGTCGGAACCGCCGGAATGAGGATCGTGTGCGGCGAGGGCGATATCGACAATGTTGCCGTGCTCCCGGAATTCAGGAATCGCGGCATTGCCGGCGCACTGATAGACGGACTGCTGAAGGCCGGAAGAGAAAAGGGCATTGAAGAATACACTCTCGAGGTTAGAGTGTCCAATGCACCCGCCATAAGGGTTTATGAAAGAGCGGGATTTGTAAGCGAGGGAATACGCCCCGGTTTCTACGAGGATCCGAAAGAGGATGCCAATATAATGTGGATCCGGAAGCAATAGATGATAAGAGATTATATACCGGAGATTTTGAATGGTTGATGTAACACTGCTTGGCACGGGAGGAATGATGCCGCTCCCATACAGATGGCTGACTTCACTTATGGTCAGATATAACGGCAGTTCTCTTCTGATCGACTGCGGTGAGGGAACACAGATCGCCATGAGGGAGAGGGGCTGGAGTCCCAATCCCATAGACGTTATCTGCTTTACCCATTATCACGCCGATCACATAAGCGGTCTTCCCGGGCTTCTCCTGGATATGGCCAATTCCGACAGGACTGCTCCCGTTACCATAATAGGCCCAAGAGGACTTGAGAGAGTGGTATCCGGACTGAGGGTAATAGCACCGGAGCTTCCGTTTGAAGTGGTCCTTAAGGAGTTTTCCGGAAATGAAGAAACCTTTGAAATGTTCGGATACAGACTTAAGGCTTTCAGGGTAAATCACAGCATCACATGCTATGGATATACCTTTGAGATAGACAGGGCGGGACGTTTTGATAAGACCGCTGCAGAGCAGAAGAATATTCCTCTTCAGTTCTGGAGCAGGCTTCAAAAGGGAGAGATCATAACGGACGGCGATGTGACATATGAACCGTCGATGGTTATGGGCCCTGACAGAAAAGGCATCAAGATAACCTACTGTACTGATACGAGACCTGTTCCCGTTATCACAGAAAATGCAGCCGGAAGCGACCTGTGCATACTTGAGGGAATGTACGGAGACGAGGAAGAGGCTGCCAAGGCGCTTAAGAAGAAGCATATGACAATGCAGGAGGCTGCGCAGATTGCGGCTGATGCGGATGTGGCAGAGCTGTGGCTCACACATTTTTCACCTTCCATGGGAAGGGCGGACAGATATGCCAATGCCGTTAAGAACATATTTCCAAGAACGGTCATACCTAAGGATGGGGAGACCATGGAACTGAACTTTGAAGAATGATAGTTTATGATCGCTGATCACCAGGGAAGGAACCCATGAAGCCCGGACAAATCAGAGCGACAATCATAATATTGATCCTTGTATTCGGAATGGTGGGATATTACTCATACCTGACCGGAAGGGCAAGGGATGTAGTCAGGGAGCCTGAGATGACACCTGTCGAAAAGGTGCTGTCCAGAAATCTTTCCGGCGACTATCCGCCGACTCCCAAAGAGGTGATGAAGTACTACAACGACATCATGCTCTGTTATTACCAGGATGATGTTACTGATGAGGAGATAGATTCTCTTGGCATCAGGGCAAGGGAACTGTTCGACCCCGATCTTCAGGCGATCAATGAAGTCGGAACATATCTGGTAAGGCTCCATTCGGATATCAGTGAGTATAAGGAAGCCGGACGCAAGATCACTAATCCGTCGGTGGCGTCTTCCGCCAATGTGGATTATTACGATCGTGACGGATTCCACTTTGCAAGGCTTCTGTGTACATATAACATCAGCGAAGGCGGAAACAGTTATACCTTACGTCTTGTATATCTGCTGAGAAAGGATCCTGCCGACAAGAGATGGAAGATCTACGGATGGGATCTTTTGGAGAACGTCGATCTTACGGGTGAAGGAGCATCGGACCATACCGGAGAGGCACAGGTCAAATGATTAATAAGTCATGAGCATTGATTTTTCTGAAAATAAGGATCTTCTGGTCCTGGGAATAGAGAGCTCCTGTGATGAGACTGCGGCCTCTGTTATCAGGGGATGCAGGGAGGTTCTGTCGAATGTCATTTATTCACAGATAGATCTGCATACCATATACGGAGGTGTCGTTCCGGAGATCGCATCAAGGGGGCATATAGAGAAGATAAACACAGTAGTGAAGCAGGCTCTGTCGGAAGCAGGTAAGGAGCTCGGGGATATGGATGCCATCGCAGTGACATATGGCCCGGGACTGGTGGGAGCTCTGCTTGTGGGAGTGGCTCATGCCAAGGCACTTGGATGGGCAGCAGGCGTACCTGTTGTGGGTGTCAATCATATAGAGGGACATATCTGCGCGAACTTCATAGACAATCCTGTTCTGGAACCTCCATTCATGTGTCTTGTGGCATCCGGAGGACATTCACATCTTGTTAATGTTAAGGATTACGGAGAATATGAGATCATCGCAAGGACCAGGGATGATGCCGCAGGCGAAGCCTTTGACAAGGTTGCAAGAGCGATAGGACTTGGATATCCCGGCGGCCCCAAGATAGACAGGGAAGCCCTCAAGGGTGATCCTGATGCGATAGAATTTCCCAGAGCAAGAGTCAGGGAGAATGAATATGACTTTTCATTCAGCGGTCTTAAGTCGGCGGTTCTTAACTATCTCAACTCCTGCAGGATGAAGGGTGAGGAGATAAACACGGCTGATGTTGCCGCTTCATTCCAGAAGGCGGTGGTGGACACCCTTGTCGGACACAGCATGCAGGCTGCAAGTGACAGAGGTGTCAGAAAGTTCGCCATAGCCGGAGGCGTTGCATCCAATACCTCTCTCAGAAAAGCACTGGAGGAAGAATGTGCAAAGCGCGGTATGGAATTTTTCAGACCGCAGCCGGTATATTGTACAGACAACGGAGCAATGATAGGTGTTGCGGGATCTTATGAGTATATGCTCGGATACAGGAGCGGTCTGGATCTTAATGCGGTGCCGAATCTTGCCATCGGTGACAGGAAGGGTGTCTTTAAGGATGAAGCGTAAAAGGAACGCCCTTATCCTTCTGGCCGGAGGAAGAGGGAGCAGAATGGGATCCGATATCCCGAAACAGTTCATGATGCTCGGCGGAATGCCGCTGATCAGACATTCTCTTGAGACTGTACAGAGTTCGGCTCTGATCGATGAATGTATTCTGGTATCGGGGAAGGAAGATATTCCGGCAATAAGGGACATCGTGGACAGAGGCGGTTACGACAAGGTATCCCTGATAGTTCCGGGAGGAGCTGAGAGATATCTGTCTGTTGTAAACGGCTGTGAAGCACTGATCGAGAAGTATGAAGGCTGTGAAGCCTTTGAAGGGATGCCGGAGATCATACTCGTTCATGACGGAGCCAGGCCCTTTGTTGACGATGGCATTATAAGCAGATGCCTTGAAGGGGTACGGGTGACCGGCGGATGTGTAGCGGCTGTACCCAGTAAGGACACTGTGAAGATCGCTGATAAAGACGGGATCGTAACGGACGAACCTGTGCGGAGCAGTGTGTGGTGCATGCAGACACCGCAGGTATTTTCTCTTCCGGTAATAAGGGCTGCGTGTGAATCCGTCAGAAAGGCCGGATGCAGTGATGACCCGGAAATGGAGGCAGCGCTCTCCGGTATAACGGATGATGCGAGAATGGTAAGCCTTTTTACCGATACGAAGATAAAACTGGTCATGGGAAGTTATGAGAATATAAAAGTAACAACTCCTGTTGACCTGATAATAGCAGAAAGGATTTTGGAGGAAAGACGTGGACATATCTCTTAAGATCGCAGAAGAATTACAGATCAAAAGATCACAGGTCGATGCTGCGGTCGGCCTTATCGATGAAGGAAACACAATCCCCTTTATCGCAAGATACAGAAAGGAAGTTACCGGATCGCTCAATGATGAACAGCTCAGAACTCTTCATGAGAGACTTGTATATCTGAGGAACCTCGAAGAAAAGAAAGCATCCTATATAGCATCCATTGATGAACAGGGCAAGCTCACCGACGAACTTAAAGCCAAGATCGAAGCTGCCGAAAAGCTTGTTACACTTGAAGACCTCTACAGACCCTACAAGCAGAAGAAAAAGACCAGAGCATCAGCCGCAAAGGCAAGAGGACTCGAACCCCTGGCAGAATATATTCTTCTTCAGAACGCAGGATCACCTGTTGAGGATGAAGCTGCAAAATATGTCACCGGTGTCATAAAACCTGAGAATGATACCAAGGAAGCTGCAGTCAAAGCCTCCGAGAAGGAAGTTCCTGATGCCGCTGCGGCAATCGCCGGAGCATGCGATATCATCGCTGAACGGATCTCCGATGATGCAGAGAACAGAAGCTTTATAAGAGAACTGACCGTATCTGAGGGACTGATCGTATCAACAGCCAAGGATCCCCAGGCGGAATCGGTTTATACCAACTACTATGATTACTCCGAGCCTGTAAGCAAGGTCGCGGGGCACAGAGTACTGGCACTTAACAGGGGTGAGGCTGAGAAGGTTCTGTCCGTTTCGGTACAGGCACCTGCAGAGAACGCTGTCGGATATCTCGAAAAGAAGATCATCACATCCGACAATCAGTACACAACGCCTCTTCTCAAGAATACCATCAGGGATGCATATGACAGACTGATCGCACCTGCGGTAGAGAGGGATATAAGAAGTGATCTGACATCGAGAGCGGAGGACGGAGCTATCGATGTATTCGGCAAGAACTTAAAGCAGCTGCTCATGCAGCCTCCCATCGCCGGATGTACCGTACTTGGATGGGACCCTGCATTCAGGACAGGCTGCAAGCTTGCTGTTGTGGATCCTACCGGTAAGGTGCTCGATACCATCGTCATCTATCCCACCGAACCTCAGAACAAGGTAGAAGAATCCAAGAAGATAGTTAAGGCTCTTATAAAGAAGTACGGCATCAATCTGATCTCCGTTGGTAACGGTACGGCATCCAGAGAATCCGAAGCCATCATCGCGGAGATGATCAGCGAGATTCCCGAGGCACATGTACAGTACGTTATAACCAACGAAGCAGGAGCGTCTGTGTATTCTGCCAGTGCACTTGCCACTGAGGAGTTTCCCAATTTTGATGTGGGACAGAGAAGTGCCACATCAATAGCAAGGAGAGTACAGGATCCTCTTGCTGAGCTTGTTAAGATAGATCCCCAGTCCATAGGAGTCGGACAGTATCAGCATGACTGCGATCAGAAGAAACTTTCAGAGACTCTGGGCGGTGTGGTAGAGGATGCCGTTAACAGCGTCGGCGTGGATCTTAATACGGCGTCTGCAGCTCTTCTTAAGTATGTATCCGGTGTATCCGCAGCGCTTGCCAAGAACATAGTTGCATACAGGGAAGAAAACGGAAGATTTGAATCCAGGGCACAGCTTAAGAAGGTTCCGAAGCTCGGACCCAAGGCTTTCGAGCAGTGTGCGGGCTTCCTCAGGATAAACGGAGGAAAGGATCCCCTCGATCAGACTTCGGTACACCCGGAGAGCTACGATGCTGCAAGAAAGCTTCTCGATAAGATGGGCTGTGAGATAAGGGATGAGAAGGCTATCAAGGCATATGAGATGACTGCGGATAAAGTGAAACTATCCGAGGAACTCGGTATCGGAGAGATCACTCTTACTGACATATTCCACGAACTTGAAAAGCCCGGAAGAGATCCCAGAGAGGATATGCCCAAGCCCGTACTCAGAAGTGATGTTCTGGATATCAAGGATCTTAAGCCCGGAATGGTACTCAAGGGAACAGTGAGAAATGTTATAGACTTCGGTGCGTTTGTCGATATCGGAGTTCATCAGGACGGACTGGTACATATCTCGAGAATGACCGACCGCTATATCAAGCATCCTCTCGAGGTTGTTTCCGTCGGAGATATAGTTGAAGTTAAGGTTGTCGATGTGGATGTGGCAAAGCAGAGGATCTCGCTTTCCATGCGACTTGATGACGATGGCAACGGAGAAAAGAAGACCCCCGGCGCAGGCGTGCCTGCAAAGGATAAGCCAATGCGCAGGGACGACAGACCCCGCAGGGATAATAATGACAGGCAGGGAAGAAACGGTAACAGATCCGCAGGCTCCGGCGCAAAGGAAGAGTTTGCTCCCGGAACCATAGGATATATTCTTGCTCACCAGAAAAAGAGATGATCTTATTTTTTTAACGGAAGTGCGATATGAAGAAGCTTAAGGAATTACTCGAAAAAAACTGGTTTGCTTATACATTTGCCGCATGTGTCGGAGTCGTGCTGTATGTGCTCCTGACACATATGACAGGCATAGGTAATTTTTTCTCGGCGTTCAGGGATGTGATTTCTCCGGTGATATGCGGAGCTGTGATGGCATATCTTATGAATCCTCTGTGCAATTATTTTGAGAGGAAGCTTTTTCATAAGGTAAAAAAGGACAAGCTCAGACATTCCCTTGCGGTCATTACAACGGTTGTGCTGGTCCTGATCGCCATAGCACTTTTGTTTATCGCGCTTGTACCTTCGCTGGTACAGAGCGCATCCCTGCTGTTTTCAAATGTGCCTACCTACCTTGATAATCTCGAGAGTAATCTTGATAAGATGTCGTTGACACTGGAAAAGTTCGGAATTGATACGAATCAGATCGAGTCCACCATTGATAAGTCACTTTCGGATCTGTTTAAGGTCATACCGGAGAACATCGGTACCATCCTCAGTACTTCCGTGAGCGTGGGAAGCAGTCTTTTCAATCTGGTGATAGGCTTTATCCTTGCCATCTATTTCCTGTCCGGCAAGGAGGGATTCAGATCGGGATTCCGTCGTATGCGTCATGCCTTTATGACTGACAGAGCGTATAAGACACATACTGCATTCTGGAAAAAGTGTCACGAGATACTTATAAGGTATATCGGATTTGATATGCTGGACGGTATTATTGTGGGAGTGATAAATGCCATTTTCATGGTTATAGCAAGGATGCCTTATGTATCTCTGATATCGGTTGTTGTGGGTGTCACAAATCTTGTTCCCACATTCGGACCTGTTATCGGTGCGGTCATAGGAGCCTTTATCCTTGTACTGGTCAATCCCATGCAGGCACTTATATTCCTGATATTCACCATGGTGCTTCAGCTTATAGACGGATATGTCCTTAAGCCTAAAATGTTTGGCAGTTCACTCGGTGTTCCTGACGCGTGGATCCTGATTTCAATCGTAGTCGGCGGCAAGATTTTCGGTATCACCGGCATCGTTCTCGGTATTCCCTTTGCTGCCATTATCTCTTTTGTGTATGAGGAACTGGTGATGCCGATGCTGCTTAAGCATAAAGCAAAGCGGGAGCAGCGGGAGCTGGAAGAGAAGGAATGATATAGTATGGTGCTGTTTGTATATCCTCTGCTCATATTGATGGTATGGCGCGGAAGCAGGATGTATATGGGTGGCGTGTGGAACGAGGATGCCTTTTCCCTTGAGCAGATGAAAGCTGTCCAGGGTTTTACGGCTGTGTGCATAATGCTTCACCATATAGGCCAGCAGACATGCGCACCGTGGCTGGATCCGGAGATCATTTCTCCGGGACTTGAAGTCTTCGTTCCCATCGGGTTCTACATGGTGGGGATCTTTCTGTTCTGCTCGGGATATGGTCTTTATGTAAGCTATAAGAACAAGAAGGATTATCTTAACGGATTTATCGTACGCAGGATACTTCCCGTTGTCTTCTCGGGATATGTCGTGACATTGATCTTTCTGATCGTCAGGATATTGCTGGGCGAGGATATGGGCGGCGGCAGACTTTTCTGGTATCTGAGCTGCGCTAAGCTCTGTAACCCGAATGGCTGGTTTGTGCTGATAATTCCGATATTTTACTTAGCGTTTTATCTTGCATTCCGCTTCTGTAAAAAGGAAAAGAATGCGGTATTGGCAGTCCTTGCATTCACTGTTTTCTATCAGCTGCTCGGAACGTCGATAGATCACAATGACTGGTGGATGAGAGGAGAGTGGTGGTACAATTCCATTCACTTTTTTGTCATAGGGATAATCTTTGCACGCCATAAAGACCGGATCACGGAACATTTGAAGAAACATTTTGTACTGTATCTGATCCTGTCATTTGTACTGATATTTGTGCTGTACGGAGTGAGCGAGCTCTGCAGAAATGTCATATCATACTATGGAGAAAACTGGGGGGATCCCCACACCATACTCAGAAGAAGGATCACACTGTTTTCGGAAATGTGCGCTTCCTTTGCCTTTGTGTTTTTTGTGTTCCACCTTGGGCTGAAGGTGAAGATCGGCAACAGATTCCTTAAGTTCATGGGCAGTCTGACTCTTGAATTTTACCTGATACACGGATTGTATGTGGGACTTTTCGGAAGGTCTTTTGACGGACTTAAGAGCCTTTATCACATAGATAATGTGTTTCTTTATGTGATCATTGTCTTTGCACTTGGCGTGCCGAGTGCATTTGTTCTGAGCAGGCTCAGGATGATCGTCTTCGGAAAGAAATCTTCTGTGGGCAAGCTCCCGGAACACGTCAGATCCGGTCAATGAGCATGCGGAACATTGCATGAAAGATCATTGCTCAGAGTGTACAGGGATAGAAGGATATAGAGATGTATTATTCTGCTATAGGTATACTTGCATTATTGATCCTGGTGATAGAGAACCTGGATATTCTGCTCGGCCTTGATATGGGCTTTGATAAGCCTGCATGGAAAGTATACAGAAGATTCCTGTTCTCCATTCTTATGTACTATATCACGGATATTCTGTGGGGAATCCTGGAGGCTCTCAAGATTCCTGTACTTCTTTTTGCCGATACGTCGCTGTACTTCATCGCCATGGCGGTTGGCATTCTTTTATGGACCAAGTACGTTGTTACTTATCTTGATGAGAAAGATACATTCGGCAATTTCCTTGTACACGCAGGCAGAATCCTTGCTGCGTGTGTTACGGTGATCTCGCTTGTAAATATTTTTGCACCTGTACTTTTTACTGTTGATGATGAGTGCGTATATACGCCGCTTCCCATCAGGTATGCGATACTTATAGTGCAGATCGTGCTGCTGTTTCTTATCTCGATCCACGCACTGCAGATCATTCTTGCAAAGAAGGCATCCGGTGACAGGGTGAAAAGATACAGATCTACGGCATATTTCGGACTGATTATGTCAACGTTCCTTATAGCCCAGGTCTGGCTTCCTTACCTTCCGATGTACTGCATCGCTTATATGCTTGGAACCTGCCTGCTCCGTGCATTTGTCGTAAGGATGGAGAAGGAAGAATACAGGCTTGAAAATGCGGAGATGAAGAGGATAAGACAGGAAGAACTTCTTAAGGAGGAACATACTGCCTATAGACGTATCAGTGCACTTGCGGGTGATTTCCTCTGTGTGTATATAGTGGATCCTGAGTCGGGGGATTACCGTGAATTCAATTCTGCTGAGGAATTCAAAAGCTATGATTTTGAAACAAAGGGAACGGATTTCTTCAACACCACAATGAAAAATGCGAAGAATATAGTGTGTGCCGAGGATTGGGATAAATTCTCGACTATGTTCTCACGTGAGGCGGTCCTTGAGGAGATCGAAAATGTAGGAATATACCTGCTTGAATACAGGATCATCTTACAGGGCAGACCTAACTATGTGCAGCTTAAAGCGGCCATTCTTGATGAGGAGGATGAGCATCGCCTTATCGTCGGTATCAATGATGTGGATGCACTTGTAAGGCGTGAAGAGGATTATGCTGCCAGACTTGCCAATGCGCAGAGCATGGCTAATATCGATGCACTTACAGGTGTAAAAAACAGACATGCATATCTAGAAGCCGAAGAAAGTCTTAATGAGCTCATAAACGATGGAGACATAAGCGAGTTTGCCATTGTTATCCTTGATGTGAACGATCTCAAAAAAGTAAATGATACTCTGGGACATCAGGCGGGAGATAAGCACCTTCGAGGTGCCTGCAAGATCATATGCGATACATTTAAAAGAAGCCCTGTATTCCGCATAGGCGGTGATGAATTTGCTGTCATTGTAAGAGGAGAGGACTACGAAAGTGTAGACCGTCTGGTAAGCGACATTGATGATCAGAACAGGAAAGCCGTTATAAATGGCGGAGTAGTGGTAGCCTGCGGCATGTCAAAGTTTGAGGGTGATGACAGCGTGACAGCGGTGTTCAGACGCGCTGACAGGAATATGTATGACAACAAGGTCTCACTGAAATCAGGTCAGTAAATCTGAGTTTTTTTCGGTTTATCTTCGACATACAAAATCTTGAAAAATTTTCTCAAAAATTGTGTTGACGAGAGCGGATGATTTTGATAATATAATCGTTGCCGCTGTGCTGGCGCTTTTATTTTTTTGTGCTGAATACAGCCTGGAGAGGTATCGAAGCGGTCATAACGAGGCGGTCTTGAAAACCGTTTGTCCGAAAGGGCGCGTGGGTTCGAATCCCACCCTCTCCGCTCAGACTTTTTAAGACAAAGTCTTATGACGAACTTCATACTTGCTTTTGAATCAAGCATGTAAGTACTCTGGAGAAGTACTCAAGTGGTTGAAGAGACACCCCTGGAAAGGGTGCAGGTCGTTAATAGCGGCGCGAGGGTTCAAATCCCTCCTTCTCCGTCAGGACGATGAGTCCTACAGTTCCTTGATAATTCAATACTAATGCATCCCTGAACAATTCCTATTTAACCGGCGAAAACCGGTATAGAAATTTTCAGAAGCGAAAAGTTGATCGTTATATGAAAGATCAGCTTTTGGTTGATCGAAAGATCGACCTGTAAATGAGAGATCATTTACGAACACGAACCTTAATCAGTAG
>JAEEGG010013145.1_pt1 | contig 17758 bp, 15 predicted proteins | sample 9134161 | NCBI WGS metagenome assembly JAEEGG01 (sample SAMN16246543, study PRJNA631951) | gut metagenome | biome: gut microbiome; feature: rumen; material: CR-attached | host: Bos | place: Iran: Karaj | collected 2018-10 | reverse complement strand
GGAAAACACAGAGACACTTTTTTCAGACTACCCTCTTTCTGAGGCAGTGCTGAAGGCTATACAGAAGAAAGGATTCACCCATACCACACCGGTGCAGGCTCTTATCCTGCCACGACTTCTGGCTGAGGATACAAACATTGCGGTGAAGGCCCGCACAGGCACAGGCAAGACCGCCGCATTCGGCCTGCCCCTGGTGAACAAGCTTACCGAGCCAGCCGACAAGCCCCAGGCTCTTATACTGGCCCCAACACGGGAGCTGGCGCTTCAGATATCCAACGAGATAAGATCGCTCACCACAAACCGCTATCCACGAATCACTGCAGTGTACGGTGGTGCATCCATAGGGCTGCAGTTGCGCAACCTTGAGCGGGGAACTGAAATTGTAGTTGGCACACCTGGCCGTGTGCAGGACCATATAGACCGGGGCAGCCTTGACCTTTCCGAGATCAAATATCTGATTCTGGATGAGGCCGACGAGATGCTGGATATGGGCTTCATAGATGATGTGAAGAAAATCATAGACTGCGCAAACCCCGATAAGAAGGTGGCTCTTTTCTCTGCCACACTCCCCGCCCCCATCATGAAGATTGTGGATGAACAGCTTGGAAAGACAGAGATAATCGCAGAGGACGTACCTGAAGAGGAAGAAATCCTGGTGAATCAAGAGGCTATCCTTATAAAGGCTGATGACCGTCTGGAGGCCCTTAAGCGCATTGTGGACTCAACCGAGAATTTCCACGGCCTTGTATTCTGCCCCACCAAGATAGAGGCCGACGAGGTGGCCCGGCGCCTTATGGAGGACGGCTACCCTGCAGAGGCACTCCACGGCAACCTGTCCCAGGAGGCCCGGGAACGGACACTGCGCCGGTTCAAGAACAAGCTTACAACCATACTTATCGCCACCGATGTGGCGGCCCGGGGCATCGACGTGGAGCGCCTTACTCACGTAATAAACTGGGAGCTGCCCCATAACTTTGACAGCTATATACACCGTATAGGCCGTACCGGCCGAGCCGGCGAGAAAGGGACTGCCATAAGCTTCATCCGTCCTACTATCCGCTACAAGATAAGGGAGTACAACCGCAAGTCCGAGAACGTGCTGGGCAGTTCCATACATGTGGTTAAGGTGCCTGAGGTGATGAACATCCTTGCGGTGCGCTGCCAGCGTCTTGAGCAGACATTGGGGACCGCAGACCAGGAGTACCGCAGCAAAGGCGGAAACCAGAAAGAGAAGGATATTATAGCGGCCTTTGCCGACAAGCTGATTGCGGAAATGGGTGCTGGAAACACAGTTAGGGCAATGCTGGCCAGCGCATACGGTGACATATTTGACACCGAGCGCTACCGCGAGATTGAAGTGATCGAAGAGCCGAAGAAGAGGCGGGAGCGCGGCAAGGATGGGCCTTGGGACCGGAAGCGGAAGGCGAAGGATGCCACCGAGTGGCAGCCGGAGGGCAAGGCCCGCGGAGGGCGCAAGGCTGATAGAAAGCCGGAGATGAAGCCTGGAACCGTGCGGCTGCACATCGGCTGGGGAAAGGACGACAACATCGGGCCCCGGGAACTGGTGAAGTTCCTGGCGCAACTTTTAAAGATTAAAGGAAGCATGATTGATGACGTGGCTATAAAAGGCAACTTCTCATTCGCCACAGTGCCTGAGAAAGCTGGTATTGCAGCCGTCGATATATCACGCAAGAACCCGGAGCTGCCCACTATCACACTGGCTCATGCGCCAGACTTCACTGCCCACAAAGGTGCGGGAAAAGAGAAGAAGTTTGGCAGGTCTAGAAGCCGGTCGTCGTCTCGTCGCCGCGGATCATGAGCACCTTTCCGGTGCGTACGCTTTCCCTTATTCCGTAAGGGGCAAAGGTGGTCTTGACCGCCTCCATCCGCTCGCTTGGGCCTGACACCTCGAAAGTGATGGTCTGGGAGCCGATGTCCACAATCTTTCCTTTGAACACCTCAACCAGCGGGAAAATATCGGCCCGCTTCTCGGGGGCGCAGTCTATCTTGAGGATGGAGAGCTCCCGTTCTATGGTGTCCACATCGGTGTAATCCTTTGCAGAGATGACATCCACCAGCTTGTTGAGCTGCTCTATGATGAGGTCCAGTATGGCCTTGTCTCCGGTAGCTGTGATAGTCATACGGGAGAAGCGGGGGTCGGTCTCCTCGGATACTACAAGGCTGTCGATGTTGTAGCCGCGCCGGGCGAACACCAGCGATACCCTGATGAGCACACCAGGTTTATTGCTTACCAAAAGGCTTATTACATGCTTTCTATTGTTACTTTTCATTCCGCTTCTCCTCTCCCAGAATCATTCCGCTCAGCGGCTTGCCTGCCGGAACCATGGGGTAGACATTGGCCTCCCGGTCCACCTCCACATTGACCAATACAGGCCCCTTGTACGCCATGGCAGCCTTCATGATGCGCTTGACATCGGCAGAACGGCGGATTGAGTAGCCCTTGATTCCATAGCTCTTGGCCAGCTGAACAAAATTGGGGTTGCCCACCATCTCCACGCAGGAGAGGCGGTTGCCGTAGAAGATGTTCTGCCACTGCCGCACCATGCCCAGGAAGTGGTTGTTCATGATGAAAATCTTGACCGGCAGCTTGTTCACTGCAATCACGGCCAGCTCCTCCATAGTCATCTGGAAGCCGCCATCGCCAACTATTGCCGCAACAATGCGGTCGGGGCACCCTACCTGGGCCCCTATAGCTGCCGGGAAGCCGAAGCCCATTGTGCCGGCGCCGCCCGAGGAGAGCCACTGGTTGGGGAAATCGGTCTTGTAGTACTGGGCGGCCCACATCTGGTGCTGGCCCACGTCGGTGGCAACTATGGCCTTGCCCTTGGTCAGCTTGAAAAGCTCATCCACCACGTGGGGCACCTTTACTTTGGTCCCTTTGCGGTACTTGAGTGGGAACTCTTTCTTGAGCTTCTTTATTCTCTTGATCCAAGCTTCGGTGTCGCCTTTGGCGCAAAGGCCGCACAGGATCTCCATGACCCTCTTTGCCTCGCCCACGATGCCTACATCGACCTTGATTATCTTATTGATCTCCGAGGGATCCACATCTATGTGGATCTTGATTGCCCCTTGGCAGAAGGTGGCAGGAGTGCCGGCGATACGGTCATCCCATCGGGAACCGATGGACATAACCAGGTCGCACTCCTCCAGCGCCTTGTTGGCGTAGGCGGTGCCATGCATGCCTGCCATGCCCAGAGACAGCGGATGCGTCTCTGGGAACACACCTTTGCCCAGCAGTGTACTTGCCACCGGAATCTGCATTTTCTCGGCAAAGGTGCGCACCGCCTCACTGGCGCCCGATATAAGGGCGCCGTGGCCTACCAGCAGCACCGGGCGCTTGGCATCGACCAGGTAGTCGGCGGCCGCCATGACCTTGCCCAGGTTGGGCTCGCCGTCCAGCTTGTAGCCCGGCAGGTCGCAGGTATCCGGTGTGTTCACCGGAATCGGGAACTCCGCCACGTTCTTAGGTATATCGATAAGCACTGGGCCGGGGCGGCCGGAGCGGGCTATGATGAAGGCCTCCTTGACTATGCGGGGTATATCCAGAGCCCGCTTTATGAGGTACGAATGTTTAACTATAGGGAATGTGATACCTGATACATCAACCTCCTGGAAGGCGTCGGTACCCAGGTTGGCCACAGACTGCTGGCCGCAGATTACGACAATAGGAACAGAGTCCATCTTGGCTGTGAAAATGCCTGACACTGTGTTTGTGGAGCCAGGACCTGATGTTACCAGTACTACCCCTGGCTTGCCTGTGGCGCGGGCATAGCCGTCTGCCATATGCACTGCTCCCTGCTCGTGCCGGGCCAGCAGGAACTTGATGGGCGACTCCAGGAGGGCATCGAAGATGTCGATGGCACTTGCCCCCGGATAACCGAAAATGTATTCAACTCCCTCTTTGTGGAGTTTGTCTATGAGGATTTGTGCCCCTTTTTTATAGCCAGCTTCCATATTTTCCTCTTGAATAGTTAAAAATTTACCAATTTTTAGCCTATTATATGCTTTTTAAGGAATATATGTCAAGAAAATTTACCAATTTTTAGATTAGGTCAGGGTTTTCTCTTTGAGATTCTCAAGAATTTTCCGTTTTTTGAGGGCATCCTCATACAGTGCGAAGGCCCCAGCCTTCTCTTTTTTAATATTTTCCAATGATTTTCCCAGAAAAAGGGCCTCTTCCTTCAGCTCAGAAAGATGGGCCTGCAGCGGGGCAAGTGTACCTGGGGTCTGTATTGAGTTCACGAACTCGGCATAGAGCTGTGTCTGCTTCTTGGCAATCCGATCAAGCTCGTCCTGCACCCGGTTAAGCCTGGCATCGATATCAGAAAGCTTTGCGGCCGCCGACCGTTCATCCATCACCCGTATCTCTAAAAGCTTCTCCAGCCGGAACTGCTTTTTCATTTAACCCCTGCAATTGCCATGGCTCTATCCATACTCTCGTCGAAGGAGGCTTTCTCCTTCAGGTCCTGGATAAGGAACTTGTCTATAACCTCGTGCTTGTCTATGGCCAAGTCTATGGCCTTGTTGGTGCCCCTATTGTACGCACCCACGTTGATCAGATCCTCTGCATCGCGGTAGACAGCCATGTGATGTTTTATTATCTCGGCAGTCTTCAGGAGTTCTTCCGGTGCAACGCGAACTGCGCTTCTGGATACCGACTGAAGCACATCCACTGCCGGATAGTGCCCTGCCTCCGAAAGTTTGCGGGAAAGTATGATATGGCCATCCAGGAAGCCCTCGGCGCTATCTGATATAGGCTCGTCCCTGTCGTCCCCTTCCACCAGCACAGTGAAGAAGCCGGTAAGGGTTCCCTTGTCCGAATTGGCACACCGCTCAAGAAGCTTTGGCATCTCGGTGAATACCGAAGGCGGATAACCACGTGTGGCTGGGACCTCGCCTATGGAGAGGCCTATCTCGCTCTGGGCCCGGGCAAATCTGGAAAGGGAGTCGAAGAAAAGCATCACATTCTTGCCCTGGTCGCGGAAATGCTCTGCCACAGTCACTGCAGTATAAGCTCCGCGGATACGGCATACCGGGGATGTGTCAGAGGTTGAGACAACCACAACAGATTTGGCAAGCTTCTCCTCGCCCAGGTCGTTGTTTATGAACTCCCCTACTTCCCGACCCCGCTCTCCTACCAGTGCGATAACATTTATATCTGCCTGGGTGTTCCGGGCAATCATTCCTAAAAGTGTGGTCTTTCCAGTTCCTGCCGGCGAGAATATTCCAAGCCGCTGGCCCAACCCTACAGTAAGGAGAGAATCTATGGAACGCACTCCTGTCTCCACATACTTCTGCACCATCTGGCGGTTCAGGATATCGGGCGGACTGCCGAACACAGAGCGCTTCTTGCCAAAACCTATGGGTCCCTTGCCGTCCAGCGGGTTTCCCATGCTGTCTATTACACGCCCCAAGAGGGAATTGGACATAGGTATTCCAAGGGTCCGGCCTGTGGCCATTACCCTGCATCCCATCTGTATGCCCACTGCGCTGACGTATGAAATAAGGCGTACATTGGAGCCTTCTATTGCAACAACCTCGGCAGGCACTGGGTCCTTCTTCGAAGGGACATATATATAGCACAGCTCGCCCACCATGGCCTGAGGACCCACGCTCTCAATCATGAAGCCGGTGACCTTGGTCACCAGACCTGTATAGCGGCAGGGCTGTGAGCTGTCAATTATCTCTTCAAAGCTCTTAAGATCACTCTTCATGCAGGCTGCTCCTGATTGATGAAAGCTGGGTCGGAATTGTGGCATCCACACCTCCGGCATTGCTCTCGACTATGCATCCGCCCTGCTCCACAGTCGGGTCTTCGGTAATCTTTATGGACTCCACCTTGTCAAACATATTCAGAAGCATGGAGCGGTATTCCCTTACTATCTCCACATCGGCCAGGTTGACCCTGATCACTGCCGGGCTCTTTTCCTTCAGCAGGCCCAGGGCATACTCAGCATTCCTGTAAGCTATATCGCGCTGCTTTGCGCATGTGGTCTTGACCACCTTCTCTGCTATCTTTACCGACAGGTCCACAATATCGTGCTTTGCGTTCTCAAGTATGTTCCGCCGGCATTCATCTGCATCCCGGGTAATCAGCTCCAGCTGGCTTATCAGCTTGTTCACCTCGGCAAGTCCTTTCTCAAAGCCTTCCCGCTGCCCCTTCTCAAAGCCCTCCTTGCGGGCCTCCTCATAGGCCTGTGCCTTTATCTTCTCGGCCTCGGCAGCTGCATCCTGACGTATCCGTGCCGCATCGCCGCTGGCCTTCTCCAGCTGTGCCATAAGGTTACGGCTTTCTGCCTGTACATCTATACGGGAAGCTCTCTCAAGCTCTTCCACATCTATGGCTTTGAACACATCTGTCATTTAGGGCCTCCTGCTTTTCTTATGGCAGCCAGTATACGGTGCTGCGACTCCTCTATTTCCTTGATCTGGATAGGCTTTGAATCGGGCTGGGACAACATCTGTGAGAGCTCCGGCGATACATTTGCCAGAATTTTTTCCCTCGCCTCATAGCTTGCTGTACGCAATGCCTTAGCTATGTCATCGGATGAGACACCTGCAAGGACTGCGCAAAGAATCTCATCATCAAGTTTAACTAAATCATCAAATACAAGAATCTGCTTAGTCAGTTCCTCTGAAAGTTTGTTGCTGCCCCGGCGGATATCAGAAAGGATGTCGGCCCCAGTCTTCTTGTCCATCCGGTTAAGGATGTTCATCATGCTCTCTATGCCGCCAGCCTCTTTGTAGCCGGACAGGTCAAAGAGGGCCAGCTTCTTCTCAAGTACTTTCTCCACATTATGCAACATCTCGGGGCTTGTCCGGTCCATGACTGCAATGCGCCGGGCCACGTCGGACTGGATGCTCCGGGGCAGAGCCTGGAGTATGCGGGATGCGGCTCCCGGCTCAAGGTATGCCAGCACCAGAGCGATAGTCTGGGGCTGCTCGAACTTAAGGAAGGAAACAAGGCGGTCAGACTGAACACGCTTGACGAATTCAAAGGGCTTCCTGTGCAGGAATACCGATATCTTCTGTATAATCTCCTCGGCCCGCTTGTCGCCGAAGGCCTTGGAAAGGAGCTTTCTGGCATAATCCACACCGCCTGTGGCAATGTAGTTACGGGCAGTGGCCAGTTCACGGAACTCAAAGAGCACCTGGGACAGTGTGTTGGCATCAACCTTCTCGGTGGAGGCTATCTGATATGAGAGTATCTCCACATCCTGAGGATTCAGATGGTTGAAGATGGGGGCCGAGCTGTCGCATCCCAGCGCCATGAGGAATATAGCGGCTTTTTCTTTTCCTGAAAGCTTTTTTACTACTGCAGCTTTCTTCAGTCGAGCCATATCAGTCCTCCGACAGCCAGGTCTTTAAAAGGCGCGCGATCTCCTCGGGGTTCTGTGACGCCATATTCCGGGCATCCTCAAGGATTGCCTCTTTCTTCTTCTTGCCAAAAATCAGTATCAGTACAATTGCCGCAAGCACAACTGCCAGGGAGATAGCGGCTGCGTATGCGATGTTGCGGCTTATCGGAAGCCTGTCAAAAATATCCTCTTCTGCCGGGTTCTGTGCCATAGGCTTAACAGCGGGAATGACTGGGGAGGCTGCCATTCCTGCAAAGTCTGTGAGCACGTTTCCAGCTGTGTCGCTGATAGTGATATTCTTGTCCTCAAGCCCTTCAACTGCAAACTTGACCAGCTTGATTATTCCCTGGATTTTCTTGGGGTTAGTTACAATGTCAGAACCTGGATGAGGGGTGATGATGATGGAGGCCGACACATCCTTCTGGTCCTCTGTGAAAAGTGATTTTTCAGGCATTACCAGCGTGATTCTTGCCCTGTCCACATCGGTGAGTGCCTCGATATGCTGCTCAAGGCTCACGCTGATTGCTCTTCTAAGATTTACATTCCGCTCAAAGTCGGTGGTTGTCCACCGGTCCATCTTGAACACATCCCAAGGGGAAGCATTCTTGGGCACCAGGTCCTCGCGCACTAAAAGAGCTATCATCCTCTGGGCATCGCCCTTGCTCTGGAGATAGATCATGCCATCTGAGATCTTGTGTGAAACCCCCTCCTGATCCAGGCGGAGTGATATTGTGTTAAGCAGATTGGCATCTGCGACACGTGCTGTGAAAAGCGGAGTCATGAAAGATGTGGAGCCCGCCGAGCTGACAAAGATAATAAATGCCAGTACAAACGCAGTTATCAAAATAATTGAGATCCTCTGCGCCTGCCTCAGCTTCTTCCAGATTTGTCCTATGCTGTTAAAAAACTCCTTTATCTGTCCTTTCATAACCCCTCCCTGATTTAAAAGAACTTGTAAACCTTACAAGATATATCTTGCCAGATCCTGATCTCCCAATACGCCGTGGAGCCTGTCGTCCACATACTGTGGCGTAACTGTTATTGTCTGCCCCTTAAGTTCTGGTGCCGCAAAGGAGACCTCCTCCAGCAGCAATTCCATGATTGTATGCAGCCGTCTTGCTCCGATATTCTCGGAACCTGCATTCAATTCCTGTGCTATGTATGCAATCCTCTTCACAGCCTCATCTGTGAACTCAAGCTTCACACCCTCGGTCTCCATAAGAGCCTTGTACTGCTTAATAAGCGCGTTCTCGGGCTGTGTCAGAATCTTCTCGAACTCTGCTGCCTGCAGCGGCTCAAGCTCCACCCGCAGCGGGAACCGTCCCTGAAGCTCAGGGATAAGGTCCGAAGGCTTGCTCATGTGGAACGCACCTGCGGCGATGAACAGGATATGTGTGGTGTCCACCATTCCGTATTTTGTGTTGACCTTGCAACCCTCCACTATAGGGAGGATGTCGCGCTGCACACCTTCGCGGGAAACATCGGCGCCGCTTGTGTTCTGGCGTCCTGCCACCTTGTCTATCTCATCTATGAATACAATGCCCATCTCCTGGGTCCGCTGCTTGGCAATCTCTGCAACCTTGTCGCTGTCGATAAGCTTGTCGATCTCTTCCTCCAGCAGAATCTCCCGGGCATGCTTTACTGTGGTGCGGCGCTTTTTCTTCTTGCCGCCCATGACGCCGGTGATGCTGCCGAAGTTGATGCCCATGTCCTCAAGCCCTGTGCCTGCGAAAATCTCCATAGGCTGGAAGCCAGCCTTGGTCACGTCGATATCTATCTGGTGCTCCTCAAGCTCACCATTTCTAAGCTTATTCCGGAACTTCTCCCGCAGAGGAGTCTCCTCCGGTGGCAGGAACTGCACAGGCTCCCCTTCCTTGGGTGGCTGTGGTTTCTGTCCTGTACCCGGCAGCAGAAGGTCTAAGAGCTGTTCCTCCACACGTACCTTGGCATCCTCTATTACACTGCTCCGCATCTCGGTCTTTACCATATTAACAGCCACCGACATAAGGTCGCGGATAATGGACTCAACGTCCCGGCCCACATAGCCCACCTCGGTATATTTTGTTGCCTCAACTTTTACAAACGGAGCACCAGAAAGCTTCGAGAGCCGGCGCGCAATCTCGGTCTTGCCCACACCTGTGGAACCGATCATGATTATGTTCTTTGGGATAACTTCCTCGCGGAGCGACTCAGGCAGCATCTTGCGCCGCACCCGGTTCCGCAGTGCCATAGCCACAGTGCGCTTCGCCTTGTCCTGGCCTATGATGTACTTGTCGAGCTCTTCTACAATCTGCTTGGGTGTAAGCTTATCAAAATCAAGCATCAGAGTTCCTCCACAATAATATTGCTGTTGGTGTAGATGCAGATCTGGGATGCAATCTCCAGCGAGGCCTTGGCTATGTCAGCCGCGGTCATGCCGGAGGCTGAGCGCATATAGGCCAGGGCTGCCGCATAGGCATAGTTGCCACCGGACCCGATGGCCAGGGCTTCCTCGTCGGGCTCCACCACGTCGCCTGTGCCGGAGATAAGGAGTATCTTGGAAGCGTCGGCAGCCAGTAACATGGCCTCCAGACGGCGCAGCGCCCTGTCGGTCCTCCACTCCTTGGCCAGCTCCACTGCAGCCCGTGTCATGTCACCGCCGAATTCCTTCAGCTTGCCCTCGAACTTCTCGAACAGGGTGAATGCATCGGCAGTGGCGCCGGCAAAGCCCACCAGTATCTTTCCGTCATATATCTTCCGCACCTTGCGTGCGTGTCCCTTCATTACAGTCTTGTCCAGTGTAACCTGACCGTCGCCGGCCATTGCAACCTTGCCGTCCTTCTTTACTGCAAGGATAGTTGTTCCTCTAAATTCCATTTCCTTCTCCTTGGCCTGTCAGCCTTCCATGAGGGTGTGTTGTCCTGTGGATATCCTTAAGCCGCCCTATTCCCACATGGGTGTATATCTGGGTTGTGGAAAGCCCTGCATGGCCCAACAGCTCCTGCACGGCACGGATATCGGCACCGTTCTCCAGAATATGGGTAGCAAATGTGTGCCTGAAAGTATGCAGGGTCACATTCTTGTCTATATTTGCCCGCATCTTATACTGCCTTAAGATCCAGGTGGCACCCCGGGCAGTCAGCGCATTGCCTTTGTAATCGATGAAAAGGGCTTCGGTGCCTGTCCCCTCTTTTGTCACCACCTGCTGCCGGAGCGGCAGATAGGCCTGGAGGATGTCGGCAGTAGTCTTGCCGAAGAACACATAGCGCTGCTTGTTGCCCTTTCCTGTTATAAGCACCTGACCCGATGCGAAATCCAGATCCCGCACCTTTATGGAGAGGGCCTCTGAGATACGGCAACCAGATGCGTAGAGGAAACTGAAGAGTGCCTCGTCCCTTGCCCCCAGCATCGGGTTGTCAGACTCCTTCTCCACTGCCAGCTCATCCACCTGCTTAAGCTCGCTGTTTGTCATGAATGTAGGCAGCTTCTTGTCCACCCGCTGTGATTTCACATAATCAAATGGGTTGAATTCTGTCTCATTCTCCCTGATCTTATAATCATAGAACTTACGGAGCGCCGATATCTTCCGGTTTATGCTCCGTGCGTCGTAACCTTTCTTGGAAAGATGTGCCACATATCTCCTGCCGCTGTTTCTGTCCGGGCTGAGGACCGGAATACCCGACTCCTCCATGAAGGAGATGTACTCCGCTATGTCGCCGCTGTATGCTTTTACAGTGGCTGGAGAGAGGTGCCGGATGTTCTCAAGATAGGAGATATACTGTTTCAATTCTCATCCTTCACATGGTTCTTGCATTCTGTGTTGCTGCAGGAGTAGAAACTGCCCCTGGACTTCTCGTACCGCTCCACCATGAAGTATCCGCAGTCTGGGCAGATCTTCTTGGTTGGCTTGTATGGGCTGATGAAATCGCACTTAGGATAGTTGGTGCAACCGTAGAACTCACGCCCCTTGCCACCATGCTTTTTCCTTGCCACAATCTGGCCGTCGCAGCCTGGGCGCGGACATTTGCAGAACGGTATGGACTGGGTGTTCTTGCACTCTGGGAAACCGGAGCAGGCCAGGAAATGGCCGAACCGGCCAAGCTTCTTGACCATAGGCCGTCCGCACTTGTCGCACTTGTATTCTGTAAGCTCGTCCATGCTTCCACGCTTGGACGCAAGGTGTGTCATCACATCATCAACCTGAGCCTTGAAAGGTTTGTAGAACTCGCCTATCATCTGGCTCCAGTTGTCCTTGGACTCCTCCACATCATCCAGCTTCTGCTCCATCTCGGCAGTAAAGTTGACATCCAGAATCTTGGGGAATGACTCCAGGAGGATTTCATTTATCATCTTGCCCAGCTGGGTCGGTATAAGCTGCTTGTTTTTCCGGGCCACATAATAACGCTCGATAAGGAGTGTGATGATAGGTGCATAAGTTGATGGACGGCCGATTCCCTTCTCCTCCAGAACCTTTACAATGCTGGCATCGGTGTACCGTGACGGTCCCTGGGTAAAGTGCTGTTCGGTCTCGTACTTGCAGTATTCAAGTTCATCGCCCGATGCAAGGGTTGGAAGATGCACTGCCTTCTCTTTGATTGCCAGAAGTTTGAGCGCAGCCTGGAACCCCTTCTCCTTCACAACAGAAGCGATAGTCCTGAAAGGCTTTCCGCCACAGTTGATGTCCACAGTGGTCACTGCCAGAACGCTGTCCTTCATCTGGGACGATACAAAGCGCTCCCAGATTATGGTGTAGAGCTTGAGCTGGTCCGATGTCAGATACTGCTTCACGGAATCGGGTGTGTATTTCACATAAGTTGGTCTGATTGCCTCGTGTGCGTCCTGAGCCCTCTTGCCCAGGCTGTAGTTGTTAAAGTGTGCAGGCAGCGCTTCAGGGAAGTTCTTGCCAATATAATCCCGCACATCTGCCAGAGCCTGGTTGGAGATACGGGTGGAGTCTGTTCTCATGTAGGTGATGAGACCCACGCGGTTTGAGCCTAAGCTGATACCTTCGTAAAGCTGCTGTGCAAGCTGCATAGTTTTCTTGGATGTGAAACCAAGTCTGATGGCAGCATCCTGCTGAAGCTTTGATGTGGTGTACGGTGCCCTCGGATTGAGGATCTTGTCTACTGTCTTGACATCTGTTACAACATATTTCTTTCCGGCCAGGCCTGCCATGAAGGCATCCACCTCGGCCTTGTTGTGGAACATGATCTTGTCATCGCTCTGGGGAACCAGCTGGGCCAGGAAGCTTTTGCTGCCTTTCTTGAGCTCCACATCAAGGCTCCAGTATTCCTCGGACCGGAATGCTTCAACCTCAGCCTCGCGGTCGCAGATAAGGCGCAGAGCCACCGACTGGACACGACCTGCAGAAAGGCCGTTCTTAACCTTTTTCCACAGGATAGGAGAAAGATTGTAGCCCACAATGCGATCCAGCACACGGCGTGCCTTCTGGGCATTGACCTTGCCCATATCTATGTCCCGGGGTGCATTAACAGCAGCCTTGATTGCTGTTGGAGTAATCTCGTTGAAGATGATTCTCTCTATCTTGGCAGGAATCTTCTTGCTCTCCAGTGCGCACTTGAGGTGGTAGGAGATAGCCTCTCCCTCCCGGTCATTATCAGAAGCCAGAAGCACTTCGTCTGCCTTGGCAGCCTTCTTCTCCAGTTCCTTGAGGATAGAAGCCTTGCCCCGGACAGTTATATATTCAGGCTCAAAACCGTGGTCCACATCTATTGCTATCCTGGATTTGGGCAGGTCTATAAGATGGCCTACCGATGCTTCCACAGAATAGCCTTTTCCTAAATAGTGCTCGATTGTTTTTGCTTTTGCAGGAGACTCTACTATAAGCAATGTTGATTTCTTTGTCATTTTCTCCTCCTCCTACTTCTTGAAATAATATATTCCGCAGTTGTTAACTGCTCTGTCATCCAGCTCCCAGGTAAGCAGCTGATGCTGTTCCGCTTCCTTGAGGCTGTCGGTCTTGTACACAGGATAATCCACATCCCAGCCCAAATCCATCATCACATCCACAGGGCCGGCCACGCTCTTGGCCCCCTGCTCCACCAGCGCAAGCCCCCCTGCACCCTGAGGGAACGGCAGACCTGCCTCGTGTATATAAACATCCCGCCCTTGCTCCACCGCAAAGTCGGCTGTAATAAGGGCGCCGGACCGCTTGGGGGCCTGCACCACCACCACTGCCGAGGCAATGCCGCTTATAATGCGGTTACGCTGCGGGAATGTGAACTTTGCCGGTTTTACGCCGGGGCCATACTCGCTGAATATGACACCGCCATCCTCCAGCATCTTATATGCCAGCTTTCTGTTGGCATAGGGATAAATCTCGTCAATGCCGTTGCCTAGCACAGCTATGGCCGGCATCTCGGCAGCCATGTTGCCTATGTGGGCGTGGCGGTCTATTCCCAGAGCCAGTCCAGAGACAACGCGCACACCGTTGACACCGAAGCCGAAGCCCATGTCAAAGGCGGCAGTAAGGGCTGCACCGCTAGGGTACCGGGTTCCTACTACACCCACTGTCTTCTCGTAAGAAGAAGGAAGAAGACCCCTGTAAAAGAGAATAAACGGAGGATCATAAATCTCTTTTAGCAGGGGCGGGTAAAGGGGACTGAAGATGGAGATGAAATTTACGCTGCTTTTCTCCACTGCCTTGATCTCTTTGTCTGCCGCCTTGAACGCGGACTCAAGGGGCTTGAGATGACTGGCAAAACATCCCGAAATGCATTTTTTGACTCCAGATATGGATATCTCTTTGCCTACCCTTTCTTCCAGAATGGTAAGCAAGGAAATCTTGTCCTTGATATCGAGACCTTTCAAATGTTTAAAGACAAATGCAAGATAATCTTTATTATCCATATCTTTCCTCACCTTTCCTCAGACTGCAGGATGACTCCTGTCATAAATCCGCCGCAGGTCGCTGCGGTCCAAGTGGGTATAAATCTGGGTTGTGGAGATATCGGCATGGCCCAGCATCTCCTGCACAGAGCGCAGGTCGGCACCGTTGCGCAGCATGTGGGTTGCAAAGGAGTGGCGCAGGGTATGCACCTTTCCCTCGATATCAGCGTTCTTGGAAATCTCCTTGAACTTCTTCCAGATTCCCTTGCGGCCGATCTTGCGGCCGAAACAATTGATGAACAGATATTCTGACTGCTTCTCCTTGAGAAGGCTCTTACGGCCCTCCTCCATATATTTGTGGATCCAGTAGAGAGAAACCTCTCCCAGTGGAACCAGACGTTCCTTGCTGCCCTTTCCGAACACCCGAACGACACCTTCCTCGGGATAGATGTCGGAGCACTTAAGGTCTGCCACCTCGGATATTCTGAGACCGCAGGAGTATATGACCTCAAACAGAGCCCTGTCACGGATTCCAGCAGGCTTGCTAAGCGCTATGCTGTCGAAGAAGGAATCCACCTCGGCATTGCTGAAAACCTTGGGCAGCACATGGCCGCTTTTCGGCATATCAAGAACTGCCACAGGGTTGTCGCGCCGCACATCCTCAAGCTGCAGGAATTTAAAGAAGGAACGGAGGCTGCTCATTATGCGGGACACAGTGCGGGAGGTAAGATGACCTTCCTTTGTTCGGCTTGCGATATAATCCTCTATGTGTGTTGTGGTTATGGAATCGGGAGCAATCTTACGGTCGTCCAGATATGCGATGAACATACCTATCTCCCGGCTGTAGATCTGTACTGTAGCACCAGAAAGATTGAGCTCGCTGATTATATAATCCACATAGCTGTCTGCCAGCTGTCTTAAATCAATCACTCTTCTGTCCTTATTCCAGGTACTCTGCCCCTGAGCCGGTAGATAGCCGGCTGCTCAATATTGCCCCACTCTGCATTCTCGTCACCGCGGACGGGACCTGTTGCCCGGACTGTCTGCCCTGCGCTTATACCGCCCTGCTGCATGCTGTCCCATTCCCGGGTGCTTACTACATTGGGCTTGTCCACCTTTGGCCGCGGATACTGTATTCCCTGGCCTTTCTGCGCAGGTGGGAAGCCTGTGGCGATAATAGTTACCGAAACCTTCTCTTTCATTGTCTCATCGACACGCTGACCATAGATGATGTTTACATTCTCGTCTGCATTGGAGCGGACAAAGTTGAGCATCTTCTCGAGGTCGGTTATGACAAAGTCCGGGCCGTTGGTGATATTGATTATGATTCCAGTAGCTCCCTTGATATCTGTGTTCTCCTGAATCCTGTTGCATAGGGCATTGGTAACGGCATCCAGAGCCTTGTTCTCGCCTTTGCCCTCGCCTATACCTATGTAGGCCTCGCCCTTTCCGCGCATAATAGTGTTGATGTCGGCAAAGTCAAGGTTTATGTCGCCGGGGATAGTGATAAGGTTTGCAATACCCAGAATCGCATCCCGCAGCACGCCGTCGGCAATCTTGAAACCCTGCTGCATGGTCACGGTCTTCTCCACCTGGGCATATTCCAGAAGCTTCTGGTTGGGGACAACAATAAGGGCATCCACGTTATCCTTAAGGCGCTCAATACCGTTCATGGCATTCTCCATGCGCCGCGGCCCCTCGCCGTCAAACGGGGTTGTCACAACTGCTATGGTAAGGATACCCAGATCCTTTGCAATCTTGGCTATTACAGGGGCACCTCCGGTTCCGGTTCCACCGCCCATTCCTGCGGTGATGAAAATCATGTCGGAACCTTCTATGTACTGCTTTATGTCATCCTTCTGCTCGTTGGCCGCATCCTCGCCTACCTTAGGATTGCCGCCGGCACCCAGGCCGTGTGTGGTCTCGCGCCCAAGGGGCAGGTGGGTTCCGGCCTGGCTCCGCTTAAGAGCCTGCAGGTCTGTGTTTGCCGCAATAAAGACAACGTCATCCCTGTTATAATCCTCGATGATGCGGTTAACTGCATTGCATCCCGCACCGCCTACGCCTATAACCTTGATTACCGCGCTCTCTACCGGAGCATCATTTTCTTCAATAATCTGAATGTCCATTTTCCCCTCCCCCTTTATTTAAAAATCACTCACAAAATCCTTGGCTTTCTTAAGCGCCCACTTTCCTGCTTTCTTGAAGATGCCGTCGCCCTGCGGCTCCACATCATCGTGGACGCTCTTGCTTATATCTGGTCTTCTCTTTGCCATGCGGGCTCTTACCTTAAAATCAAGGCCGAACTGCGCAAGACCGATGGCGCCTGCAAATCTCGGGTCCTGATACAGATTTGCGAAAAGCTTCTTTCCATCCTTCTCCATATCTACATTGAAGCCCATCGGATTTCCAAGTCTCACCGGAATCTTGAACACTTCCTCGGCCACCTCGCTGGCACCTGGAAGCAGCGAACCACCGCCTGTAAGGACAATGCCGCTTTTCACATACTGCATGGCGTTGGCCTTCTCTACAGCCTTCTTAACCTTGGAGAAGATTTCCCACATCCTGGCCTTGGCAATCTCGCACACATCAAGGCTGGACACCCTGCTCTCGCCGAATGCGCCTGATGATACAGGTATATCAATAGTCTCCTTTGGGTCCACCAGTGTCTCGTGGCAGGCTCCCTTGTTCACTTTTATTTTCTCTGCAATATCGCCCGAAAGTTTAAGCACTGCAGCGATATCGTTTGTCACATGTCTGCCGCCGATGGGGACAACTCCGGTATAATAGGTGGCATCGTTCATCTGAATTCCCACTTCGGTGGTACCGCCTCCGATATCTATGAGCATTACACCGATCTTCTCCTCGTCCGGTATCAGGACCGACTTGCTGTCTGCCAATGTAATGGGCACCATGTTCTGTATGCTGTATTCAGAGCGCTCAATGCAATTCTTCAGGTTCCTCATGGCCGATGTGGAGGCTGTGATTATGTGGGCTGTCACCTCAAGCCGGTTGCCGATCATGTGCAGCGGATTCTTTATTCCGCCCTGGTTGTTCACCTTGTATTCAATAGGCATGACAAAGAAGGTCTCTCTGTCCGGAACCTCGGGGATAGCCCCTGCGGAGCGCATTGCCTCGGCTTTGCTCTGCTCTGTTATCTCGGGCTTGTCACCGCGCCTGCGGCTCCTTACCTCAACCACGCCTATGGAGTTCATACCATCCACATGCTCGCCGCTTATGCCGCATACAACCTCGTCCACATCCCGGCCGGACATATTCACAGCATCCTCCACAGCCTGGACAATGCATGCGCTTGCAGCCTCCTTGTTTATAATAACGCCGTTACGGATTCCTTCGGAGGGGACATCGCCATATCCCACCACCTTGAGCACAGGCTCGCCATTCCGGTCTGTATCACATTCGCCTATAACAGCAGTGACATTAACTGTACCGATATCAAGCCCTACAACAATATCATTAGAATCCATCATCAGCCCTCCTTGACCTTATAAACTATCTTGCCACCTCTGAAATCAAGCTCATCGGTCTGC
>JAEEGG010013140.1_pt1 | contig 17761 bp, 13 predicted proteins | sample 9134161 | NCBI WGS metagenome assembly JAEEGG01 (sample SAMN16246543, study PRJNA631951) | gut metagenome | biome: gut microbiome; feature: rumen; material: CR-attached | host: Bos | place: Iran: Karaj | collected 2018-10 | reverse complement strand
TTTGCCGAAACGGGCACCGAGGTCGATCTCGATGCGGTTGATGTCGCTGACAAAACCCTGGTAGGAGAGTTCCGCGCCGAAGGCGGCGCCGTAACCGGCACGCACGCCGAATGTGTTGTCCTGCGCCCGGGCTGCCGTGGTCAGGGCGACCAGGGCGATCAGGGAAATAAGGATTCTTTTCATGGTATGATGTGTTTATTGTTATTCTGCGACTGTCACCAGGTTGCGGTCGCCGTAACCGTTGTCCACGCGGCTGACGGCCGGCCAGAGTTTGTTCTGGCGGATCCACTCGAGCGGGAAGGCGGCCTGGGTGCGGCTGTACGGGTGTTTCCACTCGTCGGCGCAGACCTCGTCTTCCGTGTGCGGGGCCATGCGGACCGGGTTGTCCTCAGCGTCGAGAGTGCCGGCCTTGATGGCTTCGCATTCGGCCACGATGGTCTTGAGAGTCTCCACGAAACGGTCGAGTTCGCTGAGCGGTTCACTCTCGGTAGGCTCGATCATCAGGGTCTCATGGACCGGGAACGACAGCGTCGGGGCGTGGAAGCCGAAGTCCATCAGGCGTTTGGCTACGTCGGTGGCATCGACGCCATAGGTGGCCTTGAAGTGGCGCAGGTCGATGATGCATTCGTGGGCAACGCGGCCGGTGGCGCCGGTATAGAGCGTCTGGAGCTCCGGCATCAGCTTGGCGGCCATATAGTTGGCGTTGAGGATGGCGATCTGGGTGACCTTCTTCAGGCCTTCCGCGCCGAGCATCTTGATATAGGCGTGGGTGATGGGCAGCAGCAGCGGGCTTCCGTAAGGCGCCGCGCTGACGGCGTCCATGCCTGCTCCGCCGCAGGCGCCGACCACCGGATGGCCCGGCAGATACGGCTTGAGGGCCGCGGTGCAGCAGATCGGGCCGACGCCCGGGCCGCCGCCGCCGTGCGGCATGGCGAAGGTCTTGTGGAGATTGAGGTGGCACACGTCCGCTCCGATGTAGCCCGGATTGGTGAGGCCCACCTGGGCATTCATGTTGGCGCCGTCCATATAGAGCAGTCCGCCGTGGCGGTGGATGATGTCCACGATCTCGCGGATGCGGACTTCGAACACGCCGTGGGTGGAAGGATAGGTGATCATCATGCCGGCCAGAGTGTCGCCGGCCGCTTCGGCCTTCTCGGCGAGTTCTTCCACGTTGATATTGCCGTGGTCGTCGCAGCCCACCAGGACGATGTCGAAGCCGGCCATCGCTGCGGAGGCCGGGTTGGTGCCGTGGGCGGAGGTCGGGATGATCATCACGCGCCGGCCGCATCCGCCGTTGGCGTTGAGGAAGCGGCGGATGGTCATCAGGCCCGCATACTCGCCGGCCGCGCCGCTGTTGGGCTGCAGGGAACAGCCTGCGAAGCCGGTGATCACGGCCAGGTCATGTTCGAGTTCGTGGATGACCTGCAGGGTGCCTTCGGCCTGGTCGGCCGGGGCGTAGGGATGCAGGTTGCCGAATTCGCTCCAGGAAAGCGGGAGCATCTCGGCGGCGGCGTTGAGCTTCATCGTGCAGCTGCCCAGCGGGATCATCGAATGGGCGAGCGAGATGTCCTTGCGCTCCAGCATCTTGATGTAGCGCATCATCTCGGTCTCGGAGTGGTAGGTGTTGAACACTCTCTGCGTGAGGATGGCCGATTCGCGGGCCATGGGTACGGGTTTGCCCGGGGCGACGGGGCAGTTGCCGGGGCAGCCGAAGACCGCGGCGACGGCGTTGGCTTCGTCGCGGGTGGACAGTTCGTCGAAGGAGATCTGCACGGTGTGCGCATCGGGATACCAGAAGTTGAATCCGGCTTCGAGAGCCTTGGCGCGGATGGCTTCTGCATCGACGTCGACGATGCGGATGGTGTCGAAGAAGTCTTCGCTGGCAAGTTTGAAGCCTGCGTTCTTCAGCCGGGCTGCCACGGCGTGGGCGAATCCAGCGGCATTCTGAGCGATCTCGGTGATGCCTTTCGGACCGTGCCATACGGCGAACATACCGGTCATCGTGGCCATCAGAGCCGTAGCGGTGCAGATGTTCGATGTGGCCTTCTCGCGTTTGATGTGCTGTTCGCGGGTCTGGAGGGCGAGGCGCACGGCGCGTTCTCCCAGGCGGCCGACCGACACGCCGATGATGCGGCCGGGCAGGTTTCTCTTGTATTTGTCGGCGCAGGCCATCCAGCCGGCGGTCGGACCGCCGAAGCCCATCGGCAGGCCGAAGCGCTGGGCGGTGCCGCAGGCGATGTCGGCGCCCCAGGCGGCGGGTTCCTTGAGCAGGGCTAGGGCAAGCAGGTCGCACCAGGCAGCTACCAGGCAGCCGGCCGCGTGGGCCTTTTCGCAGAAGGCCGTGTAGTCGCGGACGGCACCGTCGGCAGCCGGATACTGCACCAGCGCGCCGTAGCATTTTTCTTCAAAAGTATATTCCAGGGCGTTCCCCATCCGGATCTCGATGCCCAGGCCGGCGGCGCGGGTGCGCAGCACCGACAGGACGTTCGGGAAGATGTTCTCGTCGACGAAGACCACGTTCTTCCCGGCCTTGACGGCGTCGCGCGGACGGAGCTCGAACATCATTCGCATCGCTTCGGCTGCGGCGGTGGCGTCGTCGAGCATCGAGCAGTTCGACAGGTTGAAGCCCGTGAGCGAGGAGATCATCGTCTGGAAGTTGATGAGCGCCTCGAGACGGCCCTGCGAGATCTCAGCCTGGTACGGCGTGTAGGAGGTGTACCAGCACGGGTTCTCGAAGACGTTGCGGGTGATCACGGCGGGGGAGGCGGTGCCGTAGAATCCCAGTCCGATCAGCGAACGAAGGTTCTTGTTTTTGTGGGCGATATCCTTGAGCCGGGCCAGGTAGGCGCTTTCGCTCATTGCGGGGTCCAGCTTGAGGGGTTCTTTCAACAGAATATCCTGCGGCACGGTCTGGCCGATGAGTTCGTCGAGCGAAGAGACGCCCAGGACTTCGAGCATCTGCTGCTCCTGTTCGGGTCTGGGACCGTTGTGGCGGTCAACAAAGGGAAGTGGCATATTGAAATCGGTTAATTCGGGTTTATTCTATCTCACAAATATAGTAATTTCTCAATAACTTTGTTTTTCCATGTCCAGCCGCAGGAAGATGAACAGCAGGATGGTAAAGGCCCAGAGCGACGATCCGCCGTAGCTGAGCAGCGGCAGCGGGATGCCGATGACCGGCATCAGTCCGATGGTCATACAGATGTTGATGAACACGTGCATCAGCAGGCACACCGCCACGCACCAGCCGTAGATGCGTACGAAGCCGTCTTTGTGCTTCTCCGCGTCGCGGATCAGCCGCAGGATCATCACCATATAGACGATAATTACGGCCAATGTGCCGAGGAAGCCCCATTCTTCGCCGATGGTGCAGAAGATGAAGTCGGTGCTCTGCTCGGGTACGAAGTCGAAGCGCGTCTGGGTGCCTCCCAGGAAACCCTTTCCCGCGAATCCGCCGGAACCGATGGCTACCAGCGACTGGTGGACATTGTAGCCCACGCCCATCGGATCGTCCTTGATGCCCAGCAGCACCTCGATGCGGGCACGCTGGTGGTCCTTGAGCACGTGTTCGAACACGAATTCCACCGAAAAGATCAGGACCAGGCCTGCGAGGAAGCCCAGCATCAGGTTTCGGAGCGCCCGCTGGCGGCGGAGCCACCAGACCGCGGCCAGGACGGCCGCAAGCAGGCCGGTGACGGCCGCCGCCCAGACGTCGGGCTCAAAACGGCTCAGGATGGCGGGCGACTCCAGCCGCGTAAGCCGGGGCAGGAAAGCCAGCGCCGTGACCGCGACCGCCGTCAGGGGGATGCCGACCATTTGTCTGTGGCTGTAGAAACTGGCGGCCACACCCGTCAGGCCGGCCAGCACGATAATGGCAACCAGCGAGGATCCCACCAGGGTCAGGATGAAGAAACCGATGGCCAGCAGGCCGGCGACCAGGATCCATCCCGTCATCCCTTCGCGGTAGCAGACCAGCAGGAAACCCAGATAGACCAGGGCGGAGCCGGTCTCCTTCTCGAGCAGGATGGCCAGCATCGGAATGGCGAGCACGACGGCGATGCGCAGGAAATCGCGCGGATTGCTGAAGCGGAAATCATACTTGCTCATCAGGTAGGCCAGCAGGACCGAGGTCGAGATCTTCGAAAACTCGGCCGGCTGCAGGCGGAACGGCCCGATGGCGAACCACGACTTGGAGCCGTTGACCTCCACGCCCACGAAGGCCACGGCCACCAGCAGCAGGACCATCAGCCCGTAGAACGGCCACGACACGGCGGGATAAACCCGCGACGGGACCACGAACAAGATGAGGATGGCGATGGCCAGGGCCGATCCCATCCAGATGAGGTCCATCACGTATTTCTCTTTCAGGCTGAAGACGAAGCCCTCTTCCGAGACGCTCGACGAGAAGATGTTCATCCAGCCGAAGACGATCAGCAGCAGATAGCAGCCGATCACCACCCAGTCGAGTTTCTTGTAGTTGAGTTCGGGCATCTCTTGTCAGCGTTTTACTTTGACTTTGTGCAGGAGATTGCCGTCGAACACGCGCTGCTCCAGGGCTTTGCGTTCGGGCGAGATTTCGCCCTTGAGATATTTCTCCACCAGGAGCGAGGCGATGGGCGCTGCCCAGGTGGCGCCGAAGCCGCCGTTCTCCACATAAGCCACTACGGCGATCTTCGGGTCGTCTTTCGGGGCGAAGGTGATGAACACGGAGTGGTCGTCGCCGTGCGGGTTCTGGGCCGTGCCCGTCTTGCCGCAGGCCACGATGCCGGGGATGCGGGCGATGGTCGCCGTGGCGCCGCCGCCCGTATAGTTGATGGCCAGTTCCATTCCCTGGACGATGTCGGCGAAGTGCGTGGTATCGACCATCGTATAATGGCGCTCTTTGAAGCGGGGGTCGATGGGGCTTTCGGGCGTGTCTTTCTGCAGGTGCGGGGTGTAGAAATAGCCCCGGTTGGCGATGGTGGCCGCCAGGTTGGCCAGATGGAGCGGCGTGCAGCCGATTTCGCCCTGGCCGATCGAAAGGGAGATGATGGAGATCGATTTCCAGCGGTCCTTGCCGTGGATCCGGTCGTAGCGTTCGGCCGTAGGCATCGTGCCCGCCTTCTCGCCGGGGATGTCGGTCTCCAGTTTCCGGCCGAAACCGAAGCTTTCGGTGTATTGTTTCCATCGGTCGAAGCCCTCCCGCACGGAACCGTATTTCGGGTTGTCGAGGATGGAACGGAACACGTAGCAATAGTACGCATTGCACGACATCATGATCGACTGGTAGAGATTGATCGGGCTGGGGTGCCCGTGGCAGCCCACGCGGAGGCCGCCCACCACGTAGCCGCGGTGGCAGCCGTACATTGTCGCGGGCGTCAGCACGCCTTCCTGCAGGCCGATCAGGCCGTTGACCAGTTTGAACACCGAGCCGGGCGGCTGCGGGCTCATCACGGCGCGGTTGTACATCGGCTTGTAGGGGTCGGTCACCAGGTCCTTGTAGTACTTGTTGATCTCGGAGAGCTGGCTCACGTCGATGCCGGGGCTGGAGACCATCGTCAGGATCTCGCCCGTGGCAGGCTCGATGGCCACCAGCGAACCTACCTTGTTTTTCATCAGTTTTTCCCCGTATGCCTGCAGGTACCCGTCGATGGTGGTGACCACGTCCACGCCCGGCGTGGCGGTCTTGTCGTATTCCCCGTCCTGATAACGCTGCTTGATGCGGTTGTGGGCGTCGCGCAGATAGATGTTGTAGCCTTTTTCGCCGCGCAGCAGATACTCGTAAGCCTCCTCCATCCCGGTCTTGCCCACATAGTCGCCGCTCTTGTAATCCGGATGGTCCTTGAGGTACGACGCATCGACTTCCGAGATATAGCCCAGCAGGTTGCCGCCCGCGCTGAAAGGATAGGTGCGCGTGGTGCGCGGCACGCCCGTGAAGCCGGGGAACATAAAGTTCTTCTCGACGAACATATTGTACTGCTCGCCGGTGACCTGTCGCTTGAATACCAGGGTCTGGTAGCCGATCTTGCGGCGGTAGAGCCGGTATTCGCGGAATTTTTCCTTGACGAAGGCCGTGTCCAGGTCGAAGATGCGGCAGAAGGCCAGGGTGTCGAACTCCTTCACGTCGTAGGGCGTGACCATGATGTCGTAGGTGACCTTGTTGTCCACGATAACTTCGCGGTTGCGGTCGAGGATGCGGCCGCGGGCCGGATAGATGGTCTCGTACTTGAGCGCGTTGTTCTCGGCCGTCACGCGGTATTCCTTGTCGAGGATCTGGACCTGGAAGAGCCGGAATACGATGACCGCGAAGACGATTACGATGGCTGCCACCAGGATGCCGCGACGGTTCTGAAGTTCGTTCATACGCTAAGGGCGGTTGCTGCGCGGGATGGCCAGCAGCAGGGCCAGCGCGATGCTGGCGGCTGCACTTGCCGCGAATTTGATGAGGATGAACGACACCGGCCGGAAACTGATGCAGTCGAGCGCGACATAGGCGGCCATATAGATGAGCGTCACGGCGGAGAGGTATTTCGCATACTTGAGAAACCCCACTTCGCCGGGCAGGGGGATTTCGGTCTTGTCCTGCCGGTCGCTGTTGACCAGGCGGCGGTAAAGGAATTTGCAGGGAGCCGCGGCCAGTACGGCCGCGAAGGCGTTGAGACCGGGCACGCCGTCGGAAAGGACGTCGAGGCCCAGTCCGATGGCGAAGGCGGTCAGCATCACCACGTGGGGACTCCGCGAAAGCGGGATGTTGATGAGCAGGTAGGGTACCAGGCAGAGGAAGACGTAGGGCCCCAGATGCACATAGTCCGTGAGCACCAGCTGCAGCAGGAACACGAGGGTGCAGTAGAAGATGTTACTGAGCCTGTTCATAGAGTTCTTCCAGCTCCTGCCGGCGGTTGTTTTTGACGATATAGACGTTGTGGAGCGAACGGAAATCTTCCAGCAGGCTGACCGTCAGCTCCTGGGAAGAACCCTGCCGGATCGTCGATTTCTCGATGGTGCCCAGCGGGATGTCGGGCGGATAGATGGTGGAGAATCCGCTCGAATAGACGGTGTCGCCCGGGGCGGTCTGGATGTGGACGGGGATCTCGCGCAGGACGGCGCCCCTGGGAGAGACGCCCGTCCAGGTCATCGGGCCGAATGCGCCGCTGCCCGCGAGCTTGGCGCTGACCGACTGCTCCGTGTTCAGGAGCGAGATCACGTAGGAATAGTGACGGCTCACGGCGCTGACGATGCCCACCACGCCGCGTGAGGTGACCACCCCCATTCCCGCTTCGACGCCGTCGTCGCTGCCGCGGTCGAGCACCAGGAAATTGTGCTGCCGGTCTACGGAGTTGCGCACGACGGTGGCACCGAAATAGGTGAATTCCGGCTCGACGACCACTTCCATCGAGTCGAGTGCGCGCTGTACCGCGGCAAAACGCGAGAGCTGTTGCCGCAACTGCAGGTTTTCGGCGGTGAGGCGGTCGTTCTCCGTGCGGAAATTGAAGTAGTAGCGGATGCGTCCGGTGCGCTCCCAGAACCACGACTCGACACTGCGCACGGCTCCCATCACCTTGAAGCGCTGCACGACCCCGCCCCGTGCGACCAGCAGGATGGCGCACGTTTCGAGGAGGATGAACAGGACGACGGCGGTCAGGGAAGACAGGAGTCCGTAGCGGCTTCTCATCGCATCAGGAAGGGATAGTGCGGGTTCTTCAGGGCGATGCGGGTGCCTCTTGCCACGGCGCGGAGCGGATCTTCGGCCACGTGGAACGGGATGTTGATCTTCTTGGAAAGACGGATGTCGAGACCGCGCAGCAGGGCGCCGCCGCCGGTCAGGAAGATACCCTTGCGGACGATGTCGCTGTAGAGCTCCGGCGGGGTCTTCTCGAGCACCGTGAGGATGCTCGATTCGATTTTGACCAGCGACTTGTCGAGACAGTGCGCGACTTCCTGGTAGGTGACGGGCGCTTCGACCGGGTGGACGGTCATCAGGTTCGGGCCTTTGACCACGAAGGGCTCGAGCGGTTCTTCGAGTTCGGAAATGGCCGCGCCGATGCGGATCTTGATCTGCTCGGCGGTAGGTTCGCCGATGCGGATGTTGTACTGCTGGCGCATATACTGCTGGATCTCGGTGGTGAACACGTCGCCGGCAGTCTTGATGCTCTCGTCGGCCACGATGCCGCCCAGGGAGATGACGGCGATTTCGGTAGTGCCGCCTCCGATGTCCACGATCATGTTGCCCATCGGGGCCGTGACGTCGAGGCCGATACCCAGTGCGGCGGCCATCGGCTCGAAGATCATCTGGACGTCGCGGCCGCCGGAATGTTCGGCGGCGTCGCGGACGGCGCGCTTCTCCACTTCGGTCGATCCGGAGGGGATGCAGACCACCATCCTGAGGCTCGGCGAGAAGAGCGAGCGCTTGTTATTGTTGATCATCTTGATGAACTCGCGGATCATCTGCTCCGAGGCGTCGAAGTCGGCGATCACGCCGTCTTTCAGCGGGCGGATGGTCTTGATGTTCTGGTTCTCCTTGCCCTGCATGGCCTTGGCCTTGGTGCCCACGGCGGCGCATTTGCCGGTGAGTTTGTCGATGGCCACGATGGAGGGTTCGTCGATGACCTTCTTGTCGTTCATGAAAATGACGGTGTTGGCCGTTCCCAGGTCGATGGCGAGTTCCTGCTGTAAGAATGAAAATGCCATATTGTGAATGCGGTTTTTATCAGGTTAGTACTATCGTACAAATTTAGGAATATCTCGGGAGAAATGATTACTTTTGTCTTGCAATTTTATTGACATTTTTTTCACAATGAAACGATATGCGGTCATCGTGGCCGGAGGGCAGGGGGTGAGGATGGGAGCCGACCGGCCGAAGCAGTTCCTGGAGATCGGCGGCAAGCCGATCCTGCGGCACACGGTCGAACGTTTCCTGGATTTCGACCCGTCGATGGAGATCATTCTCGTACTGCCTTCCGCCGGGAAGGCGTGGTGGCGCGACTATTGCCGGACGGAGGGTTTCCTTGAGCGGTATTCGATGGTTTCAGGCGGGATCACCCGTTTCCATTCCGTGCAGAACGCCCTGCGTTATGTGGGAGATGAGGGAATTGTGGCGGTGCACGACGGTGTCCGTCCGATGATCGGCCGCGACCTGCTCGCGCGCCTCTTTGAGGCGGCGGCCGTCTCGCCGGCCGTGGTACCGGCCGTGCCGGTGGTGGAGTCGGTGCGCCGTGTTGCGGAAGAAGGGTCGGCCCCCGTGTCCCGCGACGGCCTGGTGCTGGTGCAGACGCCCCAGCTGTTCGATGCGAAAATTCTGAAAGAAGCCTATCGGCAGCCGTTCTCGCCGGACTTTACCGACGACGCTTCGGTGGTCGAAGCGGCCGGTACGCCCGTACGGATTGTTCCCGGCGAGCGTCTGAATATCAAGATCACCACGCCGGACGACCTGGCCCTGGCCGGGAAACTGCTCAGGCTTTCTTCTTGTTAGGGGCCGGGCTCGTGTTCTTGCGCAGCGGCGCCTTGACGTAGTCGTAGTCTTTCACCCATACCTGGCGTTCGATGGCCTGGTCGAGCGAGACCAGTGTCTCGGTGCGACGGATGCCCGGGATATTCTGGATGGTCTCGATGAGGATCTTCATCAAGTGGTCCTGGTCGAAGCAGAAGAGTTTCAGGAGCAGGGAATGCTGTCCGGTCACGAAGTGGCATTCCACGACCTCGGGAATCTTGCGGAGCGCCTCGACGACTTTCGGATAGGTGTTGGCTTCGGAGAGCGTAACGCCTACGAAGACACACACGTTGAGACCGAGCGCCTCGGGTTTGACAAGCAGGCGCGATCCCGTGATGACGCCCGCATTCTCCATTTTCCGGACCCGCTGGTGGATGGCCGCGCCGGAGACGCCGCATTCGCGGGCGATTTCGAGGAACGGCATCCTTGCATTTTTCACAAGAAAGGCCAGGATCTTCTGGTCAATCTCGTCGATTTGATAGTTTACCTTTGCCATAATGCGTGCAAAGATAAAAAAAACTATCAAACTGTAAGTGGATTATTGCTTCTTCTTTTCGGCTTTTTCAATAATGTCGATGCAATCCTGCTCTGAGAGGGTTGCGGGATCCTTCCTTTTTGGAATCTTGAAGTTGTCTTTTCCCTTCTTGAGATAGGGGCCGTAGCGGCCGTTGAGGACCTGGATGCCCGAGGCGGGGAAGTCGGCGATCACTTTTTTCTCCTCTTTGGAGCGGCTCTCTTCGATCAGGGCGATGGCCTGCTCTTCGGTGATGGAATAGGGCGTCTGCCCCTTGGCCAGCGACACGAATTTGCCGTTCCATTTCACATAGGGGCCGAAGCGGCCGATGGCCGTGGTGATCTCGGCGTCCTGATAGCTGCCCACGCGGCGCGGCAGGGCGAAAAGCTTGAGGGCGTCTTCCAGCGTTACCGATTCGATGAGCTGGCCCTTGCCCAGGCTGACGTACTGCTTGTCGGGGTCGTCGGCCGAGCCTTTCTGGAGCAGCGGACCGAAGCGGCCGATACGGGCTGTGATGGGCTTTCCGCTGGCGGGATCCACGCCGATCAGGCGTTCGGAGCGGGTGTGCTCGCGGTCCTGCAGGCTGTTTTCGACCTCCTTGTGGAAAGGACCGTAGAAGTCGGCGATGACCTTGTCCCAGGCGAGCCGGCCTTTTGCGACCCGGTCGAACGATTCTTCGACGTTGGCCGTGAAGCCGTAGTTGAGGATATCCTCGAAGTTGGCGGTCAGGAAGTCGGTCACTACGATGCCGATGTTCTCGGGCAGGAGTTTCTTCTTCTCGGCGCCGATGGCTTCTTTCTTCACCGAGCGGGTGACGGTGCCGTCTTCGAGCGTCAGGGTGCGGCAGTCGTGCTGCGTGCCCGCCTTGTCGCCGACGATGATGTAACCGCGGGTTTTCAAGGTGCTGACCGTCGAGGCATAGGTGGACGGACGGCCGATGCCCAGTTCCTCGAGTTTCTTGACCAGGCTGGCCTCGCTGTAGCGCGGCGGCCGCTGGGTATATTTCTCCGATGCGTCAATGCGCTTGCACTGCAGTGCCTGTCCCTGGCCGATGTGCGGCAGGACGGCCTGCACCTCGTCTTCCTCGTCGTCGCGGCCTTCGATATATACTTTAAGGAAACCGTCGAAGAGGATCTGCTCGCCGGTTGCGATGAATTTCTCCGGCAGGTTTTCGCCGCAGATCTCCACTTCGGTCTTCTCGACCACGGCATCGGCCATCTGGCAGGCGACGGTGCGCTTCCAGATGAGGTTGTAGAGCCGCTTCTCGGTCGCGCTTCCCTCGATCTCCTGGTTGCTGACATAGGTGGGGCGGATGGCTTCGTGCGCCTCCTGGGCACCCTTGACGCGGGTGTGATAGTTCCGGACCTTGGAATACTGCGCCCCGTAGAGTGCGGTGACCGTCTCCTTCGTGGTCCCGAGGGCCAGGGTGGAGAGGTTCATCGAGTCGGTACGCATATAGGTGATCAGACCGGCTTCGTAGAGACGCTGGGCGATCGACATCGTCTGGCTGACCGAGTAGCCGAGTTTTCGGGCGGCTTCCTGCTGGAGGGTGGAGGTGGTGAACGGCGGTGCCGGCGAGCGGCGCGATTCACGGGTTTCGACGGAAGCCACGTGGAAGCTTTCGCCCTTGCAGCGCTCCAGGAAGGCGCGGGCTTCGTCTTCGGTGTCGAACTTGCGGTCAAGGACGGCGTGGAACGGCTTGCGGGAGCCTTCGGCCAGGAAGAGGCCTTCTACGCGGAAGAACGGTTTGGATTCGAAAGCGGCGATCTCGCGCTCGCGGTCGACGATGAGTTTGAGGGCGACCGACTGGACGCGGCCGGCCGAGAGCTTCGGCTGGATCTTTTTCCAGAGGATGGGGGAGAGTTCGAAACCGACCAGGCGGTCGAGCACGCGGCGGGCCTGCTGGGCCTTCACCAGGTTCATGTCGATGTCGCGCGGATTTTGGATGGCTTCGAGAATGGCGTTTTTCGTGATTTCGTGGAAGACGATGCGGCGGGTCTTCTCCGGCAGCAGGCCGAGCGTTTCGGCCAGATGCCAGGCGATGGCTTCTCCTTCGCGGTCTTCATCGGATGCGAGCCAGACCGTTTCGGCCTTTGCCGCAGCGGCCTTCAGATCGGCCACCGTCTTCTTCTTGTCGCTTGAAATCTCGTATTGCGGAAGGAATCCGTTTTCGATATCGATGCCCAGGCCGGCCTTCTTGAGGTCTCTGATGTGGCCGAAACTGGATTTGACGGTATATGCTTTTCCGAGAAACTTCCCGATGGTATCGGCTTTCGCCGGGGACTCCACAATGACTAAATTCTCTCCCATCTCGTTCGTTTTTGGTTTTGGGAATGCAAAGTAAGGGATAATCAGGGCAACTTTCCAAATCTTTTTTCCTAAATTTGCAAGTTGTATCGCCCTTTAACGAAGTTAAAAGAAATGAAATCGACGACGCAGAAAAAGATAACCAAGTGGTTCTGGATCCTGATTACCCTGCCGCTGGCCTGCCTGTTGCTGGGCCTGCTTCTGGTGGCCCTCTTCGCCAAGATTCCCTCGTTCGAACAGATCGAGAATCCCGACAGCAACCTGGCCACCCTGCTGATCTCCGACGACGGCAAGATCCTCAATACCTATCATATCGAGAACCGTTCGTATGTAAGCTACGACCAGATCCCCCGCCACGTGATCGACGCGGCCATCGCCACCGAGGACGCCCGCTTCTACCGGCACTCCGGCATCGACTTCCGCGGCCTGGGCCGCGTGCTCTTCAAGACACTCCTCCTGGGCGACTCCTCGCAGGGCGGCGGCAGTACCATCACCCAGCAGCTGGCCAAGACCCTCTATCCCCGCCAGGACGTGAAGAGCCGCATCCCCGGCGGGCGGACAATCAAGATGATCGGCATCAAACTCAAGGAGTGGATCACCGCCGTCAAGATCGAGCGCAACTATACCAAGGAAGAGATCGTGACGATGTATCTCAACCAGATCTTCTTCGGCGGCAACGCCTACGGCATCAAGGCCGCGGCCAACACCTTCTTCGCAAAGGACCCCGAAGACCTGACGATCGAAGAGGGGGCCTGCCTGGTGGGTATGGTCAACAAGCCCACCCGCTACAACCCGGCCCTCAATCCCGAGCAGTCGCTCGCCCGCCGCAACCACGTGCTGCGGCAGATGGAGCGCAACGACTACCTCTCGCGGCACGAGATGGATTCCATCGCGCAGATCCCCATCGTGGTCACCTATAAACAGCAGGACCACAACTCCGGCTACGGCCCGTATTTCCGCGACATGCTCCGCAAGTTCATGAACGCCACCCAGCCCAAGCGCTCCAACTATACGCAGGTGGAAGACTACCGCGCCGACTCCCTGGCCTGGCGCGACAACCCGCTCTACGGTTGGCTCAACAAGAACCGCAAGCCCGACGGTACGCAGTACGACCTCGACCGCGACGGCCTGCGCATCTACACTACGCTCGACTCGCGGATGCAGAAATACGCCGAACAGGCCGTGGAGCAGCATCTGGGCAAGGAACTCCAGAAGACCCTCGACAAAGAGCTCAAGAACCGCAGCAACTACCCCTTCTCCAACGACGTTCCCAAAGACGAAGTCGAACGCCTGATGCGCAACGGCCGCCGCTGGAGCGACCGCTACCGCAGCATGAAGGAGGCCGGTGCCTCCGAAGCCGAGATCAACAAGGCCTTCGACACGCCCGTCCCGATGCGCGTCTTCGCCTGGAACAACAAGGGCTACGTCGATACCACGATGACCCCCAACGACTCCATCCGCTACAACAAAGCGTTCCTGCGCGCCGCCTTTATGGCCATCGAGCCCAATACGGGTTACGTGAAGGCCTATGTCGGCGGACCGGACTACCGCTTCTTCAAATACGACAACATCGGACAGGGCAAGCGCCAGGTGGGTTCGACTTTCAAGCCGTTCCTCTACACGCTGGCGATGCAGGAGGGCTACACGCCTTGCGACCGGGTGGCCAACACCACCTACACTATCGATGTCAACGGTACGGACTGGGCGCCCAAGGCCGAGACGGACGAACGTATCGTCACCCTCAAGTGGGGCCTGACCAACAGCCGCAACAATATCTCGGCCTACCTGATGAAACAGTTCGGCCCGTACTCGCTGGTGGAGATCTGCCGCAAGATGGGCATCAGCAGTTACCTCGACCCGGTGGTCTCGCTCTGCGTCGGCTCGTGCGACCTTTCCGTGATGGAGATGGTGGCGGCCTACAACACGTTCCCCGGCCGTGGCGTGTACTGTTTCCCGATGTTCGTCACCCGGATCGAAGACAACAACGGCAACGTGCTGGCGACCTTCTCCACGCGCAAGCGGGAGGCCATCAGCGAGATCACGGCCTACAAGATGATCAATATGATGCAGGGCGTGGTCAACGACGGTACGGCCGGCCGTATCCGCTGGCGCTACAATATCCAGGGTGACATCGCTGGCAAGACGGGTACGACCAACGACAACTCCGACGGCTGGTTCATCGGCTATACGCCGAAGCTGACGGCCGGCGCCTGGGTGGGCGGAGAGGACCGTCAGGTCCACTTCACCAGCACGGCGCTGGGCGCAGGAGCCAGCATGGCGCTCCCGATCTGGGCGATCTTCATGCAGAAAGTCTATGCCGATCCTTCCATCCCGATCGGGCCGGACGACGTGTTCGTCCCGCCGCTCGGCTGGACGGCCGACCAGCTCTGTGACGGTTCGTCGAACGACGCGTCCGACGCCTCGTCCGCCGGCAACGATTATTTCAACTGATGAAAAAGATAGCATTGATTTACGGAGGCGATTCCTCCGAATGGGGCATTTCGGTGCTCAGCGGCAAATTCGTGGCCACCTGCCTCGACCCCGCCCGGTATGAAGTGACGGAACTCCTGCTGCGCGACGGACAGTGGTCGGTCTGCGACCCGGCCGTGACCGACGTGGCCGTTCCGGTCCGCCCGTTCATTCCTTCCGAGCTTCGGAACTACGACGTGGCGCTGATCATGATCCACGGGACGCCGGGTGAAAACGGTATCCTTCAGGCCGAGCTTGAGAAGCACGAAGTTCCTTTCACTACCTGTTCCTCGCGGGTGGCGGCCATTACCTTCGACAAACACGCCTGCAAGAAGGCGATGCGGGGCCTGGGGATTCCGCTGGCGCCTGAGATTTTCCTGCATAAGGGAGAACCGTTCAATTCCGAGGATGTGGTCGAGAAGCTGGGGCTGCCGGTCTTCGTCAAACCCAACGACGGCGGCAGTTCGTTCGGTGTGACGAAGGTCAAGCGGCAGGAGGATCTTGCCGCGGCCATTGCGGCGGCTTTCTCCGAGAGCGACGATGTGCTGATCGAGAGTTTTATCCCCGGCCGGGAGCTGACGGAGGGGGTGTTCAACCGCGGGGGAGAGATCATCCCGCTGCCGGTTACCGAGATCATTCCGCACAACGAGTATTTCGACTACGAGGCGAAGTATCTGGGCAAGAGCGACGAGGTATGTCCGGCGCAGATTCCCGACGATGTGGCCCATACGGTCCGCGAGCAGACGCGCCGCATTTATCAGCATTTCGGCTGCCGGGGGCTGATTCGTTGCGATTACATTATGACGGAGTCGGGCAAGGTGTATTTCCTGGAGATCAATCCGGTGCCCGGTATGACGAAGATGTCGCTGGTTCCGGCGCAGATCCGGGCCGCAGGCCTTTCTGTGGGCGAGGTTCTCGACTGTTTGATCGACGAGGCTTTGTCGGCCTGACGTCGCCGTTGTTATTTCCGGGCTTGCTGTCCGCTATGCTACGCAGAATATGCCTTTGAAAACCACCCTCCCACTTCGTGGGCCCCTCCCCCTGGGGCGTGGGCGCCAATGTTTTCAAAGTCATATTCTGTCTCCGCTGCCGCGGACTTTGACCTCATCGTCCGCCGCCGTTCCCGGCCTGCTGTCCGCCGCTGTCGGTTCAGGCCTTTACGTCCGCTATGCTTCGCAGAATATGTCTTTGAAAACCACCCTCCCACTTCGTGGGCCCCTCCCCCTGGGGCGTGGGCGCCAATGTTTTCAAAGTCATATTCTGTCTCCGCCGCCGCGGACTTTGTCCTCATCGTCCGCCGCCGTCGGTTCTGGCTTTGCTGTCCGCTATGCTCCGCAGAATATGCCTTTGAAAACCACCCTCCCACTTCGTGGGCCCCTCCCCCTGGGGCGTGGGCGCCAGTGTTTTCAAAGTCATATCCTGTCTCCGCCGCCGCGGACTTTGACCTCATCGTCCGCCGCCGTTCCCGGCCTGATGTTCGCCGCTGTCGTTCCCGGCCTGCTGTCCGCCGCCATCGGTTCCGGCCGTAATGTTTGCTTTTAAAGGTTTTGTATAATTCGCCCTGCAATGTACGCAGTTAATAATCAGTGGTTTATGGAAGTTGATCCCCTCCGTTTTGAGGGGGATCGATTTGCGCAAAGGTCTGATAATCAGTTGTGTCCGTTGCAGCGCATAATAGCCCGTCCGTTATGACCCTTCGTGAATTCATCGATCTTTGTATCGGCCGTTTGGCGCCGCTGTATCCGGAGGCGGAGGCAAAGGCCATCGGCTTCCGTCTTCTGGAACACTATCTGGAAATACCTTCTTATAAGTATATTTCCGATCCGGATTTCCCGATCCTTGTGGATGATGCGGCCGATCCCGCCGTCCAGCCGCCCGCCGACAGCCGTCAGGCTCGCCTCGCCCCCTCGCGCCAGGCGCGGCTGGCCCCCTCGCGTCAGGTCCGGCACGACCCTTCACGTCATGCCCGGCTTGACCGGGCATCTGAGATGCTCGATGCCCTCGATGAGCTGGCGACCGGCCGGCCGCTGCAGTATGTGCTGGGCTTTACGGAGTTCTGCGGCCATCGTTTCAAGGTGGGCGAGGGCTGTCTGATTCCCCGGCCGGAGACTGAAGAGCTCGTCTCCCGCATTGTCGACGACCTGTACGCCGCCGACGAGAAGGCCGCCGATGAGGACACGCCTGCCTCTGTCGACGAGAATATCGCCAATGATGATACGCCTGCCTTCGCCGACGGTGTTACCCCAGAATCTCCATCCCCGACCGAGTCATCCCCGAAGTCATCCACGACTCCATCCCCGGCCGAGTCATCCCCGAAGTTATCTCCGACTCCATCCCCGGCCGATATGCCAGACTCGACTGGGCAAACCTCCGTCGATGAGGGGCCGTTCAGTATCCTGGATATCTGTACCGGTTCGGGCTGCATCGCCTGGTCGCTGGCCGCAGAATTTCCCGAAGCGATGGTCTATGGCTGCGACCTGTCGGACGCCGCCCTTCGCTATGCTTGCCGGCAGCGTGTCAAACTGCGCGGTGCCCGCCCGATTTTCTTCTCGGCCGACCTGCTGGCCGCACCGCCGGCCGGCCTTCCGCAGTTCGATGTCATCGTGGCCAACCCGCCGTACATCTGCGAAAGCGAACGCGCCGCGATGCGGCCCAACGTCCTCGATTTCGAACCGGCCGAAGCGCTCTTCGTTCCCGACGACGATCCCTTGAAGTTCTATCGCGCCACCGCCCGCTGGACCGAGGCCCTGCTCCGCCCCGACGGCCATCTCTATCTGGAAATCAACGAGCGATTCGGTCCTGAAGTGGCCGCGCTCTTCCCCGGCAGCCGCATCCTGCAGGATATTTCCGGCCGCGACCGCTTTGTGGTTTTGTAAACAGATACTTGCTTCAGTCGAGTTTCACGACCTTGTAAGTCTTTGTGCCCAGGCCGATTTCTTCGCCTCGGTCCACGATACGGATGCCGTGGCGGGCATTGATACGCTCGAGCAGCGCTTTCGTGTCGT
>JAEEGG010013139.1_pt1 | contig 17762 bp, 19 predicted proteins | sample 9134161 | NCBI WGS metagenome assembly JAEEGG01 (sample SAMN16246543, study PRJNA631951) | gut metagenome | biome: gut microbiome; feature: rumen; material: CR-attached | host: Bos | place: Iran: Karaj | collected 2018-10 | reverse complement strand
ACTTCTTTGCTTTCTGCTTACCTCTGCAACTTGTGGCGTAACCTTGATATAGGCATCATCTGAAAGGCTGTCAATCTTTGCTTGTAACTCTGTCTTGCTGTCAATGAGTTTAAGCCTTGCTTCTATAGTCAAGTTTTCATTGGTTAGTGTCTGCTCTATCTTCGCCAACTGTGCTTGAAGGTCTGCAATACTGCCACTCTGGTACTCATTCAGTTTGGCGGTTTCCGTCTCAATCTGCTTGGTGATAGAAAGCCATTCTTTAGAGCCTTTCACAGTGTCATTCAGCTTGTTCTGCAAGATGGCAATATTACCGTTAACGTCCTTGATGGTGGTGGCGTTATCTTTCCATTTAAGGCTACTGACTGCATCGTTAACCCTATCAAGTTTTTCTTGCCACGTCTCTAACTCTATAGCGACATTTTCAAACTCAACGGTGTTGGGGTTAAGTCTTTGTAGCTTGCTTTGAAGGATTGAAATATTGCTGTTTATATCTTCAACCGTCTGAGCGTGTTTGTTGAACTTGAAAGAACTAATAACATTGTTAGCTTCATCAAGTCTTTGCTTCCATTTCTCCAATTCCTTGCTGACGCTTTCAAACTCTTTGGTGTTGGGTTTTAAGGTCTGTAGCTTCTTAGTTAGTACTGTTACATTGTCGCTAATGTCCTTGATGGTTAATGTACTTGTAACATTGTCAACTGACTGTAACTTGCTTTTCCATTTCTCTATTTCCTCAGATATTACCTTGAACTCTATTGTGCTTGGATTGATGTCTGCTAACTTCTTTGTCAGTATCTCTATATTGGCGATAATGCCCTTAACGTCATTGGCTGAACTGTCAAAGCCTACGTCATTAAGTGATACTTTCCACTTCTCAATTTCTGTTGTGACTGCCTTATAACTTGTGGTGTCTATCTCACCAAAGCCCATAGTGTCAGCAAGGCGTTTCCACTGCTCAATCTCATTGGTGACACTCTCAAACTCAATGGTGTTGGGTTGCAATGAATCCAACTTGCTTTGCAGTTGCTCCACATTGTCGGTTATCACCTTGAACACTGCTGAACTGTCACCGTACTTGATGGTGCTGATGTCTGTTTTCCAAGTCTCAATTTCCTTGGTGATTTCTTGGTATTCCTTAGTGTTAGGCTTTACACCTTCAAGTTTTGTTTTCCATTGTTCAACTTGCTCACTTACTTCTCTATACTCCTTGCTGTCTACTTTGATGGTGTCAAGTTCTTGCGATAGCTTTGTAACGTTGTTAGTGACGTTCTGAACGTCATTGTTTGACTTGTCAAAGCCCACCACTTCAAGTTTGCTTTGCCACCTCTCAATTTCCTTGGAAATGGTCTTGTATTCCTTGGTGTCAGGGGCTACCGTTGCAAGTTGTTTGTGTAAACTTTGAACTCTGTCGATAACATTATCTACGCTTTCCACGTCCTTTTTATAGACTGCTGTAGTCTTTGCCGTAGTAGTCTTTGGGCCGCTTGTCTTTGATTGGCTTTCAATACGCTGTAGCGTTCTGTTTTCTTGGTACGTTCTATCTGCTGACGCTTGCTGCAAATCTGCCGAACGTCCAAGGGCATCGATTGACTTCTTTAGTTCGCTGTTCGCTGAATCATCAATCTCTTTGGCTGCGTAGGCTAACTTTCCCGTAGTGTCCTTTGCAAGTCTTTTGATGGTGGCTTGTGCGTCTGCAATGTCCTTTCGTTCTGCCGCTGTGTAGTCTATACGTCTGCCATTGCCACCCACATAGTTCTGATTCTCCTTTTCTTGTCTCTCTCGCCTTGCGCTCTCGGCTTTTGCAATCTGTGCTTGTGCTGCTTTGTATTGCTTAATCCAAGCGTCCCCAAGTTGGTTTCTACGGTCATAATTGGAGTAATCAAACATCCAATCTATTGCCTTGTCACCCACTTTCAAAGTGCCACCAAGATACTTGTCTAACTCCTTACGGATATTGGTATAAGCGTAGTTTTTACTAACCTTGGAAATGCTTTCTTCATAGGTGGTCATTTCCTTGTTTAACTTTCGTTGTGCTTCAAGTGCTTCTTTCCTTTCCTTGGTTGTTCTTGTAGGGTCTCGCGCAATATCTCCCAGCCTATTGTATTGGCTTTGCAGTTGTCGCATTTTGCCACTGAAAAGCAATTCACGGCTCTGTAAATCATCCAAAGCGTCGGCAACTTCACCAGCTTTGGAAATGATGTTTTGCAGCCCACTAAGGAAATGTGAGAAGTCAGCACGTGCCAATGATGTGGCAAAGAAGTTTACCGCTTCGCTTGCTTGGGTCTGTACTCTAACAACACTATCACCGATTGTTTGGGATTGTGACAACATTCTATTGAAGATTTCACCTGCCCCAAACGCCACGCCAAAGATACCGCCCATCTTTCCAAGCGTTCCAAGTAATGAAGTTGCAGAGCCATTAAAGCCCGTCATTCGTTGAATCATCTTTGTTACTGATGAATCAAAGCCGTTGCCCACACTTTCACCCTTCTTTTTCAGATTTTCAACCTTTCTGATTACATCTTCAATCTTTTTGTCAAAGTGTTGGGTACTAAGTACTATTTCCTCTTTTAGTTGGTTTGCCATTTAGATAATTCCTTTTTCCTTCAATAATTTCTCACGCTCTTTAGCTGCTTTCTTGATACGCTCCACATCTTCCATTGCCAGTGTCGGTTCTTGCTGCTGTGCTTGTTCTTGGTTAGTGCTCTCCCAAGCGAAACTAATCAAGTCAGTTGGTCTTAATCTTCTCTTTGAGTTGACTTGCGCTGTGACATAACTAATCATTCTTGCTTGCTCCCAACTGTCTTTAATTCGCAAGTGAAGGGAATCACAGATAATTTGTAATTCATAGGGTTTCATTTGGTCTAAGAAGTAGGGCACTGTGACAATACCGTATTGCACACAAACAAGTCTAAATATATCGGTGTAGGTTACTTGTTCTTTGCCTTCCTGACGCTCTTTTTTTTTGAGGTGGCACTATCTACCTCAGACTGTCTAATAAGCCATTCTGTGAACTCCTGTAAAGCTGTAGGGGCATTATCCAACCAATCGACAAATTCGTCAAAAGACAATTCTATTTCCGAATCACTTGCAATCACTACACAATAGAAGTACATTATAGTGTCTGTCAGCGTCTTGGGTGCAAATGGTTTTCCCGTTGCACTCTCAAAAATAATGTAGCTTCTGAACGTTTTCTTTAATGTGATTTTTCTGTCATTTACCTGTATCTCCATATAATATTTATGTTTTATATAAATATCTTGGAATCGAAAAGAAAGCCACAAAAAAGTGGAAGAAAAAAAGATTTCTTCCACTTCACTTAATTAAACATAGACATGAACAATATTGAATACAAATGACTTCTTTATGTGTGCTTAGTCAGAGCACCATGACCGTTCAACGTCACTGAATAGGTAGCCACTGCACCGTTATCGGCTGTTAACTCAATTGATGAAACGGTACACTTTCCTTCATAGAGGTCGTTAGCACTCTCCCAACCGCCTTGCGGTACTCTGTGACCGTCACTGTCTGCCTCTGTAGCTGCTGAGAAGTTAGCCACCGTTGCAAAGCAGACTGAAAGGATTGTCTTGTTAATCATTGCGTCAACAAGTTTCGTGTAGTCACCAGTGACGAATAGATTATTACTTGTTATAGTCCAAGAAAGCTTTCCTGGTATTGTTGAAGCAAATCCTGCCGTGTCCTTACAAGAAACATCAATTTCGTCACTTGAAAGATTAACGCTGCATGATGTTGCACAAGCAAGTGTTTCCCCACTAAGGAACACTTGTATTTTTTCGCCCATTATTGCCATAAGATACTATAGTATTTAGTTGATTAGTTTACGTTTATTTTAGTCGTGAATTGAAGATGTTGAATATACGCATCTTCGATAAAATCTTCGCTGACATTCTCCAATTGAATTGAATTGAAATAACTGTCTCGATACCCCTCTAACACTGCCCTTACCCTCTCCGCAATCTGTACAGTTTGAAAATAGTTTCTTGCTGCCACTGCCACACTGATAACTGCTGTGTCATGTATCAGAAAGTCTTTGGTGTAGTTTCCGTTAACCGATTCTTTCGTAAAGATGATGAAAGGGTAACTAACGCTTTCTTCCGCGACAAGCGGGTATATATTACCGCTTACTGCTGACATTAGCTGTGTGTCTGCCGTAAGTAGTGAATAGATGTGTTTGTTCGCTGATATTGCAGTGTCGGTCATTTTAGATAGTATTTTTCTTTTGCTTTAGTAATTGCATCTTCAAGCCCTTTTTGCAGTGCTGATTGAACTTGTGTCTTGGTTGAGTTGACTGCTGACGTGAAAAAGGTGTGTGTAATGCTGCCAGTTGAACGGCTCTTTACTCGCATTCTGTGGTGATTGACAATTTTGATTCCCTTGGTGTGTCTCTCGCCTTTACCCGCTTCTATCATTGGAAGTATCAAGTTTGCGTTTTTGCCTTTTCCAATGATTTCAGCACGTCCACCGCTGCCGTCCTTTTTCACTTTAACCATCACGCCACTCTTAAAACTTGGTAGTGTGTAAACAGTGCCTTGGCTGTTCTTGAATCTGACTTGCTTGTTAACGTCAACTTTGCCACTCTTAAACTCAGTGTTAGCAAGATTCTGAACTGCTTGTTTCTTGATGATGTTCAATGACTTTCTTAGTCCGCTTTTCAATGCTGATTTCAATTTACTGCCTTTCACGTTTTCAAGAAAGAATCTGAAACCACTATCATCTGTTTTCATTGTAAGTGCCGCCATTGCTATTGATTGATTAACTCAGTTATTACCAACTTGTCGTTATATTCTCGTCTGCGGTTCTCAATACTAAGAACTCTATACCGCTTGCCCTCAAACTCTATTTGGTCACTCTCTGTTATCGGAACATAAGTTCTTACCGTGAACGTCTTTGAGTAGTCAAAGAAGATTTCATTGTTATCGTTGGTTCTGCTGCCGCCGTTGTGTTCTACCCTTGCGCGTGTTGTGTACGTTAGCCCATAGGTTTGTATCTTCTCGCCAAATTCGTTCACCTCAGACGTTGGGCTGTAAATGTCAATTAGTTCTGTAAGTAACCCTGCCCTCATTGTGCTTGAATTTGGTTTGTCGTACCTCTGTAGTCGCGGTATAGGTCTATCAGATATTGCAGACTGTTGGGTACATTATTGATGGTCGTATAGGCTACACTCTCACGGTTAGCGTAGTAGTTAGCAACTAAGAACAACATTGCTTGTTTGAGAGGTGACGGGATTTCACCGTCACCATCTTCTAACAAGATAAGGGGTGTATCTATATTCTTTTCAATGACTTGTTGGGCAACTTCAACCAATGACATTAAATATTCGTCATCATCGTGAAATTGCTCGTCAATATTGAGTTGCTTTTTGACTTCATATAATTGAATATACATAATATAGATACTTATATATTGAGTTTATTTTTACGCTATTGTGCCCGCTACAAATGCGGTAGGTCTGAGTACCTTTGCGTCAAAATAGGCGTTCACTACAAGCCTAACTTGTCCGTCCTTTGCCTTGGTGAATGGGTCTACTGTAATGTCGATACCTGACCACTGACCAATTGCAAGGTTAGCAAAGTCACCATAGAGATACTTTTTGCCGCTGATGTGTGAGGTGTTGAGTGCCTTAGTGCCGTCTACTTCGCCGTTCTCAAAGACTAACTGAGTAGACTTTGAACTCTTAGCCATTGCCCTAAGTGCTGCCTTTGCCTTATTTGACATAACGTAAACACATTCACCGTTAACATTGGCATCTTCAATGTCGGCCTCTTTGTTGACAATATCGCTATAACCGCTTACAGACGTTGCGCTGATAGCGTCAAACATTCCTTGGGGTGATACGGTCGTACCGCTTGCATCTGACAAGATGGTTTCCTCCAGCTTGCTATTGATAGCGTTTACTAAGTCAGTTCTTATAAGTTCCTCTGCTGCCAAACTGTCTTGTGCAATGAACTGCTTTGACAAGTCAATATAAGCCGTCAATCTCTTTGGCTGCAAAGTAACGTGTGCGAAAGAAGGGTCTCCGCTCTCTGCTTCTGCAACTTCACCAGCCCAACCAACATTTGCGCTTGACATAATAGGTACTTGCACATCACCAACCAAGTTAGTGAGATACTTCGCGCCTGCCTCGGCTAATACGTTCTTAGCCCTCAGTGGCTCCAGGATATTGGTGAACTGAGTTTCTACCACATCTTCGCCCTCATTGGCTACGGTAATTGTTCGGCTTTCAAGTGGCAACTGAAGCTGGCCACCGAAAGCAAGATTTGATTTGCGCATTTCCTCTACGCCTGCGTTGACTACTGCCTTGGTCACATCGTCCATTTGTCTGTGCTCGGCAACGTCACGGATAGCTTTTATTAGTCTAAACTCTTTATTCATTTTTCTAATAATATTATTAGTAGGTTTATTTTCTATAGTTCGTTTTTCATCTGCCTTGGTTTCTTCCTCAGTCTCTTTTTCCTCGGCTTTGACTTCCTCGGTTTCTTCTTCTTTGACCTCGGTTTCCTCGGCGTTAGACTTGATTTGTTCCTTGATGTCCTCAATCTCTTTTTCCTCGGTCTCGGACAAATCACGTGCTTCTGCTTGGGCGTTATCCACTATATCAATAGCACGTTGTTTTAGTTCTTGTATGTTCATTTTTTTATAAATATTTCTTACTCAGAAAAAAGTACTATAGATTCTCTATTTCTTTTCTGATATTATTTAATTTCTCGTCAATGGTTGCAATTTCGTCAAGTCTGCGCCTGCACACACTAGTCTCGGCGTAGGCTGCTTGATAGACGGGTGAAACATCATACAGTCTTTCAATCTTGTTAATGTCTCTGTGTAATACACCGTCATTGGTTCTATACCATTTGTCACCATTATTGGCGACCGTGAAAGCAAAACTTGATGTGGTAATTTCGCCACGCTCCAAGTTGGAAAGCAATTCGTCGCCCAATTGGGTGTTAGGGGCTACAAATCTATAGTGCAAGCCATCTTCTTTCAACTCTAATTGTAGACTGCCAACACCGTTGCAGGAACGTGCCAAAATACCCCTTGAATCATCGTGATTCAGTAGGCAGAACACGTCACTATTGGCAATGGTCTCAGCATCTATTGCAGTTGGCTTGATGGTCTCTATAAAGCCCATATCACGACTTTCTTCGTTGAACACAATTGCGACACCTTCAACAAGTCTGTTTTCGTCGGCATTACGTGTAATGTGGTTAGATATATTTCTGATTTCTTTCTCCATTGTGTATAAGTGTTTATAGTGTTATTCATGCCCAATCACCACAAATGATGTCACCAATTTCAACACTTCCACCACCTTCAATCTGACTGACTATTTCGATTATTTGTGGCTTGGTGTAGTAATTTTCAAGTGACTGATGGGTAGTTAAGTAGTTCTTACCCTCTATTTCATCTTTGGTGTAATAGTTCTGTAGTGACTGATGGGTAGTTAGGTAGTTCTTATCTTCTATTTCTTGTTTCGTGTAATAATTGGTCAAATCCGTAGGCGTGTAGGCTGACAAATCTAACTTGGTATCTACCTTTCCACTGATTGCGTCTACCTTGGAATCAGTTGCAGAACTGTAGGCGTTGAACGTTGCGGCACTCACATTGTCAATGCTTGCTATTGCTTGGTCTACTTCATCTATAGTGTAATAATTGCTCAAATCCGTAGGCGTGTAGGCACTCAAATCTAACTTGGTATCTACCTTTCCACTGATTGCATTTTCTGCGCTTGTAGCCCTTAGAAACTCGTTATTGATAAGGTCTGTGAGGTCTGAAACGTTCTGCTGTCTTGTGGCGGTTTCTGCCGTTATACTGTTGTTTAGTTCTGTCTCTGCTGACGTTGCACGTGTCTTTTCGTTTGCTATAGTTCTCACCAATTCAGCTATAACAGTGTAATCTATCCCACTGCTACCACTGCTCGGCTCTGGGGTTGGTGTCACGTTGGAAACAATATAATACTCTGTCGTGTATTCCCTGTAGGTATTCAGTTCGTTGTCTATAAGTGTAGCGTCTGAGACACCACCGTAGTAGCGGAACTGTAAGACACCACTTCCAAGGGCTTGCAGTTCTATCCAATCCAAGGGGATTGAGTAATCACCGCTTTCTGTTGCTGTCACATCTGCCTTTGTCTTACTTATATAAGTACTTGGTGACATTGCGTAAAACAGCACCGTGAAATTGTCTACATTATATAAGTGTTTGGGCAATTTAACTACTGCGTCACTCTCATTTATCCTTCTCATTCGTCATTTGTGTTATCTTCGTTATTCTCTATAGTGTTTTGCGAAATGTCAGAATAGGCGACAATGTGTTTATCCCCATCTTCACCAATGCCATTGTACCCAATTTCCTTTCTCACCTCATTGATAGACAATACACCACAATGGATAAGAGTACTATAGTAGTTACTTTGTGCCGCTTTGTCAGTCCTTAGTATCTCATTGGTTTCAAGTGCGATTGAAAGATTGGTTTCTGAGGGCTTTAACAGCTTTCTGTCAAACTCGTTTTCAATCATTGTAACATAAGGCTGCAAGGTGTGAACTAAGAAGTCATTTTGCACCGCTTCCAATGTTGAAAATGAAGTCTTTGACAAGTCACCAAGTAACACGGGCGAAATACCGAAAAACCTTGCAATGTCCTGCACTGAATATTGCCTACTCTCCAACATCTGACTGTCTCTCGCCGACAATTGGACTGACTGATACGCCATATTGCCTTGCAGTATTGCTATACCGCTGCCATTGGCTGTGTAGGTCTCATTCCATGCCGTCCTAATATCCTCACGCTGCTGTTTACTCACTGGTCCTTGAACTGTCAAGATACCGTTTAACTGACCACCATTTTCGTAAAATTGCTTTGCCGTGTTTTCTCCATTGTGGGCAATGGCTAACGACCTTGCAGCGTTTTGGAGTACTGACAAGCCTTTAACTCCATCATAGGAAAACATTAACAAGTGAATCATGTCGTTACGCTGCACTCGCTTTCTGAGGGTTGGAACATCGTAGTATAAGGTATTCTTAACTTTGTCGTAGACAATACTAACGTCATTGGTTTCAAGAAACCTCAATGCCGTTGGTGTCCCATCGTTTGCACGTTCAATGAGTGCAAAGGCGTTACCCTTCAGGAGCACAGATTGAACTAACAACTTAATAAGTGTAAACCTACTAATCAAGTTCTTTTCGTTTCTGTCGCTGAACACATAATTCAGAGGGTGTTCGCTTGCTTCGTTCTTTCCGCTTTCGTCACTGATTAACACCTTAATAGGCAAACTTGCAATTGAATTACTGATAAGTTCAACAGCCCTATAAACTGCACTAAGTGACAATGATGAAAACTGATTGAATGAGCCAAAAAAGGGTAATGAGCCGTTAGCGTTAGGGCTTATATACTCTAACTCTCTTTTCTCTGTCTGTTGCCTTGGGTTATCCTTTCCAAACCATCCTAAGCCATTACCGAAAAATCCTTTCTTCTTATCCATTTATCTTTATCCCGATTTCTTCAATAAATATCTGTAAAGCAGGAAAAAACGCTAAAAATTGGTACTATATAGGTATCAAATAATGGCATTATCATAATGGGTTTGAGTGAGATAGTGCCCTAACGCATCACTCATTGCTGCAACTCCATCAATCTTGTTTTCACTACATTTGTTTGATTTGGTAGGTTTCACGTTCCCGTTGTAATCTTCCCTCAGTTCACAATTGGCAAAACACCATCTTGTAATGGGGTTATCATCAATAATCAAATGACCATTTCTTGCTATCATTTCCAAGTGTCTTGTAGGCCTGTTCATGCTTCCAATGGTCTGACTGAATGGTACACAGTTAAAGCCCAATTCAGTGAGTTTGATAATTAGTGACGTACTTTGCCAACTGTCGTAAGAGATAGCTTCAATTGGGACTATCTTGTTTATCTGCTGTATCATGTTAATGATATAATCGTAGTCTATCACGTTGCCACTTGTCAGATTCAAATATTTCTGCTGATACCAAACTTTATATTTCTCTCTGTTTGCGCTTTCTTGCAAGGCTGCTGAAGGTAGAAAATAGTAGTTCTTGAAGATGTATTTTTGACTGTCACCATCAAACACCATTATAGAAATTGCCGTCATGTCGCTCACACTTGATAAGTCCAAGCCAACATAACACACACTATCTTTCCAATCTTCCAAATCTACCTTATCAGAGCACTTTAGGATATATTCACTTGGAATCCATTCGCCAACAGCACTTGCACACCATATATTCAGAATCTTGGTTTTGAAGTTCGTCAATAAGGATGGGTTTTGTTTGGCGTTCAATAGCTGTTGTTCCATGTATTCACGCGATACTGTCACATCTAAGTTTGGCTGACATTTCTTGTATAGGCTGCTATCTTCTATATTGTCGTTTTCATCAAGTGTATAGATTGCCACAAACAAAGAATCATTCTGCACTTTGTCATAGAGTACTTCAATGTTAGACTTTCGCATCTGATAATAAAAGCCGTCCATGTGAAAGCCCGCCGTAGAGATTGCCACCGCCATAGGCTGCTGTCTAAAACCCGTTGAAGAATCAAGAACGTTCCACACTGTCCCATCCGCTTCGTGCATTTCGTCACAGACGTAGAAACTACAGTTAAGGCCGTCAAGTTTAGAAGCGTCAGCACTCACCACCCTCATTATTGATTTGGTCTTTGGGAATCTAATTTCGGAACGGTACTGTTTGAAGTACTTACCTTTACCGTCTACCGTGCTGATATAGTTCTTAGCCATCGTAAAGCACAATTGGGCTTGTGCTGCTGAATTGGCCGCAAATATACATTGGGCTTCACCTTCGCCATCTGCACAAAGATGGTATAAAGCAAGCATCGACACCAAGGAACTTTTGCCGCCTTTCCTTGCAAGTTCAATTTGGGCTGTCCTTATACATCTTAGGTGGTTACGCTTCCACTTGAAACCGTACATTCCACAGATTAGCCAAAACTGCCAATCTGATAACACAAATGGCTTTCCCTTATATTTTCCGCTTGAATGTCTTAGATGATGGGCAAAGTTTACAATCTTGTCTACTGCCTTAGTGTCGAAATACCTATCATCTTTTTCAAACCATGAAAGAAACCGCTTGCAACTCAACTTTATTAAGTCACAAGCAAGTATTTCCCCATTGAGCACCTTTATAGGATATTCAATGTATTTGTAGGGTACTCTGTATTTCTTTTCATAGTCATTTTCAGTCATCGCCTAACAAGTCTTTCAAATCATCTTCATCATCTGTTGGAAGATTTATTTTTCCTTGCGATTTAGGTGTCAAGCCAAATTCCGTGAGTAGTTTTTGAATCTGAACTTGCGTTTCGCTTTGTGTTTTAATTAGCGGATTTTTGGTCATGCAGCCGTTTTTGGCTGGTAACATAAGGCCGTTTTCCGCTATACTCGCTTTGCAATCTTGGTATAAGTCGAGATTGTCAGCAAGTAACTCCAGAGGCTTGTCCCACTCGGCGTTAACTTTGCCGTATTTGTTTTTCAGAAACTTGCGAACTGCACTAATATATTTTTGTGTTGAATTGGAATAATCAGTCATTTTCATCATTATTTCCACGTTTTTTGCAATAAATATCATGGAAAAACGAAAAAATGAATAACAAAAGGGAAACGACAAAATTAGTCATTCCCCTTGATAGTGCAAACTTTTCTTTGTACTGCTTGGAAGTCTCTTTTTCAAGTTTTCAATTTAAAAACTTTATACGTTTACCGTTTATATCGAAAACATCATTGAAAAGTTCTTTTCCTTTATCATAAATAATTTTCTTTTCACCTTTTTCTAAAGTGTCCTTACTGATAAAAGTTGAATATAAGATAATGTTATTAGTAACTTTCCTACCGCAACAAGTACCAATCAATGTTGAAGAATATACACAATTATTATATCGCTTGTGATTTATATTGTAATCTGCCATGATGCAATCAGTATCTTTTAAATATAAACCTATTATATCTTTACTGAAACTTTTGTTATCCTTCAAGTGTCGTTCTACATATCTTTCAAAGAAATGTTGAGTATATACAACCATGCTATTAAAATTATTGACATAGTATATATAATAATTCTTTCCAAATAATGTGAAAGGTGTTACAATGTAGAATATAAGCCCTCTCTTTGTATAGTCTTTTTTGCCATAGCTTTTTACATATACTATATACTTGTAATTATTACATTCCCTTTCATCGGATTTGAAGAAAATAGTTTGTTCGCCATTTTTTAATATAATTCTCCTATAGATTTTTTCTTTTGCAACTGTCTTTCTTAGTACTATATTTATATTACATTTTAAGTTATCTAAAGCCATGTTGCAAAAAGACTTAATTGAGTTATTTATTACTTCTAAATCAGCCATAACAATTTATTTCTATTTTCAAGCGTACTTATATCATTGGAGTGGTGACACTATTTAACCACATGAAAGAACCACTGTAAGATTTTCTTGCAATATCGTTGGAATAAAGATTCTGTTTTTAATTTCTTATTCATTCATTTGTCCTTTGTTATCTTTCTTTTTGAAACTGATGATGTCTTACGTTGCAAATATATTGATATTATTTTTATAAACAAAGTTTTTGGAGATATTTTTTTAAAAAGATTCTTTACCTTATTATATTTTTGGAATTAAAATAGATTTAAAAGAAATTGGAAAAGATATTTTTTCATGAACTTGGAATCAAGTTTTTAAAAAAAGCCGTTACAAAGTAAACGCTATATATATACTATATATAATATAGAAAAATATAAAAGAAAAATAATATATAAAATAAGAAAAAAATAAATAATATATAAAATAAAAATACTATATATTGGAAAATTATAATTTTTATATTATACTATTTTTATATAAAAAGAAAGAAATAATATATTATATTGAAATATAATATATTCCAAAGAAAGAAAAGATTATTTGAAAATAATTGGTGATTTACTTCTTTTTTTCAATTATTTTCCATATATTTGCAATAAATCAATAACTTTTTGAAACTAAGTGATATTTATTATAAAAATAATATAAATTAAACTCAATCAAACATGAACAAAGAACTTGACACCAACAAGAACTTAAACTATAGCTTTATCGCTATACCAACAAACCTCTATTACTGCATAGACAATAACCTTAGAATCGGTTTATCATCACTGATTCAACTATCAAGTGTATACGCTGACGCTGACGGTTGGTTTTTCCGTACAAATGAAGACTTGCAAAATGATTGGAAAATGGGTAAGAACCTCACTATTGCAGTACTTGAAACGCTGTATCAAAACAATTTACTCCAAGTCCGAAGTGTAGGATTTCGTAAGGGTGTAAGAAAGGTGAACTTCTACCGTGTAAACTTCCAAGCATTTAAAGAATTTGAGCAATTCAATCTATACACAATTTCACGCTGCAAGGAATTGCAGATTGAAACTGTAGACTATAAGGCAAAGGACTTTAGAGTTACGTACACTGCAATAACTGATTCATTCCAAGTCGATAAAGCAAATAACAACACTTCCAACAAGAATGTGGTTAATGCTTCTCAGAAGGCTGGAAACGCCCCTACAAGCCATTCTAATAATGAAGGTGGTCAACCATCAAGCAATGCAGAAGAAAAGCCCTCAGAGGGTCAGGAAATAGTCCACGAAAGTGACAACAAATCACTCTCAGAAAAAGACAAAAAACTCCAAGAAATTGAAGATGAAAATATACTAAGTCAAGCAGAAACAAGTCAAGTTGTAAGTGAAAATAACAACCAACTTGAAAGTGAAGATACTAACCAACCTCAAAGTAATGAAGAAAAGGACAATTGGGATTGGATAAGAGAAATTATTGAAGATTCAAATGAAGAAGTTCGAGCCTACGTAGAAAGCTATTCTCAGACGGCTGGAAACGCCCCTTCAAGCCCTTCAAATAATGAAGGCGGCCAACCATCAAGCAATGCAGAAGAAAAGCCCTCAGAGGCTCAGGAAATGGCCAATTCTGAAAAAATAGAAACTGCAAGCGTAATTCCTACAAATGTAGAAATAAGAAGTTACAACGGCGCAAGGTTAAACCCAAAGTTGGGTGAAGAATATAATATAATGATTAACAACATTCTCAATGATTTGACCAAATACTGTGATTCCAAGGATTGCAAACTTGATTCTATACAAAGAAAGTACCTTGATAGCTTAATAATTAGATATTGCAAACAGTCTTTGAAGGAAATGGAAAACAGCCAAATAGGCTATGAGTTCAAAGCCTATATTGACAAACATGACATTGATTATTCTGATGTTCACGCCTATTGTGACGCTTTCGGTAGAATTGTAGAAGTGTTTGGAGCGTATAAGAGTAATATACCGTTTTGATAGTTCTTTGTTTATTTATTTAATTTGATTTTTTCCCCTACTAATGTAATAATGTAGGGGGAAATTCACTAAAAAATATCTATTATTTCAACTTGACAAATAATTATTATAAAGACAAAGAACAAAATGACACTTAAACAATTTATTTACCTACTTATATTAGGAATTAGCCTACTTGGTAACGTAGTACTTGGTAACTACTACCAACAAAATGAGCAAGTTAAGAAAACAGTTAAAGAACTATGTCAAAAACAAAGTCAAACTGCATCACTTGCACTTAACAGCCTTTACATTGATTCAATAAATAATGAACTTAAAAGATGGTTGAATAATGACACAAATGACGAATAGCAAACCACTTCACCAACTATATAGTGAGTTAGACAATGAGGTTTTCTCTGCCTTTTGCAAATCGTTTACAAACGTTAGATGGTTGCCTGATTTCAAAGATGGTCAAGATATATTCTGCGGTGTTGACCTTCAACTTTCAGCAAGCACAAAGAACGGCAAAAAGAAAGAAACCTTTGACGTTGAGATTAAATCAGTCTCGCTTGATAATCTGCTGCCCTATTGCTTCTTTCAGTCTGACAAGTGGCTAAAGCTAAATGAATGGGACAATAATGTTAAGTTGTACGTAGCAATATATTACAAACTTAACAAAGTCGTTACATGGAGAGTTAACCGTGAACTACTTGAAAAGTCCGAAAAAGGTTTAGCAGAAATGAAGTGGAACACTTGCAAAGGAGACAACACAATAACTAAACAAGTGTATTATTTCCAAATCAATGATGGCAATGTCTTTGATTTTGACCTGACGCTATTTAAACCAAAATACGATGCCCTATATCTACAAGCCCAAAAAATCAAAACAAGTTAGTGACAACAAACTGTTACGGCGCAAGTTGTATAATAATAAGAGGTGGCGCAAGCTAAGAGACGCTTTTCTGATGGAACACCCAATTTGTGAACTCTGCGGTGGGCTCGCTACTGATTGTCACCATCTGTCAAGCCCTTTTGATGATGGTTTAACAGACATTGAAAGAATTGGTAGATTACTTGATGCAAGCAATTTGCAAGCACTCTGCAAAACGTGTCATGGAATTATACACGGCAAAAAAATCACTCCAAACGATGAACAAAAACAAACTAAGTGATATTTATAAATATACTAATTGCGTATTAGGAAAGAAATAGGATTTTCTTAATTTAAGACTGTTAATGAATTATTTTTTGTTTCCGCTTGTTCGTGAGAATAGGCGGTTTTTTGACCCCAAGGTCGAAGTCAGGTTTTTGGATTTTGTGAAAAGGAGAGGTGGGGGGGATTTCCGAACGTGTTCAAACTTTCGAGACACTACCCCCCATTGATAAAAGTGTACAATAATATTACACATAACAAATTGAGAGAAAAAGGGTACAAAAAAGGTAGGTTGTAAGCCTACCTTTTTTGTTACTTATTCTTTCTTACTTCTCCAATTTGTCACTTATTTCATTTAGTGTCTGCAATAGCTTTTCGTATTCCTCTCGGTTTTCCAAATCATTGTTATTGTATATCTTCTTACATAACTGTGTGCTATATCCTCTCTCTCTCAATGGCATTTCGTATTTGCTTATAATCAATCGCAAAAGTTCCTCACTGTCATTGATGTGCCTATAGTTTATATACGGCTCACGGTAAAACGCTAATACGTCTCTGTATTCTCTTACTTTGTCGCTTTCACTGCCTTTGCTATCTTCATTGGTACTATTTGCCTTTGACACTCTTTCAAGTGCCTTAACTGCGCTATTGAATTTATCATCCTTACTAATGACGGCGTAGCACTCGTTAATCATGGTATCGTCAGCGTGGCCAGTGAAGTTTTTCAGCTGATTGGGCTGTAAACCTAACTTGGTAAGTCCATTATAAATAAATGTATAACGTGCAAAGTGACTGCTTAGAATTTCGTACAGTGGTCGTGTAATCTTCTTATTGTGGGTGTCCGTGTAAGTCTCAACTGCGTCTAATCCTGCTTTCTTTGCAACCGTCTTTAGCCTATAGTTGAGTTTCTGGCTATAGGTTCTTTCAGTTGGATTAGCGTACTGGAAACCGTTTTCGTACTTGTTCAAGATTTCCTTGACTTCATCTGTTAGCCAAATAATAGCATCGATGTGTTCTTTCTGTGTGTTAATCATTATCAGTTCAAAACCATCTTTTTCGTAATGACGTTGCAAGTTCTTATCAAACAACTTGGGCGTATCTCCAACACGATAAGCGCAATAACATTCAAGTAGGAACAAATCCCGATACTCTTTTTCTTCATCGGTAAGTGTGGCACACGTTATTAACTTGTTAATTTCTTCGTCAGTCAAAGGACGGCGTTTTTTGTCTTCATTCTTTGGGTTAACTTCTTCAAGATTCTGATAGCTAACTTTGATGATGTGGTATCTGAGAAAATCATTGTGAACTGACAACACTTGATTGATGTACTTTGCAACTGCTTGGCACTTATTGTTAATTTGGGTGTTGCCGTCGTATCTTGCACAACCGTTTTTACAATCTTCTTTAGACTTCTCAATCAGATAAGCCTTGTAGTCATTAAGCCCTCTCTGTGAGAGCATAGACAACTTGTCATTACCCGTTACCTCACAATACTTGAAGAAAGATTTAAGAAGGCTAAACGCTGCATTTTTGGCGGATTCCTTCACGGTCTTAATCTCAGTGTAGTAGATTTCAAAGGCTTTCATTAACAGTGTCGTAGCCTTTGGCGTTCTAACTACTGACTTTCTTAGATTTTCATTGTTTGCCATATCTTCACAATTTATTTCGTTTATAATATTGTTTATAGTCTCTTTAATCTCTTTTTCACTTGTCATTTGCTGACTTTTGCAAATATACGAAAAATAATTGAGATAGCCAAACCGAATTGCAGAAATAACGCTCAACACCTTAGTATTGTTCACCCTTTCTTCATCTGTCATTTGTTGGCTGATGATGGGTGTTTGCTGCTTCTTATTCCACTGCCAACTATTGCACTTGCAACCAATCGCAAACTTTAATTGCACGCTGCCACACTTCACAACTGCGTACACATTAGTACTCTTGTTTCCCTTGGGTTCTCTGAGGTTGAAATTCAGAGAGAGTTCGTTAACACTGATTAACTTTTCCATAACCTCAATTGTTTAAATTGTTTGTAAATTTTCGTTCTTTTTTATCGTTCTTTTTTCTCGTGTATTGAGGTCTGAAAAATGACTTAATATATTGGGGTTCAATTGTTTACGTGAATATTAGCAAAATCTGAAGGGCTTTGCGAAGCACCTGTCGGAGCACGGCAAGTTGACCACCTATGAGATGATGGTGCTGGTGCTGCAGAACATCGTCTCGTGCATGAAGGAGCTGATCTGCCAGGGACAGCCCGTGAA
>JAEEGG010013138.1_pt1 | contig 17762 bp, 10 predicted proteins | sample 9134161 | NCBI WGS metagenome assembly JAEEGG01 (sample SAMN16246543, study PRJNA631951) | gut metagenome | biome: gut microbiome; feature: rumen; material: CR-attached | host: Bos | place: Iran: Karaj | collected 2018-10 | reverse complement strand
TGGACGCCTCCGTTGGAGTTCCTCACCATGCTGTATACGGATTCCTTGAGAAGGTCCCCCTCAGGAGCCTTGCCCAGGATATGAAGTCCGTCAGCTATGAGGGCGTCCTTCACCTCGACCACATAGTCGTAGATGTCGTCGACCCTCTCGGCCACGCCTTCGACCGTGTCTGGCAGGTCCAGATCTGAGCCCATCTCCATGGCCTGGACTATCTCGAAGATCTTCTCCTCGGCCTTCCTGACGCTCTCCTCCATGTTGGTAGCCTTGGCGCGGAGCCTCAGCTGGATGGCCGATTCCAGTTCGGAGATCTCGTCATAGGTCTCCGCCCTGGTCATGGCAGGTACCATATGGGTGACGACAGCGGCATATCCCCTGCGCTTGGCCTGCATCCCCTCTCCGGGGTTGTCGATGATGTACGGATAGATGTCCGGAAGAGAGTCCAGCGTGGCGTCCGGGAAGCAGTCTCTGGACAGTCCGACGCTCTTTCCCGGGAGCCATTCCTGGGTCCCATGGGTTCCCACGTGGATGACGGCATCGGCTCCGAATTTGTGCTTGAGCCATCTGTAGAAAGCCAGGTACTGATGGGGCGGCGCGAGCTCGGGGTCGTGGTAGACGGAGGCGTCGCACTTGCCGCGGTCGGGCTGGAATCCCACGAATATGTTCCCGTTTATCAGCCCCGGGATCAGCATGTCGCCGTCTATGACGTGAACGTTCCCCGGAGGCTCGCCCCATCCCTCTTTCAAGGCCCCTGAGATGGCCTCAGGAGCTTCCGAGAGCCACCCCTGGTAGTCGGATGCCTTTATCCTCTCCGAAGCCCTGCGGCGTATCTCCTGGTCCGAGAGCCATGTGTTGTCGTTGGTTATACCGTCAAGGAGCCTGTCGGCGAGCTCCCTCCCGTCCTTGGGGACCCAGTCCAGGGTGTAGCCCTCGGAGGCCATCGACTGGAGGAGGCTGGCCACGCTCTCCATGGTGTCCAGGCCTGAGGCTCCTCCTGCGAGGTCGTTCCTCGGAGGGTACATGTACAGGAGTATGGCCGCCTTCTTCTCGGACTCCGGCTTCCTCCTCAGATTGGCCCACATGTATGCCGTATCGGCCACCATGCGGCATCTGTCCTCGAGGGGGATGTACTTGCGACGGCCGTCGTCCATGACCTCGTATCCTGCGATAGGCACCGTGATCAGCTGTCCGTCGTACTCGGGTGAGACCACCGCTCCGGCTATCTCCGAGCCGGTGAGCCCGTAGACGCTGTCCTTCCACTTCTTGGCGGTGCCGTACAGATGGATCGCCTGAATCACCGGAACGCCCAGCCTGGCGAACATGTCGTCGTCGCAGGACTGCTCGAACACGTCGGCCCTCGGCCTCAGCGTCTGGGAGAAACCCATCGTCTGGACGACGCAGTCTACCAGCGGCTTCCCGTCCTTTATCAGATATCTGTCGATCAGAGCGCCAATGCCCATGGAGTTCACGGCGTCGTCCGGATATGTCATGGTGAAGATCCCTATCGCATCTGCGCCGCGGTCGCGGAGAGCTTTCAGCATGCCGTCCACGCCCCCGCAGTTCTTGGACACCCAGAACCTCTGGTGGAAGATGACGCAGATGCGCGGGCGATCCTGCTTCATGGAAGCGACCGCCTCGTCTATCTCCAGATAGCTCTCCTCCAGAGTGTATGCGCCCTGTGCTGGCAACAGCAACGGCTCCGGGATCTCCACGTCGACTCCGTCGCATGTCTTGAGAGCCCATAGCAGAAGGGACCTGTAGTTCTCGTCCCCTCCGGAAGCCATGAACCTGGTTATCAATTCGAAGTCCTCGTCCGATCCTAGGAAAAGACTCCTATGCTCGTCGGTGACGCGGACCTCGCTGTCGCACATAAGATAGGTGTTGATCCTGCTGGATTCCACCGTCTTCTCGAAGGCGGCGAACCTCTTGAAGTAGGTCACGTCGCCGTGGACCCTCATGAACACGATGTCGCTGTGGCGGACCTCGTCCAGGATCCTCTCGTTGAACAGGATGTCCGAGTCCATGTCGCAGGAGTCGGCTCCCACGATCTCCACGTTGTAACCCTCTTCCCTGAGGCCTCTGGCAGCGTCGTCCATGACATGCCCGTGATTGGCTCCTACCGAGATGCAGACGGCTTTCATTTCATCCTCCTATTAGGTGTTAATACCTTTAATCCATTCCGTCAGGGACGGTCGGTGAGGTCCTCCAGCTTCTCCTCGGCCTCGTTCCAGAGCTCTTCAAGCTTGCGCCTCATGTCGTCGTCGGCCTCCCACATCCCGCGGGATATGGCTTCGTCCAGACGGTCCAGGATCTCCGCCGCGGCGTAGGGGTTCTCGCGCTCCATCCAGTCCCAGGTGTCCTTGTCCAGCAGATATTTCTCGGCGATGCCGTCGTACATCCACTTGTCCATGACGTCCGAGGTCGCATCCATTCCGAAGGCGTGCTCGATGACGTTCACCATCTCGGCCGCTCCGCGGTATCCGTGCCTCTTCATCCCTTCGATGTACTTCGGGTTGAGGAGCTTGCTGCGGAAGACGAACTTCATCTCCTCCTCCAGGCTTCTCAGCTTGGTCTTGTTCGGATCGGAGCCGTCGCCCATATAGGACACGGCATCGGCGTCCCCGTAAGCCTTGACGAAGGCGTTCATCCCTCCGAGATACCCGTAGACGTCGTCTATGTCCAGCAGGTCGATCTCCCTGTCCGGCATGTTCTTGACCGTAGCCGACACCTTGGAGAACCTCCTTACGAACTCGTCCTTCATCGACACCCCGGAGAAGCCCTTGCCATAAGCGTAGCTGCCCCAGGCGACGTAGGAGTCCGCCAGGTCCTTCACGGTCTTCCAGTTGCTGGATTCTATCAGATGGTTCACTCCGGGACCGTAGGCTCCCGGCGGGCATCCGAAAATCCTCACGGACGAGCGCTTGCGGGCCTCGTCGTCTGGGATACCTTCCCTGATGCGCTCCGCCAGGTCCTTCCTGAGGTTCGCAGCCAGAGCGTTGTCCTCGTCCGACTCGTCGAGGGCCATGACCATCCTCGCGGCGTCGTCAAGAAGGTCTATCAGGTTGGGGAACGCGTCCCTGAACAGGCCTGTTATACGAACCGTCACGTCGACCCTGGGACGGCCCAGCTCCTCCAGCGGGACAACCTCCAGGCCCGTGACGGTAGGTCCGTCCGGCGACCATACCGGCCTCACTCCCATCAGCCAGAGGATGTACGCGACGTCGTCTCCGCCGCTCTTGAAAGTGTCGGTGGCCCAGATGATGAATCCGATCTCCCTGGGGAACCCGCCCTTGTCTTCTATGTGGCGCTCGATCATCTGGTCTGCCATGCTCTTCCCGACCTCCCATGCCGAGCGTGTCGGGACAGTGTCCGGATCCAGACCATAATAGTTCCTTCCTGTGGGCAGTATGTGGACCCCTCCACGGGTGGGGGCGCCGGAAGGCCCGGGCAGAACGTAGCCGCCTGCGAGCGCGTCTAAGGCAGATCCGATCTCCCCTGCGGTCCCTTTCAAAGCTGGGTAGACCCTGTCGCAGACGAACCTGACGGCCTTCAGAAGCCCTTCCGTGCTTCCGGGGATCATCTCCCTACATGTCTTCTCCGCCTCGTCCCTGTCGAATCCCAGGGTGCGTATGCGTTCGATAAGCTCGAACGTCCTCGCATCAACTTCGTCCAGGTCGTCCTCCGACGTCTTCCCCATCGATTCTGCCACGGCGTCCCTCAGAGACGGTACGTCGCCGTTAGCCAGCCTGGTAAGCGAATAGACGGATTCGGTCATCAGCTCGCCCTCGGGCACGCGGCCGAGGATGTGCAATCCATCCCTGATCAGGGCGTCCTTCGCCTCGGTGACCAGGTCGTGCAGCTTCCAGATGTTCTCCTTGAGGTCGTCTATGCTGGACTCGGGAGTCAGACCGATGTCCTCCAGCAGGTTTTCATCCGCTGCTGCTTCCAGAATCTCCCTCAGAACGGCGTCCTTTCTGGGCGCGGTGCCTGCTCCCATAGCCACGAGCTCCTGGATAAGCGAATCGATCCTCATGAACCCGTCGTGGAGGCCGGCGCGGGTCATCACGGCGTTCAGATGCCCTATCAGGACGGCTTCCGAGCGCCTCTTGGCCTGCATGCCCTCCCCGGGATCGTCGATCATGTACGGGTAGATGTTCGGGATGGAATCCAGGACAACGTCCGGATAGCACTTGCCAGACAGCATCGAGGTCCTTCCGGGCAGCCATTCGAGGGTGCCATGGGTGCCCATATGGATCACGGCGTCGACACAGAAAGACCTGTCCAGCCATCTGTAGAAGGCCAGATACTGGTGGTGAGGGGGCAGCACCGGATCATGGACGAGCTCGTCAGCGCCCTCGCCCCATCCTCTGGGCGGCTGCAGGGTGACGATCACGTTCCCTGAGACGAATCCGGGCACTATCATCCTGTTCTTAGCGGATGCGATATATCCGGGGGCGTCTCCCCAGCGCTCTCTGATCTGTCCCTTGTTGAATTCGGGAACCTTGTCGAACCACTCCGAATACTCTTCGGCCGATATGGCGGCTGGTGCCTTCTCCACTATCTGGGAATCGGTCCAGTTGCCAAAATCGTAAGTGACTCCCGACAGGATCCTCTCCATGAGGGCCTTGGAATCGTCGGGAACGTCTCCTAGCGTATATCCGGCGTCCCTCATGGCCTTCATGAGCTCCACCGTGCTCGCGGGAGCGTCCAGAGGTCCTGCGTTCCCTATGCGCTCGGAGCCGGGGCTCACCTGGTACATGATTATGGCGACCTTCCTCTCCGAGGGCTTCTTGCGTCCCAGCCTGGCCCATCCTGCGGCCAGCTTGCAGACATGCTCCACCCTGTCCGGGATAGGCTCGGCCCGCTTCATCTTGCTCTTGTTCTCTGCGTAGGGGACGCCTATGATCTGGCCGTCGAGCTCGGGCCAGCACACCATCGCTTTCAGGTCGCCCTTCACAGGCCCGTCGGCGGATTCCTCGTAGTCGGGGAGCCTTCCGGAGTAGGACATGACCTGTATCGCCGGAACTCCCAGCACCGTCTTGAAGAAGTTCAGCTCGGGCGGGACATCAGCAGCCCCTGTTATCGAGATCAGCTGCGAGAACGGAGAGCAGACCAGAAGGACGTCGATGATCGTCCTCCCGTCCTTCTTGAAGTACTGCTCCGCGATCTCCGAGGAATGCCTGTTCTCCGAGGAGGATCCGGCGGAAGGGGTGTAGAACACGGGTATGACGTCCAAGCCGTTCTTCTCGAGGCGCTCTATCAGGAAGTCCACATGCTGCATGTTCCCGTACAGCCAGAGGTTCGAAGGGAACATGATCCCCACGACGGCGCGGTCTCCCTTCAGCGAATCGAGATAATCCTCCTCGGTGACGTCTATCGGGAACCCGCTGTGGTATATGCCGTCTGACCTGTTGACGATAGGCTCGGGAACGTCCGCTCCTGTCCCTCCCAGCATCCTGTAAGCGTAGAGGAGCAGGCCCTTGTCGTTGTCCCTCCCCTTCATGTCCGCGTATAGGCACAGCTTGAGGAAGTCCTCGTCCTCTCCCACGAACAGGTCCTTGTACAGGAGACGGACCTCGGGGTTCTTGGAATGGAACAGCACCCTGCCAGTGCATTCCCTCAGGACCTTCTCGTAGTCCTCGAACCTGCGGAACTTGTACGGGTCCGCCATGCATCTGATGAGGATGAAGTCCGCCTTCAGGCTCTCCTCCACAAGCTCGCGGTAAACCAGAGGGTCGGATTCCACCACGTCGTGGTTGTATCCGAAGACCGTGAGATCTATGCCCTGCTCTGAGCGGATCTCTTCCGCTAACTCAGGAAAAACGGTCGCATCCATGGATTGGATTGAAAGGCAAACGAACCTCAACGGCAGCACTCCCCTCTCGCAGTCAAACGTCCCATGTTATCGAGGGTCCATGCGTTTGGTTTATATTAATACGGATATTACATCCACCCTATAATCGGAGGAATAACGTGAGTCGCGTTTCCACTGTGTTCCCATTCGTCGATATCGTAGGTCAGGAAGAGATGAAGAGGGCCTTGATTCTCAATGTCATAGACCCGGGAATCGGGGGCGTCCTGCTCAAAGGAGAGAAAGGAACCGCCAAATCCACCTCTGTGAGGTCCCTGGGCGGAGTCCTTCCCATGAGGAAGTCCGTGAAGGGCTGCAGGTTCCATTGCGATCCTCGCGACCCGGATTCCATGTGCGAATCCTGCAAGAGCCTACTGAACGGACCCGGATTCGAGACCGAGGAGGTCCCCATGGAGGTCGTCGAGCTTCCTCTGGGAGCCACCGAGGACAGGGTCGCCGGCACGATCGACATCGAGCACGCCCTGAAGACCGGAGAGAAGAGATTCGAGCCGGGAGTCCTCGCCAGCGCCAACGGGAACCTGCTCTACATAGACGAGGTGAACCTCCTTGACGACCACATCGTGGACATGCTTCTCGATTCCGCCGCGATGGGAGTCAACTACGTCGAGAGGGAAGGCATCTCGTTCTCGCACCCCTCCAGATTCGTTCTCGTAGGAACCATGAACCCCGAGGAAGGGGACCTCAGGCCTCAGCTTCTGGACAGGTTCGGACTGTCGGTGGACATCAAAGGCGAGCACGACCCCAAGACAAGGGCCGAGATCGTCAGGAGGAGGCTGGCTTACGACGACGCGCCTGAGAAGTACGTTGAATCCCGCTCCGAAGAGACGGAGAAGCTCCGCTCCCGCATCGTGGATGCCAAGTCCCGCGTGCGCTCGATCGCCATCGGCCCGGAGGTCCTGGACGCGGTGGTCACGATAACATCGCATTTCGGCATAGACGGGCATAGGGCGGACATAGTCATGATAAAAGCGGCCAGAGCCAACGCCGCCTTCGAAGGAAGGGACCGCATCATCTCGGACGACATAGTGGCCGTAGCTGGGCTCGTCCTCTCCCACCGCATGAGAAGGCGCCCGTTCGAGGACTCTTCCATCGACCGCGAGGAGCTCGAGAAATGCCTGAAGGACATCTAAGCTACCCTTTCTCCGCCGTCTACGGCATGGAGGCGGCCAAGAACGCGATAAGATGCGCCATCTGCAGCCCCGGGATCCGCACCGTTCTCATAAGAGGGCCCTCCGGTTCGGCCAAGACGGTGCTCTGCAGGTCGCTCGACGGCCTCTCCGGGAAGAGATCGGTCAACATACCCTCCGGAGCCGACATCGACAGACTGTTCGGTTCTGTGGACATGGAGAGCCTCCTTGACACAGGCGAAGCCCGCCTGGAGAAAGGCCTCATCGCCGAAGCGGACGGAGGATACGCCTTCGTGGACGACATCAACCTGATGGACGAACGTCTGTCCGTCTCTTTGCTCGACGCCGTCACCTCAGGAACCGTCCGCACCGAGCGCGACGGCATATCGGACGTATCGGCAGTCAATGTTGTCCTCGTGGCCACCATGAACCCCGAGGAGCGCGAGATGAGCGACCATCTGCTGGACCGCTTCGATATCTGCGTGAGCGTCGCTCCGGACGACGAGACGGAAGCCAGGAAGGAGATCGTCGCCCGCCGCATAGCATACGAGGACTCCCCCAAGAATTTCAACCAATCCTACGAAGAGGAGCAGGAGAAGGAGCGCAAGGCCATCGACGACGCCAGGAAGATCATACCGCTGGTGAGCATCTCGGACGAGCTCCGCCTCATCATCGCCGAGCTCTGCGACAAGGTAGGCGCAGAAGGCATACGCGGGGATATAGCTGTCACCAACACCGCGATAGCGTTGGCGGCCCTCGACAGGCGCGATTCCGTCACCAGGAGCGACGTGGAGCGCGCCGCGGCCATGTGCCTGGTGCATAGACGCCGCTACGACCCCGAGCCCCCTCAGGAGCCTCCTGAGCCCGAGGAAGAGGATCCTCCGGAAGACCAGGAGCAGGAGCAGAACGAGGACCAGGATCAGGACCAGAAGCCACCTGAGAACAACGATGACGATCAGAAGGACGAGGAGCCTCCCGAGGAGAACGACAAGGAGCAGGACAAAGGAATCGACCTGCCCCGCATAGACGACATGATGTTCGAGGTAGGACGCCAGTTCAGGGTTATAGACTATCTCGGAAAGGGGAAGACCTCCGTCAAGCCGAACAGCAGCCGCAAGGGACGCCGTTCGGAGTACGAATGCACCGGGACTTCCGGGAGGCAGGTCTCTGCCAGGATTCCTGAAGGCAAGACCCGCGACATCGCCTTCGCAGCCACCATGAGGGCAGCCGCCCTGTCTCAGAGGGGAAGGGAGCCCGGCTCCATGCGCATTATCGTCGAGGACAGCGACATCAGGGAGAAGGTCAGGAGGGCCCGCACAGGATGCACCGTGATGTTCCTGGTGGACGCCAGCGGCTCCATAGGGGCCAGGAGGAGGATGTCCGCAGTCAAGGGAGCCGTCCTCTCGATGCTCAAGGACAGCTACGTCAAGCGCGACAATGTCGGCCTTATGGTGTTCAGAAGGAGGACGGCGGAAGTCATCCTGCCGCCCACCCGTTCCGTCGAGTACGGATACAAGCTCCTGGAGGACATCCCCACAGGAGGAAGGACGCCTCTCGCCGCCGCGATGATAACCGCCAGCGACTACATGACCTCCTATTCCAGATCCCATCCGGGCGAGAGGTGCTACATCGTCCTGATGACCGACGGCAGGTCCAACGTCCCTTACATCGAAGGGAAGGACCCCAACCAGGAGGTGAAGGACCTGACGGAGACCCTTGACGTCCCCGGGATCCAGTGGATCGTGGTGAACACGGGGAACGGATTCAGGTTCTTCGACAGCGCCTCCGAGCTGGCATCCCACCTGGGTGCGCTATACTTCAACCTCGAAGAGCTGGATGCCGATGCTCTCGCCACGAGCGTGCGCGCAGCCGCCAACCTAGGATGAGGCCCCGGATTCCCTCCGGGACGGAATAAAGAAAAAAGGGCCGTGCTGGCCCAGGAGTTTCATTCCGCCGTGTAGACAGCGGTCACTATGACGGTGTCGTCTTCCTTGGAGTAGTGCCACTCGCCGGTGAATCCGGGCTTCTCAGGGACCTTGGGCACGACGGAAGGGTCGTCCTCGACGGTCATGACAGCCTCGGCGTACTTCTCTCCGTCCACGTAGAAGATCATGTTGTACTCGATCGGCTCGTAGACAGCCACTACATCCGCGGTATCTTCTCCGGTCTCGGTATACTCCCACCTTCCGACATAGTCATCCTTGATGGGGACAGGAGGCAGGGACTCGAGGTCCGCATCGGAGGCCAGGTCCTTCTCCATGTACTTCTTTCCGTCGACGTAGAAGGTCACATGGTACCTCTCCCCGTCGGACTCTCCGAGGGGGGTGTACACCGCGTCCACCCTTGCGGAGTTGCCGTCGATGACGGTGTAGGCCCACTGTCCGGAGAAGCCTTCCTTCTCGGGAACCGCAGGGAGAGCAGTCTCGCCCAGCGCGGGGCACATCTTCATCTCGTTGTACTTGACGTCGTCCACGAAGAACACGATATCGTATTCGGTAGGGGTGTAGACCGCCTCCACCCTCACGACGCCGTCCTTACAGGGCTCGTACTGCCACTCGCCGTCGTAGTCCTCCTTGTATGGGACCTCTGGGGCCTGGAATCCGGATTCTGCGTCTGCCTCGGCCTCGCAGACCTTGACCCCGTCGGCGAAGAACTGGAGCTTGTACTTGATGGGAGTGTACATGGCATCGATCCTGGCCGCGTTGCCTCCCATGACGGTGTAGGCCCACTCTCCGATGTAGTCCTCCTTCTCGGGAACCGCAGGAAGGTCGATGTCCTCGTCGGTGGCGACCTTCATCTGCGCATACTTCTGGTCGTCCACGAAGAACAGGAGGTCGTAAGCGGTGGGAACATAGACAGCATCGAGGCGGACGGTGCCGTCGTCGAGCTTCTCATAATACCACTCTCCCTTGAAGTCCTCCCTCTCTGGGACCTCGGGGATGGCGAAATCGGCTCCTTCGCACGCGGTGGTCTCGGCGTACTCCTCTCCGTCCACGTAGAACTTCAGATTGTACACCTTGGGGGTGTAGAACGCGTCGATCCTCGCGGAGTTGCCGTCGATGGCTGTGTAGACCCACTCGCCGTCGTAATCCTCTTTCTCAGGAACCGGAGGGATGCCGGAGACTTCGTCCGCCGAAGCCTTCACCTCGGCATACTTGACGTCGTCCACGAAGAACACCAGATCGTAGACGATAGGAGTGTAGACGGCTTCCACCTTCACGATGCCGTCCTCGCAGGGCTCGTACTGCCACTCGCCGTCGTAGTCCTCCTTGTATGGGACCTCGGGGGCCTGGAATCCGGATTCTGCGTCTGCCTCGGCCTCGCATACCTTGGCCCCGTCGACGAAGAACTGGAGCTTGTATTTGACAGGCTTGTACAGGGCGTCGATCCTCGCGGAGTTGCCGTCGATGAGGGTAGCGACCCACTCGCCTTCGTAGTCCTCCCTCTCGGGTACAGGGATGGCGGAGATCTCGTCCTTAGGAGCCTTCACCTCGGCGTACTTCACATCGTCGACGAAGTACATGAGGTCGTACTCTTTGGGAGTGTAGACAGCGGTGACGATGATGTCGTTGTCTCCGACATCCTCGTACTGCCACTCGGCATCGAAACCTTCCTTGGCAGGTATCGCAGGGATCTTGTCGGCATCAGCCTCGGAAGCCATGACAGCTTTGGAGATGACCTCTCCGTCGGCTACGAAGGCGACGTTGTAGGTCGTCGACTCCTTGACGGCGACCATGGCGTCGTCCAGCTTCTTCTTGGCCTCGGCGATCTTGTCATCGACTGCCAGATTAGCTGCATTGAAGGAAGCAAGACCAGCTTCGATTCCTCCGGAGGTGACCTCGTTGTTCTTGACCATCTCCTCGAACTTCTTCAGAGTCTTCTCCGCCTCCTGGAACTTCGCCTCCTTCTCGGCTGCGAGGTCCTGGAAGGATTTCAGAGCCTCCTTGGACTTGGCTATCTCCTCGTCCTTGAGCTTCAGGGTGTCTCCTAGCTTTGCCACCTCCGCTTCCTTGGCGGCAAGATCGGCCTTCACAGACGCCAAGGAACTCTCCAGTGACTGGAGCTTGGAGGTGAAATCGGCTTTCTCCTTCTGAGCCGCGTCCGCTGTCGCCTTGAGCAGCTTGTTGTTCTCTGCAAGGCTCTTGAGCTCGGCCTCCTTGGATTCCAAGGAAGACAGGAGCTCGGACTTCGTGGCAAACGCCTGCTTCTGGAAATCCTTCAGATCTTCTTGGGAGTCAACGAGGAGGTCCTTGGATGCTTTCAGCTCCGCCTCCGTGTCGGAGAGCTTCTTCTTGAGCCCTTCAATCAGCTTCTTCTTACCGAACATACTATCACAGGAAAAGAGGTATAGGGTTTTTTAAGCAGGTTTCAGACTCCGTCCGACAGTTGGTTGACCATAGATCAGGCGATTTGACAGCATCAAACGGGCCGCGTTTTTCTCGGTAATGAGCATGCACCGCACAGAAAAGGGTGCGACATTCGAATTGCAGGGCTGAACGTCTGAAGGAACCAGAAGAGCCGTCAAGAAAACGGCCAATTCAATCATGGACGACAGCCACTTTAACACGTGTCCGTAATTCGCTGTAATAAGTATATAGTTTCGGTTATGAACGGAACGACGAATCGTGTGATAATTAAACGTAAATTCATTTGTTGATTTAAATTAACAGATAAAACATATCAATATTTGAGTAAATTATTTTTATTTTAATGTATAGTACATCAAAAATAAAATAAAAATGCCCTGTTGGAGCATATGTTCATTCCAATCGTCACATAAACCTGCGACAAGCGACAGCCAGCGATTCTTCATCATAAAACAAAACACAACGTGAATTTTCATATTCGAAAAGATAATTTTAAATAAAAGCATTAAAAGCGGCAATACTTGAATGCTCTGGCCCGAATCGATACCGATAAATAGTGTGCCGTGTTAACATATAGCACGGTAATTGAAATGTTCGGCAAGAAGATCAGGATCGAGCGCATAATCGACAGAAACAGCGGAAATGCAGTGGTCGTGCCCCTGGATCACGGAATCAGCATTGGTCCCGTTCCTGGAATAGTCGACCTTCGCAAGACCGTCAACGATGTCGCGGAGGGAGGCGCAACAGCTGTCCTGATGCACAAAGGCATGGTCCCCCAAGGACACAGGACATCCGGTAACGACGTCGGGCTCATCCTTCATATGTCTGCTTCTACGGACATCGGCGTGAACTCCACCAACAAGGTGCTGGTGGCCACCGTCGAGGACGGCCTCAAGCTGGGAGCCGACGCGGTCTCCATCCATGTGAACGTGGGAGCTGAGAGCGAACCCCACATGCTCGAGGACTTCGGAAGGGTATCGAGCGAATGCATGGAATGGGGGATGCCCCTCGTAGCGATGGTTTACCCCCGCGGGCCTTCGATCCCCAACTCCTACGATCCCAAGGCCATCGCGCACTCCGTCAGGGTTGCCGCGGAGCTCGGAGCCGACGTGATCAAATGCAGCTACACCGGGGACATCGACTCGTTCAGCAAGGTCGTCGAGGGCTCCATGGTGCCCGTCCTCATCGCCGGCGGACCCAAGATGGACTCCGACATGGACATCCTGAACATGGTCCACGACTCCCTCGAAGCCGGAGGACACGGAGTCTCCATCGGCAGGAACGTCTTCCAGCACCAGAACGTCAGGGGAATGATGTCCGCGATCTCCGACATCGTCCTCCACGGAGCGACCGTGAAAGAGGCCGCCGAGCATCTGAACTGATGAAACCTTTCCCTCTCCCCGCCGGAGAGGGGTTCTCTTCTCATTCGCAGCCTGGATCCAGGCATCTGCTGCAGCTCGTGGACACCATCTCCGGGACGTCCCCGAACATCGCGACCTTCCCGGCGCACACCGCGACGCATCCTTTCACGCCCTCTATCGAGCCCACGGACTCCACCGCCTCGGCCAGGCAATCGGGGCCCTTCACCTTGTTCCCCAGAAGGGTGGCGCAGCAGTCTGCGAGGATGACGTCGTCGGAAAAGACGGTGCAAAGGTCGCTGGCTCCGAGAGACACGGACGGACCTATCTTGGCTGAGGAGGAGCAGATGCCGGTGACGATGTCCGATCTTATCAGGAATCCCACGTCCTTGAACACGCTGTCGTCTGCGTAGATCCCGACGGGGACCGGCCTCCTGGAATAGAACGCGATGTCGCCCCCGTTCTCCACGATGGCTTCCGGAGCGCCTGCCGCGACCATCCTCTCGACCACATGGACGGCCACAGCGCCTGCCACGCCGGCCATAGGGCCTACTCCGGAACGCACGGACGCCCTGCACATCCTGCGGACTATGTCGTCGTCCTTCGGATCCTCCGGATAGGGCTCGTATGTGATCCCGAAGAAGGGGTCCTCGGCGATCTTCCTCTCGATGGAGGACCTGGCTTCGAAGACGGCCGCCTTCGCTGGCGGCAGATACTCATCGTCGCATACGATGGTGAGGATGGTCTCCGAGACCTGGAACCTGTGCCTCATATGTTCAGCTTGAGGGCCTTGACCGGACAGCTGTTGATGCACGACCCGCATGCGATGCAGGTGTCGATGTCCAGATGGACCTCCCAGGTGACCGGGTCGTAGGTGAACGACTTGGTGGGGCAGATGGAGATGCATGCTCCGCAGCTCCAGCAGCTGGCCTTGTCGCGGGTGATGTGCTTCTCCAGGTCCCTGACGCCGAATCCCATAGACTTCAGCCTCTTCATGGCATTGTCAAGGACGTCCGGCTCGCCGTCGACGATGAATATCATCAGACCGCTGCTGTCGTCGTTGATCTGGGCCTTTACGATGTTGGGCTTGAGCGCGAACTCGGTCGCGAGTATGTATGTGACGGACTCCTGGACGTTTATCTCGTCGAAATCTACCCTTATCTTTCTGCGCATCGTCTCGCCTCCCTCACGTTCAGGGGTTTGACAGCACCCTCTCTGGGCAGCATGAGGCTGGGAGCGTTGAGGAGGAACTCCCCGCTCTCGATCCAGTCCTTCAACTGCGCGGCGACCTTCTTGGCTCCCGCGTAGGAGGACATGGAGGACGTCCTGATCGTCTTGCCGTCGTACTCGATCTTTCCGGACCTCAGCTGGGCGTAGCTGTACCGGGCCATAGGGACGCGTCCGGACGGCAGGCTGTAATCGACCATCTCGGCAAACAGCTCGTCATCGGATAAGGAGGCCCTCTTGACGACGTCCTTGTTCAGGACGGGCAGCGGGATTCCGATCCCCAGCGCCAGCGAGATGCCGTAGCCGTGGATGTCCAGTCCGCGTACGAAATAGGGGTCCATCTGCTTCATGTCTCCGATGACGGCGAGGGTCCTGGCCCCTGCGACGGGGACGCCGTTGACCTCCTCGACGTTGGTCTTGAACTGGGTTCCCTGCCATGAGACGTATCCCTCTCCTCCTCCCAGGAATATCCTGGTCCCGATGCCAATGACGTCGCAGTGAGGGTCGTTGAGAAGAGGCGAGAGCTGTCCCGCGGAGCTGTAGGACGCGTTCTTCATCCTGGGCAGGAGCTTTCCCATGTAGGTGTGGATCGTCTTGTCGGAGGTGTTCGTGGCGACGCCGTAGTTCTGGTAGGAGTTGCGGGGGTTGTACAGGTACGCCTCGTTAATGTCTTCGAGGGAGATGTAGGTGTCTATGTCCTTCCTGACGTAGCAGTCGGTTCCAGGACCCCAGGCGTGGAGGTGGATGTCCTTGCCTTTGATGAGGTCCTCGATGACATGCGCGCCGCCGTATCCCTTCTCGGGGTCCTCGGTCATCTGGGTGGCGCCGATGTAGGTGTCCACGGCTGCCAGACCCCCGTAGGCCTGGACGTCGTTGAGGAGGATGTTGGTCATCCTGATGGGAGGGGTCGAGTGTCCGAAGTTGAGGAAAGCGCCCGAGGAGCACATCGCGCCGAAGGTCCCAGTGGTGATGACGTCCACCTCTTCGGCGACCTTGTCCACACCCTTCTTCCTGACGAGGTCCACGACCTCTTCGGCAGTGCAGACTACCGCTTTTCTCGCTTTTATCTTCTCGTTGATCTCCTCATAGGTTTTAGACACTGAATTCCCCCCGCGCCAGAACGCCAAGATACCTGGTGATATTGCTACACCCATTTATAGCCATTTTCAGTGAAAAACCATTGAACGGTGATTGGATGAAATGTCCTCGCCCTTCTGGAAGATACGGATGCGAACCGAGAAACGGCCTTCGCGACAGGACTGGGTTAAATATCGGCCTTTCGTTCAACTGGAAGGAACGAGACCGAGTGATGATTGACCGTGGCTGATCCGTGATGAGCCCTATGAGTTCTGACGGTCGTTCCTCATACGGCCGAGTAGTCGGACATGCTCAGGTAGAGAAACATGTCGGACAGCTTCATGCCCTCCTCCCAGCGCATTATGTAGTTCCCTTCGGAGGTGGTGCCGATCTTGGGCATCCTCCTGTACAACGTGGCATGGCGGCCCTTGTACTCGTGGTCGGTGGGTATCGTGAAGACCCTCCAGGGATCTCCGTGGACGCCTTTTAGCCTGAACGCGTATATAGGCACCAGATGGGACCTCTTGCAGTCGTCCAGCATCTTGTCCGCCTGGTCGGTGAGCCTCTGGCTCTTGCTGAAATGCAGAGTGGAATCGGAAGAGCTCTTGACCTCGATGGGGAAGGAGAAGTCCCAGCGGAGGGCGACGAGGTCCACTCCTAGGGATCCAGCGGCTCTGATCACGAGGAAAGGCTCCAGAGAAATGCGCATGTAGCCGGCGGTCTCCATGGCGTTGCAGGTCTTGACCATCTTGGTCACAGCCTTCTTGTCACCCGTAAGAAGAGCCTTGAGCTCCCTCTCGTAAATATCGCCTGGCGCAGCCATCCTATCGTTTGCATAAAAATCAGGTGATATATAAGGGTGGAAGGGGGGATGGCCGAAAGTGTTTGAGGGGGAATCCCCCCTCTTTGAAATCAAGGCGAAAGCCTGCTGGGGTCCCTGGGGAAGAGGATCGCTTCCCTGATGTTGGGAAGGTCCAGCATCTTGACCAGGAGCCTCTCGATGCCGATTCCCCATCCGCCGTGGGGAGGCATCCCGTACTTGAACGCGTCGAGGTAGAAGGAGAAGTCCTCGGGGTTGAGTCCCTTCTTCTCCATCCTGGCTACGAGCCTGTCGTACCTGTGCTCCCTCTGGCCTCCGGAGGAGATCTCCTGGCCGCGGTAGTCGAGGTCGAACGAGAACGAGTATGGGGTTCCGTCCTTCTCCATGATGTAGAAGGGCTTGGCCTCCTCTGGGTACTCGGCGATGAAGTAGAGGTCCACTCCCTTCCCGGCCATGACGTCTCCGACGATCTTCTCTCCCTCGGTTCCGAGGTCGTCGCCCTCCTTGAGAGGCAATCCGCCGTCGTTGACGATCTTCAGGCACTCGGAGTAGGTGAGGATGGGGTAGGGGCGGGCGGGGACGTTGATCTCCTTTCCGAGGATCTCCAGCTGCTTCTTTCCCCTCTCCTTGAGGCCGACGAGCACGTGGTCGATGATCTCCTCGATCATTGCCATGACCTGCTCCTCGTTCTCGATCCAGGACATCTCTCCGTCGAAGGAGATGAACTCGGTGACGTGACGGTTGGTGTTGGAGCGCTCGGCGCGGAAGGCGGGAGCTATCTCGTAGATGCGGTCCAGGCCGGTGCTCATGAGGATCTGCTTGTAGAGCTGGGGGGACTGGGCGAGGTAGGCGGGCCTGTCGAAGTACTGGACCTGGAACAGCTCGGCTCCTCCCTCCGCACCTGCGGCGGAGATCTTGGGGGTGTACACCTGGACGAATCCGTTGCCGCGGACGGCCTCCTCGATGAGCTCGACCATGAGGGCCTTGAGCTCGAAGATGGCCCTGACCTCGGGCTTCCTGAGGTCCATGAACCTGTTGTTCAGACGGGTGTCCATCTCGACATTGACCTTGTCGATGACTCCCATAGGGAGAGGTGTCGCGGCCTCTGAGTAGACCTCGATTGCCGAAGGGATGATCTCCAGGCCCAGTTCCGTCTGGTTGCTCGGTTTGACTTCTCCCGTTACTGCAACAACGGATTCCCTTGCGAGTGTCGTTATCTTGGTGAAGAGTTCAGGATCGATCTTCTTCTTCGGAAGCGTGAGCTGTACCGTTCCGTACCTGTCCCTCAGGACGACGAACGAGATACCTCCGAGGTTCCTCGTATCCTGGATCCATCCTTTTACTGTGACCGTACCGTCATCGACGGTCACTGTGCTGGAATTTCTGCAGACTGCAGTCATGTTACCTGATATGCGATATCCATGACGCATTTATAATCTGTGGCTTGGTATCGGATAAGACGGGCAGAACCGCATCAAGCCGTCTCCGAACGACAATGCGTCTGACCAAAGGGTATTATATAGCGCGCGTGATAGGGAAGGTCAATAACTATTGGTGAGCCAATGGCAGAGAAAGTTACGGTATCAGTAATCAAGGCGGATGTCGGATCGGTGTGCGGACACACCAGGCCCCACCCCTCGATGATGGAGAAATGCGACGAGATTCTGAAAGACGGTATGAAGCAGGGAATCCTCGAGGATTACTACGTCACACGCGTCGGAGACGACATCAACCTCTTCATGACACACTACAAGGGCGAGAACAACAAGGACGTCCACGAGCTCGCATGGAACGCATTCTACGAGGCGGCACAGCTCGCCAGGAAGATGCACCTCTACGGAGCGGGACAGGACCTTCTCGCAGATTCGTTCTCAGGGAACATCAAGGGAGCCGGACCCGGTTCCGCAGAGATGTCAT
>JAEEGG010013137.1_pt1 | contig 17762 bp, 17 predicted proteins | sample 9134161 | NCBI WGS metagenome assembly JAEEGG01 (sample SAMN16246543, study PRJNA631951) | gut metagenome | biome: gut microbiome; feature: rumen; material: CR-attached | host: Bos | place: Iran: Karaj | collected 2018-10 | reverse complement strand
GCCGCCTTGACCATTTCGGCTTCGGTGCCGTGCGGCATGGGGTTGCCCTCGGGATAGCAGAAGGACTCGTCGTAGTAGTGCAGCTTCTCCACGCCGATGCGCTTTGCCTGGCGCTCGTGGATGCGGGCGACGGCGGGCACGACATACTTTTTGACGCCCGCACGGAAGCGCTCGACGTCGTCCTTGGTGTAGTCGTAGCGTCCGCGGGAAAGATAAGCGAACGGGATATAGTTCTCATAGCCGATCAGCTTCGCCTGCTCGGTGCGGACCTTGACCATCTCGTCATAGATGTCATCAAGCTGATCTGCGATCCCGGCGTACATCTCCGCCCACTTGCGGAACGCGCCTTCGCGGATGCTTCTGTCGGGATTCTGCATGAACTTCAGAAGTCCGTAGAAATTGCAGGTCTCGCCCATGTACTCGGTCGTGCAGCCCGCGGTAATCTTACTGTACTTGCTCCTTAACATCTGGTCCTGCGTCATGCCGGGGATCAGCCGCTCGTCGGCAAGCTTGACCTGCGCGTCCGCCTGCGTAAAGATGATCTTTCCGAGCGCGGCTTCGAGCTCGCTTCTGAACGGATGGTTCACCATCGCCTTCAGCTGCCGTTCGTTCAGCACCATGGTCTTACTCAGATTCTGATCGTAATAGGTCTGCTCCGCGTCGTAAAATTCGTCCTTAGTGTTGACGTCGTGACGGATGTGCGAGACCGTGAACATCGTCGCGACCTTCTGCATCGCCTCGTCCATCGCGTAGTACGCTGCGATCGCGGCCTTTGCGGTCGGCGCTTTTTCAAACGCCTCAACGAGCTTCAGCCCGTCTGCGATGAACTTGTCGACGTCCACGCGCTCATAGGGCAGTTCCGAGAATTTCCACATGTGTTTGACCTCCTGTTTACTATGGAAACAGTATAGCATAGAAGCCCCCGCAGATGCAACAAAAAAGAGACGGTTTTGAACCGTCTCTTTCCTTGGTTACGCTCAGAACTTCAGCGTGTTGAACTTGACGCCCGGGCCCATCGTGGAGGAAACCACGACGCTCTTCAGGTACGTGCCCTTCGCCGCTGCCGGCTTCGCCTTGACGATCGCATCCATCAGCGTGCTGAGGTTTTCCTCGAGCTTGTCGACGCCGAAGGACTTCTTGCCGATCGGGCAGTGGATGATGTTGGTCTTGTCAACACGATACTCGACCTTACCGGCTTTGATGTCGTGGACCGCCTTGGTGACGTCCATGGTGACCGTACCGCTCTTCGGGTTCGGCATCAAGCCCTTCGGACCGAGCACGCGGCCGATGCGGCCGACGAGACCCATCATGTCCGGGGTCGCGACGCAGACGTCGAATCCAAACCAGTTTTCGGTCTGGATCTTCTTGACCATATCCTCGTCGCCGACGAAATCTGCACCGGCTTCCTGTGCTTCGCGCGCCTTATCGGCCTTTGCGAAGACGAGGACGCGGACGGTCTTGCCCGTGCCGTGCGGCAGAACGATCGCGCCGCGGACCTGCTGGTCTGCGTGGCGGGAGTCAACGCCCAGACGGACGGAAACCTCGATGGTTTCGTCAAACTTGCACTTTGCGGACTGGAGCACCGCTTCGAGGCCCTCGCGGACGTCGTACTGCTTGGTGCTGTCGATCAGCTTCTTGCTTTCGATATAATTCTTACCGTGCTTCATCGCTCGTTCCTCCTCAGTCCTCGACGACAACGCCCATCGAACGGGCGGTGCCGGCGACCATGCTCATCGCCGCTTCGACGGAAGCTGCGTTGAGGTCGGGCATTTTCAGCTCCGCGATCTCGCGGACCTGCGCCTTGGTGATCTTTGCGACCTTGGTCTTGTTCGGAACGCCGGACGCCTTCTCAATGCTGCAGGCCTTCTTGATGAGGACCGCCGCCGGAGGGGTCTTGGTGATGAACGAGAAGCTGTGATCCGCGTAAACCGTGATCACGACGGGGATGATCAGACCCGCCTGCTTGTTCGTGCGCTCGTTGAACTCTTTGCAGAAGCCCATGATGTTGACGCCGTGCTGGCCCAGTGCGGGACCTACCGGCGGTGCCGGCGTTGCCTTACCGGCGGGGATCTGCAGCTTCACATAACCTGTGATTTTCTTTGCCATTGCTGTTTCTCCTATAGTTTATTTATAGTTGTGGTGCGGGGTGCCTCCCCTTCCACTAAAACGCTTCGCTTCGGTCTGCCGAAAACTGCGTTTTCATCAGACCGGTTTCTCAGCTTCCGCCTAAAACACAAGTGTTTTCGGGCGGCTGAAGCTGCAAGGTGTCAAATTCACCGCACATGTCGCTGAATTTGACGGATCTTGACCGTCCGTTCTCTCTCCGCTGCCCGCGTTCATACCGTCCGCGCAGCAAGCATTGCGTCAAACAAAGAATATCAACAAACCGAATGCGATTCGTTTTTTCAGATTTTCTGGACCTGAATGAAATCCAGCTCGACCGGAGTCTCCCTGCCGAACATGGAAACAGACAGCTTGACCTTCTGCCGTTCGGGATCGATCTTGTCGACGCGCCCGAGGAAGTTCTCGAGCGGACCCGATACGACGCGCACCGTTTCGCCGACCTCGATGTTGAGCACGATCGGGATGCGCTCGACGCCCATCGCGACGACCTCTTCGTCCTTCAGCGGAACCGGCTTGCTGCCCGGACCGACAAAGCCCGTGACGCCGCGGGTGTTGCGGATGACATCGCATGCGCGCGGATTCATCACGAGATCGCGCGAGACGCCGCCGCCCTGCTCCGCAGGACGTTCCTTCTCAACGACGTCAACGATCATCTTGACCATGACGTAGCCGGGATAAACCTTTCGGGTGACAGATTTGCGCTTTCCGTTCGGCAGGATCTCAATGGTTTCCTCCGTCGGATACATGACGTCCAGAATGATATCGGACAGTCCTGCATTGTCGACGGCCTTGATGAGGTCTTCTTTGACCTTGTTCTCATACCCGGAATAGGTATGAACGACGTACCATTTCGTTTCCTGACTCATGGGCGTTACTCGCTATCGGTCGTGCCTTCTCCGGCATCCTGGGTCTCTTCCTGAGAGGTCTCGTTCTCCGCCGGTTCGACCGTAGCGGTCGGTTCGGTGGTGCCGGAGAGCAGTGCTTTGACCGGCGTGTAGAAGAGCAGATCAAGGACATAGATCAAAAGCGCAAATGCAAGAACGAACACCAGAACGACTGCGGTCGCTTTCACAAGCTCCTTCATGTTGAGCCAGGTGAGCTTCTTGACTTCGCCGGTCATCTCCTTGATGTAGACCTGCCAGCGGGACTTCATCGCAAAAATCGACAGCACGATGATCGCAAGGATCAGGAGCGTATAGATCAGTGCGAACAGATGCACGCCGATGTTGACCGCGAAGAAGATCAGCGGATACAGCGCGAAAATGATCGCCGCGATGCAGGTGCCCTGGAACGACTGGTAGCTGCGCTTCACAAGGTACATGATCGAGCCGATGACGAGCAGTACGCATGCAATGGTCAGCATGACATAAGCGACCATCTGACCGCCCCAGTTCGGATCGATCTCCGTTGCCGCGGTCTCCACCGTTTCGGCAGCTTCTTCCGTTACTTCCGCAGCCGCTTTTGCGTCGAACAGCTTCAGAAGCGAAGACCCGGACGCCATGTCATACACCGTGACCGCAAGGGTAACGACGCCGACAACCAACAGCAGAATCACAAAAAGACGAAGTGTCTTCTGCAGATTGTCTGCTTTCTTTTCAACTACGTTTGCCATGGTAATCTCCCGTTATTTGGACTCTCTGTGCAGGGTGTGCTTGCGGCAGAAACGGCAGTACTTGTTGAACTCAAGACGATCGGGATCGTTCTTCTTGTTCTTGAACGTATTGTAATTTCTCTGCTTGCATTCGGTGCAGGCCAAAGTGATTTTAACGCGCATTGTATGCTCCTCCTAAAAGTTTTCCATCAAAAACGAGCCCCCAACGGGGGACCTTTGATACGTTACCACAACGGTCGCGGTTTGTCAACGAAAAAGTTTGATTTCCGCAAATGTTTTTTTGAAAAAATCCGGCTGTTTTCGCGGATCCGGTCCGTTTTTCGTCCCACGGCCGTATCCGGTCCCGCCGAAGGCATTCCGCGGAAGCATTCTTTCTCGTTCGATCAGACCGATTGCGCCGTCCGGACAGAGATGAAAACGGAACCTATACGCTGCCGCATAGGTTCCGCTGTAACAGACTCTCAAACGAAGACGAACCGTTCCGTCATGACATTGTGCTGTACACGATGATCAGTACAACCGCGACGAGCAGATACCCCGCTCCGACAATGACCAGATACCAGTGACGTTTTCTTTTCTCATAGGCGGCTTTCTTATAGTCATAATAGGACTTTGGCGTCTTATCATCTTCGCGGTAATTACGCCAAACGCGTACCGTATACTTAAGACTGTAAGCCAACCCGTCGAAAGCGCCCGCTTTGTTCAGCACGGTGAGAAACCCGACGCAGGTCATGATCAGACCGACGAGCGTCACTCCGTCGCTGATGACGCGAACGATCTCTTTCGCCTCAGTCATCTGAAACATGCCCTTCAGCAAACAGACGAGAAAAGCGATGATCAATCCGATGACTGCCGTTATGAGATACTTGATCCAGGATCTCTTATTGCTGTTTTCTTCTTGCATTTGCGTCCATCTCAACTATTTCCGCCTGGTACTTCTCGAACTCTGCGGTGTTGCAAAGTACGAAATGACCGGGAAGAACTTCCTTGAATGTCGGACCTTCTGCCGAATAATCGTGGGAAAGCGACGGGACGTAGGTAATACGTTTACGACGCTTCTCGTAGTTCGGGTCCGGCAGCGGAATTGCGGACAGCAGCGATCTTGTGTACGGATGCAGCGGATGCGCAAACAATTCATCGGAATCCGCAAGCTCGACCATTCTGCCATAGTACATAACGCCGATACGGTCGGAGAAGTACTTGACAACGCTGAGGTCGTGCGCAATGAACATGATCGTCAGGCCCATCTCGTCACGCAGATCGTTCATCAGGTTGATGACCTGCGCCTGAATGGAAACGTCAAGTGCGCTGATCGGCTCGTCTGCGATGATCAGATCGGGCTGCAGTACGATTGCGCGCGCAATGCCGATACGCTGTCTCTGACCGCCGGAGAATTCATGCGGATAACGCTCTGCATGCTCCGGAACCAGACCGACCTTTTCAAGGATTCCCGCAACGCGGTCTTCGATGAATTTCTTGTCGCGGATGCCGCGGATCTTCAGACCTTCCGCAATGATTTCGCGGACCGTCATACGGGGGTCAAGCGAACCGACCGGGTCCTGGAAGATCATCTGGATCTTGGTCATCAGATCCTTATGAATGACCTTATCCTTTTTCAGCGCTTCCATCTTCGCCGTGTCGCCGGCCGCCTTCGCTTCGGCATAGCTCTTTTTCCAACGCTTCATGGCGGCGACGCCCATGCCGATGCGCTTACCGCGGAAGAAAACGTCACCGTCGGTGATCTCATAGAGACCGATGATCGAACGTCCGGTTGTGGTTTTGCCGCAGCCGGATTCGCCGACCAGACCGAAGACCTCACCCTTTTGAATGGTGAAGCTGACGTCATCAACAGCCTTCGTGCTCTTGAAATACTGTTTCAGGTGCTCAACACGCAGGATCGGTTCCTTTTCGGGATCAAAGTCGGGCGTGTAGTTATCGACCCGAAGCATCTCGTCGAGCTTGTTGTCTTTCCGCTCTCTGCCCACCAGTTTCTCACTCATTCGTCTCACCTCCGGTCTCCTCGTTCAGCTTCTTCATGCGCGCAATACGATCCGTAACGATTTTCGGCGGCTCGACTTTCGGCGCATTGGGATGAAGCAGCCAGGTCGCGGCATAATGCGAATCCGAGATCTTAAACATCGGAGGCTGCTCTTCAAGGTCGATCTGCATCGCGTATTTGTTACGCTCTGCAAATGCATCGCCCTCGGGCGGGAAGATCATGTTCGGCGGTGTGCCGGGGATCGCGTCGAGCTTTTCTTTGGTGTCGAGGTCCGGCATGGACGCCAGCAGCGCCCAGGTGTACGGATGACGCGGATCATAGAAGATCTCGTCCGACGTACCGGATTCGACGATCTTGCCTGCATACATAACAGCGATCTTGTCCGCCATGTTTGCTACGACGCCGAGGTCGTGCGTGATGAAGATGATGGACAGCTGACGCTGTGCCTTCAGTCTGTTGATCAGCTCGAGAATCTGTGCCTGGATCGTAACGTCCAATGCGGTGGTCGGCTCGTCGCAGATCAGGATGTCCGGGTTCGCCGCAAGCGCGATCGCGATGACGATACGCTGACGCATACCGCCGGAGAACTCAAACGGATACTGACGATAACGCTCACGCGCATTCGCGATACCGACTTCCTCCATCAGCTCGATTGCACGGATCTGCGCTTTGCGCTGCGTGACCTTGTGGACGCGCTTGGACGATTCTTCGCACAGATAGGTGACCATCTCGTCGGACAGTTTGTCGTAATTGAGCTGTTCCGCAGCGTCGATCTGACTCTGGAAGGAGTCTCTTGCGCGGGTCATGGCAAGACGGATATTGTTCTGGTACAGATCGATATCCATTCTGTCCTTGAACATCCGGTTCTTCTTGTTGGGATGCTTCATCTTCTCGACCTTCAACGCCTGTGCATAGATGTTGACTGCCGACATGATGTTGGACTTGAACGTATATGCGATACTGTCCTTGTTGATCGCAAGCCGATCCAATGCGTTTTCGATTTCCGTTGAGCATTTCTTGGCTTCTTCCTTTGCGACCTTGATGTCGATCCGGTTGTCCTTGATCTTATCAAGCGCAGCGTTGAGGCTCTCGACGATATTGTCCTTCTGCTCGAAGGATTTCTTGTCGGAGTTCGCAAGACCTGCTGCGACGTCCTTGCGGAAGCTGTCAAGGAACTTTTCGTTGAAGATCGACTGCATCTGCTCGTTCAGCTCGTCGTTGTCGCCGTTGTACGCGGGCATGACGTTGTTGAGCTTGCAGTATGCCATCGCATAGAAATCGGGAGCGGTCGTTTCAAGCGCGCCCTTGAGCGGAACCAGAAGCTCCTTGAGCGCTGCGTCCGTCTGCTCATGCTTGCCCGTGGAAACGTATCCGGGGATCGCATCCTGGAATTTCTTCAGAAGACCCGGCAACTCGCTCTTGTGCTCGTCGATCAGGTATTCATTGTAAACATTTTCAGCGTCCTTCTCGATCAGCCTCATCTCCTTGGCAACCTTTTTCGGTTCCTTGTCGAGGACGTCGATCAGAACGGCTTCAATGTTCTTGATCATGGATTCCGCGCGCTCGTGCGAATAGTTGTAATCGCTCTCGAGCTGGCTTCCGAGCTTCGTAATGTTGTCGAAAACGGTGAACTTCGCATCGACATTCTTTACGCCCGCTTCTTTCATTTCCGCACGAAGCAGCTTGCCCTTTTCCTTATAGATACGGCCTGCTTCACGCTGGTTTGCCTTGCCGTTCAGGATCATTGCTTCGGTCAGCTGCTTGCCGATACGAACGATCGGGTTCAAGCTGGAAAGCGGATCCTGGAAGATCATGGAGATACGATTGCCGCGGATCTTGTGGAAATCCTCCTCGCTGATCTTCATGAGGTCCTGACCGTCATAGATGATCTCGCCGCCCTCGGGGATCGCGTTCTTCGCAAGGATGCCCATAATGGCTCTTGCCGTAACGGATTTACCGGAACCGGATTCGCCGACGATCGCCAGCGTTTCGCCGCGTTCGAGGTTGAAGGAGATATCGCGGACAGCCTTGACCGTACCGTTGTTGGTGCGGAAGGAAATGATGAGGTTTTTAACTTCGAGTTTCTTAGCCATTATTCGTCAGCTCCTCTCAGCGAAGGATTGAAGGCGTCGCGCAGACCGTTGCCGAACAGATTGAACGCAATCATCATGAGCGCGATGACCGTCGCGGGGATCAGAAGAATATGCGGGAACTCGGAGAGGAACTCCTTACCGTCTGCCATCATGGTACCGAGAGAAACCGCGCCGCGGCTGTTCAGGTTAACGATGCCCAGGTAGGAGAACGTGGACTCGTTCAGAATAACGCCGGGGATTGCAAAAACGGAGCTCGTAATGATGGTGCCGATTGCATTCGGGAAGATGTGACGGAACATCAGGCGGAAGTCCTTTGCACCGAGTGTTCTTGCCGCAAGAATGTATTCCTGATTCTTGAAGCGGTAGAACTGCGTACGCACAAGAGCCGCCGTTCCGATCCATCCTGTCACGCAGAATGCCAGCAGCAAACCTCCGAGGACCGACGCTTTGCCGGTATTGACCAGATGCAGCTGGAACAATACGACGATAATGTACAACGGCATACGCCATAGGATATCGACCACACGTTCGACCAGCAGGTCGACCCATCCGCCGTAATAACCTTCCATCGCGCCTACGAACGCACCGAAGATGAAGCAGACGATCGCAACGCCGAACGAAAGGACGAACGACGTACGAAGACCGTATGCCATACGGGTCGCGATGTCATAACCGCCGCCGTCGGAACCGAACACGAAGGTCGGCTCGTGACCGTTCTTGTACTGATAGTAGTTATAGTACAGAACGCGGATGCTGTACATCGTACCCATCTCTCTGAAGTACCTGATGTTGCCTTCCTTGTCACGAAGGAAGTTGTCGTGTACGCCCTCCTGCATGGTCTGTTCCAGATCCATGCGCTTATTCTTATCGTTGACCGGCCAGCCCTTCTTGGTCTTGTACCAATAGTTGGCGTCCGAAGGGTCTTCGCAGTAGTCATTGTCCTGGTCAACCATCGGATAGATGACCTGAACTTCGTTTTCTTCCTGCCATGCAAGGATCCTCTGATATTCATCTTTGGTGACCTGCATATAGCGGAATCCGATGATGTTGTATGTGCTGACGCGGGCGTCACGCTTGGTGACCTCCTTGCCGGCCTCTTCCACAACACGCTCCTCGCCCATTCTCAGGATCGGGCTGTAATAGGAACCGATGCCCTCTTCCCAACTCTCGTGACCCTTCTTTTCCATTTCCGGATCTTCGGCGTTCATGCCGACCGCCACGAGGTTAATGAGGTACTTGTCGTTCAGACTCATCGTCTTCGCGCCGTCAAAGATCGCCGTTTCACCGATGTACAGTCTCGGATTCATCTTCTTATACGTCATATCGCTGGCTTCGCCGAGCTTATAGACGGAGAAGAACGGAACGAGAATCGCGTACAGGAGAATGATCGCAAGCACGATCGCAGCTACAACGGACGCTTTGTTTTTACGGAAGCGGATCCATGCATCCTTAAAGTAGCCGATCGGCTTGGTCTTTAACGCCTTGTCGTGCAGCTTTTCATTCTGCTGCACAAAGCGGAATTTTTCCGCCGGAATGCTGTTATAATTCTCTGCCATAGCTTATCTCTCTCCCATCTTGATACGCGGATCGAGGAATCCGTAGCTGAGGTCGGTAAGGATGCTGGAGAGCAGTCCGATCAATGTATAGAACATTGCAGTACCGACAAACAGGTCGTAGTCAAACGTTTGCAGCGCTTTCAGCGTCAGATCGCCGACGCCAGGGACCGCGAAGATACGCTCCAGGATCATAGAGCCGCTCATAACGCCGAGGAAGGTTGCGATGATGCTAGGCAGAATCGGGACCATTGCGTTCTTCAACGCATGGTGGATGACCGCTTTCTGCTGCGTCAAGCCCTTGGTCCTTGCAAGCAACATGTATTCGCTCGTCAGCGCTTCGGTCAGCTCTGCACGAACGAGACGTGCAAAGAACGCGATTTCATAGAAGGCGCTCGCCATGATCGGAAGCATCAACGAATAGATCATCTTCCACGTCAGCAGACCGCCTGCTTCCGCTTTCGAATACATGACCAGCGGGAACCAGCCTAACCGGAACGATAGGAAATACTGTAAGAAGAACGCCAGAACGAATGACGGTACTGAAATAAACAGAACGATGATGACCGAAATCACATGATCGATCCATGTATTCTTCTTCAGTGCTGCAAAAATGCCGAGTCCGACTCCCAGCGGCAAACCTATGAGAATGGACAGGAAATTCATGAGGAGTGTCGGCGGCATACGTTCAAACATGACATCTGCAACCGGCTGCATATAAGCAACTTTCAAAGAAGTTCCGATGTCAAACTTAGTAAATAGATTACGGAGATAAATTCCGTACTGGACGAGAATCGGCTTATCCCAACCCAAAGCCTCACGTCTCGCTTTTTCCGTCTCGGCCGCCTTGCCGAGCGGAACTTCCGCCTGCAGCATCTTAATCAGGCAGAACGTAATCGTCAAAATGATGAAAAACGTTATGACCAGAAAGAGCAAACGCTTTAATACATACTTAAATGTTCTCATAGGGCTATTTCCTTATCTGTGTTTATTCACATAGCCACCCCGCGGCTAATAGGACAATTAAGTGCAATCTCGAAGCCGGAAGCCCGGCTTCGAGATTGTTTCTTTTGTAATTTTGGCAGTCAACTATGAAGGATTACTTATAGTCGATTTCGCCGTTCTGAGAAGCAACGAACTCTGCCCACTCTGCATCGTTGTAGTTGAACTTCATCAGACGGATTCCGCCGTAACCGTACATGATGTTGTAATCTTCGGTTGCGTACTGGATCTTCTTGGAGAACAGCGTGCATTCGCACTCGCAGCCGAACGGGATGCACTGGTAGGAGTTGAGGATCGCGGTCTCGATGTAGCTCAGGATGTGGAGTCTCATCTCCGCAAACTCGTCACCGCCGAACTCGCCTGCCGGCTGGATCGACTTCGCCCAGTTCTGGATGGTGTCGGTTCTGTCTTCGCCGTTGATCGGGATGGTGATGGTCTCAACCGTCGGATCCCAACCGCAGGACTCATGGATCTTGGTCGTGCCGCCCATGTATTCCGGCTCGCAGTAGACGCGGATCGTGGAGAACGGATAGAATGCCGCACCGCCCCATGCACCGCGGATCATTTCGATCTTACCAAGCGCAACGTCTTCATAACGGTTGGCGATGTTGCCGATGAACTCGAAGTCGATCTTGCCTTCGAAGCCCGTGCCCTTCGTTGCTTCCGCAACGTAGTCATTCAGGTATTCCTGCTGACGGGAGGCTTCTGCGTTAATCGCGGAAGCCATCGCTTCGCAACGGATGTGGACCTTCTGACCATCGGTGTAGTTGCCGTCCGCAATCGCCTGCTCATAGACCTTCTGGAACAGAGCTCTTGCCTGCTCGACGTCGTAGCCGTTGATGGAAGCATATGCTTCAACATCGTCTGCGAACTGCTTGCCCTCGCCGTATTCTACGCCATAGAGGCGGAGAACTGCGTCGCGGCCTTCCTTGGTGTTACGATACTGAGACTCGGTGTTGTTCTCGATGTCATAGTAGTACAGGCTGTTGAGCAGATAGTACGCGGGCTTGTAGCCGGTGGTGCAGTCTGCGCAGAACTGTGCACGGTTGATGGACAGGGAGATTGCCTTGCGGAAGTCGTCATAGGACAGGACCTTCTTGTTGGAACCATCGTTTGCTTCCTCTTCGAGAGCGGTCAGCTTTTCGAGGTCGGATGCGAAGATGTAACGGAAGGTGTAGGTCTGGTCGGTCTTCAGCAGGTACTCAGACATCTTGTAGTTGACGAGGTCGTCAGCGGTGAGCGCGATCTCATCGAGGTCGCCCTTGATGAACGCCATCAGAGCGGTTGCGTGCTCGGGGATGATGTCATAGACGACCTTGGTCGGCTGATACTGGCCTACGTGCTTGCCGTCGGTCCAGCCATACCAGTTCTCGTTACGGGTGAGGACAAACTGCTTGTCAGCCTCGAAGCTCTCCAGTTTGTACGGACCTGCGGACATGTAGGTCTCAGCGGAGGTGCCGTAGTTGGTCGCAACGAGGTTCTCCTTCGTCTCTTTGCCTGCCTCATAGAGCGGCTCATAGACGATCCAGTTGCTGGTCATCATGGACTTCATGTAGAACTCAGAAACCGGGGTCTCGTTGACATAGTAGATGGTGTAGTCGTCGCCCTTGATGAGACCGACGTCTTCCCACGGGGTCTCGGCGAACGTGCCGGTGATTGCGAACATCCACTCCGGAACGTTGCTCTCATCGTTGCCGCTGAAGTTCAGCGTGCTTGCGAGGATCATGTTGTACAACTCATCGCCGACTTCAACCTTCACAAAGCCATCCTTGAAACCATCTTCCTCGTCATGAGCTTCGATATACGCCTTCATCTCGTCATAGATGCTGGTGCCTGCCTTCTCATGGCCTTCGGGATAGGTCCAGTACTTAGCATAGCCTCCCTCATAGTACTCGGTGATGGAACCGTCGCCCAGGAAGGTCGGAATCGTATCCAGGGAGAAGTACATCTCTTCTGCGCCTTCTACGTTCAGGAACTGACCGAACATCGGCTGACCGGCTTTATCGTTGTTGTAATAAAGCTTGGAGTTCTTGATCGCGGTGTCGCCCTCGAAGTAGCTGTTCGCACGATAGTTCTTCATCGCCGGATCCAGCATCTGCTGCATGGAGTAGATGTAGGTGTCCGCGTTGATCGGCGTGCCGTCTGCCCACTTCGCATCCGGGTTCAGGGAGATCTTGTAGATCAGCTTCTCGGTCGGGAGAGAACCGTCCTCGTTCGGGGTGAGCCACTTCTCACGATCCGGATAGGTCGCGGTGACGTCCTCGATGCCCGTTGCGCCTTCGAATACCCATTCAAAGTTGACACCGTCTTCTGCAATGGTGACGTCCACGAGAGGCATTTCGATGTAGGTCATCAGCGTGCTCTCATTGTTCATCTCCCATGCATGCGGGTTCCAGTTGATGGGGCTTGCCGCCATGGAGAGGTGATACGTATATTCTGCATCATCTTCCGGCTGCTGCTCCGGCTGTTCCGGCTGCTCCGACTGCTCCGGCTGCTGTTCCGGCTGCTGTTCCGGCTGCTGTTCCGGCTGCTGCTCGGGAACTTCTGTCTCCGGCTGCTGCGCCGGCGTCTTGCAGGCGACGAGAGCGAGAACCATGAGCAGAACCAACAGACCAGCAAGGATCTTCTTCATGTTTTGCATTGATTGTTCCTCCTTTGTATTTGTGTATAATAACACACACGCTCATTATAAAGCATCATTCATAAGTTGTCAATCCTTTACAAATATTTTCATTTCTTCATAAGAAGTGAACAAATTCGTCAAAACGGCACGGTTCAAGCTGCTTTTTCCGCATCTTTTGATATTCCTTTTTTTGACTTTTTTCGTACACCGGGTGCAAAAACCGTTCAACCGAACGATGCCGGATTGCCTTGTCCGCCATCAGAAAATCGGAAGAATTGCAAACCGCACCGGGCGCGAACGCCGCAGCAGCCGATCATGTCCGCAATCATACATATGACCGATCGCAGGCGGCTATGTCTGTCTCCGATCCCGACGTTTCCCGTATTCCGTACACGGCAGGCAAACCGTTTGCGATCTATTGCAAACGCGGCATAATTATGCTATAGTATATATAATGAAACAAATTCGTATAAACCGCACATTTGTACAGAAAACCGCGCTGCTTTCGATCGCCCACGCCGCTGTGGACCTCTGCTGCGCCGCTCTGTTCTTCTCCGTGCTGAAGGGCGAAGATCTCTGGCTCGGCATGGTGCTCTATAACGCCTGCGCGTTTCTCCTTCAGCTGCCGATGGGCGTTGTTGCGGACCGGCTGAACCGCAATATGCTCTTTGCCGCGGTCGGCTGCGCGCTCGTCGCGCTCGCGTTCGGGCTGCGGTCCGTGCCGATCCTTGCGATGATCGTCGCGGGGCTCGGCAACGGCGCGTTCCACGTCGGCGGCGGCATCGAAGTGCTGAACGGCTCGGAAACGAAGGCCGGTCCGCTCGGCGTGTTCGTCTCCCCCGGCGCGATCGGGCTGTACTTCGGACGCGTCTTTTCGGCGCAGATGCTCTCCCTGCCGTGGCTTCTGCCGGCGATCCTGCTCGGCCTGGGCGGCGCGATCCTGCTGCTCGGAAAACCGGAGTTTTCGGAAGGCTCGCACAACGCGCCGCTTTCCTTTGAGATGCCGAAGGGCGGTTTTGCACTGCTTGTCCTGCTGTTTCTCGTCGTCGTGCTGCGCTCCTTTATGAGCACGACCGCGGCGTTTTCGACCGGCGATCTGCTTTCCGGCATGCAGCCGGTCTGGTCCGGTCTGATCCCGGTGCTGTGCCTGGCGCTCGGGAAAACCGCGGGCGGGTTTGCTGCGGACCGATGGAAACCGATCCCGACCGCGATCGTCTCGCTCGGGCTCTGCGCGCTTCTGCTGTTCTTCCCGCTGCATCCGCTGCTCGCGCTGTGCGCGCTCTTCCTATTTAATATGTCCATGCCGCTGACGCTGTTTGCTTCGGCAAGGCTTCTGAAGGGCGCGAAAGGGACCGCCTTCGGGCTTCTGACCGCCGCGCTGTTCATGGGCGTCGTCCCGTTCTTTCTCGGCGTGCAGATCCCGGAATCGAGCGTGCTGTTCGGCGCGCTTGCCGCAGTCTCGGGCGCGCTGCTGGTGATCGGGCTGAGGGAAGCAAAATGAGCTGGCCGCTGTCGCTCGTGCTCGCGCTTCTTCTGACGGAAGCGATCGAGCTTCCGGTGTGTCTCCTCTGGGGCATGCGCTGGCGCGATCTCGTGTTCGTGCTGCTGGCGAACCTGCTGACGAATCCGGTCGTCAACGTGCTGTACGCGCTGGCGTACCTGTACACGCCGATCCCGCGCGCCGTTTCGATCGCGGTGCTGGAGATCGCCGCGGTGCTCGTCGAGTGGCTCGTCTACCGGTACGCGACCGGGGCGAAGCGTCCGTTTCTCGTTTCTCTGACCGCAAACGCCGCGTCCTACGGTGCGGGACTGCTGATTACGGCATTCCTGCTTTAGGATGGATCCTGATGTTCCGTATTCTGTCGGATATTGCAATTGAACCGCCGCTGCTGCCGTGATCGCTGCCGTCATGACCGTACTGTTTATGAAGAAATAGAGAGGTGCCTGAACATGTGCATCCTGCCGGACGCCGCGCTGCCGGAGATTCCCGATCCGGGCTTTTCGAGAAGCATCTTGCAATGATCCTCTGCGTCGCCGCGGCTGTCGCCGCCGTTACCGTTTTATTGATTGTTCTTTTGAAAAAGAAAAAGGAGGAGACTGAATATGCGTATTTTACCGGACATTGCAACGCCGACGGAGCGGTTCCTCAGTCATTTGCAGGACGGCCTGCCCCTGATCCTGTGCATCGTCGCAGGCGTCGCTGTCGTTACTGTCGTGCTGATCGTGCTGCTGAAAAAGAAAAACAAACGCAATAAAGGAGAATAAGAAATGAACGCCAGAGCAATGAAACAGATTTTTAAGGACACCGATTTCGTCCACCGCAGCGGCACGCCGGAAGAACTGCGCGTTGCGGAATACCTGAAGGCACACTGTGAAGCGCTCGGCGCGGCGGCGCGCATCGAAGCGTTCCCCGTACCGATGGGCGAGATCGAGGAATCGCACGTTTATGCCGACGGCAGGGAAATCCCGGCAAAGGGCTTCTTCTGCTGCGGCAGCGGCGAGGTCGAAGGCGAGCTCTATTACATGCCCGCGCAGGATAGGGTTTCGATCGCGGGCGCAAAGGACAGGATCGTGCTGATGGACACGGCGGGCATCGGATTCTTCTGCTATCAGGACCTCATCGAAGCCGGCGCAAAGGGTATTCTGTTCCAGTACGGCGATCTGCACAACGGCAATCACGACATCGACGAGCGCGATCTGCGCGCGGCGGTCGTCGGCGAACAGCGCAAAGTCCTTTGCGCCATGCTGCACGTTTCCGATGCGGTCGCGTTGGTGAAAAACAAGGTGAAGCAGGTCCGCATCGTCATCCGTCAGCGCGAATACGAGGGCGAATCGCACAACGTGATCGCCGAGCTGCCCGGCAAACGAGACGAATGGATCACGCTGTCCGCGCATTACGACACGACCGCGCTCTCCCACGGCTCCTACGACAATATGACCGGCTGCGTCGGGCTGATGGGCGTGCTCGACGCCTTGAAAAACAAACAGCTGAACTACGGGCTGCGATTCGTCTTCTGCGGCAGCGAGGAGCGCGGGCTGCTCGGCTCGAAGGCATATGTACGCGATCACGAAGCGGAACTCGGTAAGATCGCGCTGAATATCAACCTTGACATGATCGGCACGATCATGGGCAAGTTCATCGCATGCGTCTCCGCCGAAGAAAAGCTTGCGGGCTACATCGAATACATGGGTGCGGAGCTCGGCTTCCCGGTCAGCACAAAGACCGGCGTCTATTCGAGCGATTCCACGCCGTTTGCGGACAAGGGTGTGCCCGCGCTGTCCTTTGCGCGGCTTGCGAGCGGCAGTGTCGCGCCGATCCACTGCCGCTTCGACCGTCCCGACGTGCTGTCCATGGAACAGTTGGAAAAGGATATCGCGTTCATCACGGAGTTCACCCGCCGCATGGCGAACGCCGCCGTGTGCCCGGTCGGGCGCGAGATGCCGGATTCCGTCAAGAAACAGCTGGACGAATACCTGTTCCGTAAGAGAAAATCATAAAACAAAGGCATGCAAAACGGGACCCGCGCGGGTCCCGTTGCTTTATGATAAGATTTCAGGCGGCGATCTCGTTCAGCACAAACAGCGCTGTGAAGACGATACTCGCAATGATGAAGCCGACGTTGACGTAGAATGGGCGGCGGAACCGCGGGATCCGGGACGGGACCGGCAGGAAATTTTTACGGCGGATGATCAGGAAGATCAGGCCGAGCACGGCGAGCGCAAGAATCAGCTGCGAATACACCGCCATGACGATCGTGGCCGCCGTCTCGTTCATACTGCCGGTGAGCATTGTGACAAGCTGCGGGACAAGGCCGCCGAGCGTGTTCACCGCGACGTGCAGCAGGATCGTATAGCGAATGTTCTGTGTGCGATAATAGATGATGCCGAGCAGGATCCCCAGCGGGAACGCATACAGAAACTGCGTCAGGTTGCCGTGAACGAGCCCGAACAGCAGCGCGGAAAACAGGATCGCGTCCGTCGGATGGAAAGCGGAAAGCCGGTCGATCATCGCCTTGCGGAAGAACAGCTCCTCCATGATCGGCGCTATGATCACGACGCAGATCAACGTCATCCACGGATCGATCGATTCGACCATGCCGCTCACGACGTCGGAAAGCCCTTCGCCGAACAGCATGCCGACCAGCTTCCCCGTCAGCGAGCCCGCGATCATCAGCGCCATCGCGCACGGAAACAGAAACAGCAGGATGCGCATCGACAGCGGCGTGACCGTTCCGATCTCCGGCTCGGGGTTTCTCTTCACCCGCCGCAGCAGGATCAGCCACGCAAGCGGCATGGCGATCAGGTCGATCGAAATCGAGCTGACGATCATGTTCAGATTGCCGATAGCAAGTTCGTTGATCTCGACGTTTTTTAACAGGAATGAAACTCCGATCACGATCGCATAGGAGATCGCGATCACAAGGATCGTTGCAAACGCGCAGAACGACGCCGCGCGGCGCGCGCCCTTTGCATCCGGCTCCGGGCGCGGCTTCGGCGCATCCTCGATTTCGGTTTGATATTCCATATTGTTCCTCCGTTCAGCGGATCTTTGCCATCGCGTAGTTCTGGTAATCCGGATCGTCGGTGACCTCGCGGATCACGCGGAAGTTTTCCGGAATGAACGCCTCAGCGTCCGGATCGTTCAGCTCGACCTGCAGCATGGCCTTATCCTTCCATGCCGGATAGAAGTCGACCTCGTACGCGTGCGTGTCGTCGACAAGACAGTAGCGCGTCTTTCGGATCGGCATGCACATCG
>JAEEGG010013117.1_pt1 | contig 17779 bp, 16 predicted proteins | sample 9134161 | NCBI WGS metagenome assembly JAEEGG01 (sample SAMN16246543, study PRJNA631951) | gut metagenome | biome: gut microbiome; feature: rumen; material: CR-attached | host: Bos | place: Iran: Karaj | collected 2018-10 | reverse complement strand
AGCATTACCTGCGCAAGCACGGAAAGAACGCCTATTACGGACAAAAGTGAACAAAGCGCCGGAAGTTCCGCCGCGGGGCGGAACTTCCGGCGCTTTGTTGGTGTCGGGCTTCCGCCGTTTCGGCCGAAGCCTTTGTCAGTTTACCGGGGCGAGGGTCAACAGAGCCGGGCATCAAGCCGAGGAAGCCTGGAGCGGCTCATTACGGCAGTTCCTCGCCCGGCGGGACGGATCCCGGAGGAGCGATGTAGATGAACTGAGAGGGCTCGCCGTCGTCGCCGAAGACGGTGAAGATGTGAGTGGGGACGTGTTCGTGCTCGTGCTCGAACTCCTCGTAGTAATACTCGTCGTAATACTCGTCGGAGACGGGCTCGGATTTAAACTCGCCGCCCTGGCCGCCGTTCAGCCTGAGGGTCGAAGCTACATACATGCCGCGCGAGTGCGTGGACTCGGAGACCATGAAGGCTGCGTAAGCGCCGCGCGAGGTCAGCATGGCGACCCCGGAGTCGACCATGAGACAGCTCTCGCTCGTCTCGGCTTCGAACTGGATGCCGACCTCTCTCTCGCCGTTCTCGTTTACGAACAGGCTGCCGCTGCCGGTGACCTTGATACTGCCTCCGTAGTGGAAGCCCCAGGCCAGGATGCCCTGGAGTCTGTTTTCGCCCTCGAGCTTCAGCGTGAAGCCGTTGCCCATCATGTTGATCTCGAGCACGACGTCCGAGCCGTCGAAGTCTGTCAGTGTGAGGGTGTTCGAATCGCGGTCGTAGACGGCTCCCTCGACCTCGGCGGTCTCCATTCCGCGGGCCGTGCCGGACCACAGGTACGTGTACTCATAGTCGCGGCTCTGCAGGAGCACGTACTCCTCGTCGAGGATGCCGTAGTTCATGAAGCTCACGTAGCCGTTGGGCTCAAGGTTCGGCAGGACGGGGAAGACGGTGCCGACGGAGCCGAGCGTGTCGCCGAAATACTCGGCTATGAGGTCTGTGCCGACGGCCGATGAGACGACCATGAGGACGGTGACCACGCCGAGAACGGGCGCCAGGAGCATCTTCTTCAGCATCTCATGGCTCTTGGATTTCTTTTCGGCGGATACGGGCTTCGTGGCAGAAGGAGGGCCGCCCATGGAGGTGCGGTCGTATTCGTAAGAGGTCTTGATCCCTGAAAATTCTGAGGCCGGCAGCGTGTATTCTTCGGGCATCTCGGAGATGCCGTAATATTCGCGCGCCATGATTATTTGCTGTGGACGTCGACCTGCGGGAACGGCACCTCGACGCCCACGGAGCGGAGCGCCATCCAGATGTCATGGTTGAGGGTGCGGGCGCCGACGTAGATGTCGCTCTCGTCGACCTCGACAACGAAGCGGAGGACGACGGCGGAGTCGGCAAGGGCGTTCACGCCGAGATAGACGGGGGGCTTCTTCATGAGGTCCGGATGCTTGTCGTAGATCTCCTGAAGCAGGCGCGGGAACTCGGCCTCGAGCTTCTCGATGTCGGTCTCATAAGGGATGCCGATGTCGCAGACGCTGCGGGAGGCGTTGTCCGAGCGGTTCAGTATGTTCTTCATGGAGGAGTTGTTTATGATCTTGATGTTTCCGCCCGGGTCGGTTATGCAGGTGGTGCGGATGCCGATGTCCGAGACTGTGCCGCGGAAGCCGTCGACCTCGACTATGTCGCCGACGTTGTACTGATTCTCAAAGAGCATGAAGGCGCCTGTGACCACGTCGGCAATGAGAGATTCGGCCGAGAAGCCGATGACCAGGGCCAGGATCCCGACGCTGGCAAAGACGGTGGACACGTTTACGCCTATGATGGTCAGCGACCAGCAGACGATGACTATGAACGCCACGTATTTGAGGATGCTGGCGGTGATGGAGATGAGGGTCTTGGCGTGGTGATCCTTGGGCTTGATGAGCCGGAGCAGGACCACGATCACGGTCTCCACCGCTATTACGGCAAGGACGAGGATGACGATCTTGACTATGTTGGTGAAGTTGATCTTGATGCTGGCGCCGAGGGCGGCGAAGTTGAACAGCTTCGTGAGGTAGCCCAGGGGGACGAGCACGATCAGCGCGCCGATGCATACGAGAAACCGTATCAGCACCTTTTTTTCGATGTTTTTCATTTTCCGGATCAGTTTCCTTTCGGCTGTATTTATGTTTTTCTTCGCTCGAAGGTCCTTGACCTTGATTATAGCATAAAGGCGGGCCGATATCAATAGCATCCGGTCCGCACCGCAGAAAAAGTTGCAAAAGATGAGAAAGTTTCCTTCCGGGCGTGCACTCGGGCCGGTTTTATGGTATAATGGTCCCCGGGGGCGCCCGCTGCTTTCCGGCGGACGCAATACGCCCGTTACGGAGGATACAAAAATGGAAATGAAGTTCTACCGCTGTCCCGTTTGCGGTCAGATAGTGGCCATCGTCAAGAAGACCAAGGCTCCGGTCGTCTGCTGCGGCAGGCCCATGGAGGAGATGATCCCGGGCACCACCGACGCTGCCGTGGAAAAGCACGTCCCGGTCTATAAGATCGAGGACGGGAAGGTCGTCGTGACGGTCGGCGCCGTCGATCACCCCATGACGGACGCTCATTATATCGAGTGGGTCTCCCTGCAGACCAGATTCGGAAACCAGAGAAAGGCTCTCAAGCCCGGATCGGAGCCCAAAGTGTGCTTCAGCATATGCGAGGGCGACGAGGTCGAGGCCGTTTACGCCTACTGCAATCTCCACGGGCTCTGGAAGGCCTGACAGGGCCGCCGTCCCGGGTGCGGGGTGCCGGCCGACCGCGAAGGTCGGCCGGCACCCCGCACTTTGACGGGCGCGAAAAAATATGCGGGACCGGATGAAAAAACATCGCGAAAAATCCCGCGAAAAGCGTTGCAAAGGCCTTTAATATCTGTTATAATATGTTTTTAAGCGGAAGAGAAGTCCGCTTTTCCGCATTTTTGCCGGCCCTGGCGAATATTTATGCAATCCGACAGTTACACTGAATGCACCGGAGGTCGTACCATGAAAAAACTCATCGCCGCCGTGCGGCGCATACCGAAGAGCGGCTGGATCATCGCCGCGGTCTATTTCGGCCTGCAGTACGGGATGTACCGGCTCGGGGACTGGCTCAGCCGCGTGACGGGGACCATCGACCGCGCCTTTGTACCCAAGATAGACGCGATCGACGATCTCATTCCGCTGATCCCGGTCTTCGTGCTGATCTACCTGTACTCCTACGCCTTCTGGATCATGGGACCTCTGGCGGTATCGCTGACCGGAAAGAAAAACTTCACGAATTATCTGATAGGGCTGTCGGCGGCATATATCATCGGCTTCCTGTTCTTCGTCTTCATGCCCACTTACATGGACAGGGCGGCCGAGGGGCTGATCGAGTGCGCGCAGAGGCCTGGGATATTCAACCGGCTGCTTAACACCGTGTATTCGGCCGACGGAAGCACGCTGGCCTTCAACCTGTTCCCGTCCTACCACTGCCTGATCAGCATATACTGCTGGTTCGGGGTGAGGCGCAGACCGGAGATCTCCGCGGGCTTCCGGATATACTCGCTCGTCATGACGGTCCTCATCTGCCTGTCGACGGTATTGACGAAGCAGCATTATTTCCTCGATATAATCGGCGGGCTCGGGATCGCAACTCTGTGCTACACAGTCACCGAGAAGATAGACCCGGCCGGAAGATGGTTCGGCCTGAGCGAAGAGGAGCCGGCGCAGGCGGCGGATCCCGCGCAAACGGATGAAGGCAGTCGTGGCAGCTGATCACGACGTCGCGGTCGTCCGGTGCACGGACTACGGGTCCCAGACCTGCCGCGCGGCCCTGGAGACGGCCATCGGGGCCGTGGGCGGCCTCGACTGGGTCCTGCCCGGGATGAGGATAGCCGTAAAGGCGAACCTCGTCAGGGCCATGAAGCCCGAGGCCGCCGCTACCACCCACCCGGCGCTGCTGTGCGAGCTCACGAAGCTCCTGACCGCCAGGGGGGCGTCGGTCGTCATAGGCGACAGCCCCGGAGGGCTTTTCAATCCGGCAAGGATGTCCCACGTCTACGACGTCACAGGGCTCCGGGCCTGCGAGAAGCTCGGGGCCGAGCTCAACACCGACTGTTCGCAAAAGACCGCGCAGGTCCCGGAGGCGCGCGTTGCGAAGACCATAGATTACACCGCCTGGCTCGACGGAGTCGACGCGATCATAGATTTCTGCAAGCTCAAGACCCACGCCCAGATGGGCATGTCGTGCGCCGTGAAAAACATGTTCGGCGCCGTGCCGGGAACTATGAAGCCGGAGTACCATTACAGGTATCCGGATCCAGCTGACTTTGCCAACGCCATCGTCGACATCTTCGAGAGGTTCAGGCCGAGGCTCTGCCTCTGCGACGCGGTCACCGGGATGGAGGGCAACGGGCCCACCATGGGCACGCCGCGCGATTTCGGGATGCTGCTGGCCTCGCGGAGCGGCTATGAGCTCGACCTCCTGGCCGCAGAACTGCTGGGCTATGAGCCCGCGCAGATACCTACGGTCGAGGCCTCGATAAAGAGGGGGCTGTGCCCGGAGTCGGCGGCGTCGCTGAACGTCTTCGGGGAGCCGGACGATTTCCGCCAGGACGGCGTCGAGAGGCTGCAGGCCCAGAGCACCATGACTCAGCTTCTCGGGGACGGCAACGCGATCTCGAGGCTCGGCAACCGGGTCGTCAAGTCGCTTATCGACCCGTTCCCAAAACTCGATCCCTCGCTGTGCACGGGCTGCGGCGGCTGCGCCCGCATGTGCCCCGCGAAGGTGATCACAATGAAAAAAGGCAGGCCTCGCATCGACCGCAGGCACTGCATACACTGCTTCTGCTGTCAGGAATTCTGTCCGCAGGGGGCCATGAAGGCGGGCCGGAGGGCCGTAGCCAGGCTGCTTGGCGGAAGGTAGATCATATGTCAGTCCCGGTCCCCTGCGGACCGGGCGGCAGCCGCGCCGGACGGCGCGGGACACGGGGAAGGAAGCGGTCCTTCCGCCGTCACTGGAGGTAGTAGCCGATGCCACTTCATAACGGTACCGCGGATCCCGGCACCTACATATATTACGTCTGTGTGTGCCTGGTCCTGCTGTTCGTGCTGTATGTGAGGGACCGCGTCACCGGGACTTCGGGAAGAGGTCAGGGGGCGGGCTGGCTCTATCTTCTGACAGGCATGCTCATGGCGACGGACATTGCCGGCACGCTCGTCGGGTCCGGACGTCCGGCTTACGCGGGCCTCGAGGACCCGGTCAGGTCGCTGTGGAACACCCTGTTCATGTTCTCGGCATTCGCCTGGTTCCTCATCTGTAACGCTCGCCTCACATCGGTCAGGATACGGGACCGCAGGCTCATAGTGCTGTCGTCGCTGCCGGCCGCGGCAGCCGCCCTCATGTCCGCCGATCCGGTGCTCTCCGGGCCGGCCGGAGGGACGGGCGCCACGGTCTTCCTCGTCAGCGGCACGGCCGCCATATGCTATTATTCGGCGGCCATGGCCATGAGCCTTGCCGACTCGGTGTCGGTTAAAGGCGAGGGGGAGAGGTACTCGCTGGCGACGTTCTTCGTCCCGGTGCCGCTGCTGCTGTCCGCCGTGCTGCAGATGCTCTACGGGATAGGTCCGATCTACATAGGCTCGGTCACTGCCATAGCCATGTACGACATCGAGTATCTGAGGCAGTCCAGGGGCAGCGAGGCAAAGCTCAGGGACCTCAACAGACAGCTCGCCGACGACAAACGCAGGCTGACCGCCTTCGCTGAGATGTTCTCGTCGGCATACATCATACATCTGCGCAGGGGCATGTACGAGGTCGTGCGGGCCAACGAGGGCCTCGGCACGGTCGTCAGGAAGGGCGGAGGAAGAAAGGAGCTCGAGGCCTTCGTCGAGCGCCACGTCCACCCCGACGACAGGGACAAGATACGCGACCTGTCGGCAATAACCGCCATCATCCGGAGGCTGCGCAGCCAGAAGGTCATAACGTTCACCTTCAGGGAGATCTTCGGCGAGCGCGAGCGGCTCATGCGGGGCTGTATAACGTATTTCGAGGAGCCCGACTGCATAGCCCTCGGCTTCACCGACATCACCGACGCCCTGACCGAGGAGAACGGCCTCAGGAAAAAGCTGCAGAGAGCCCTCGACGCGAAGACGAATTATATGGTGACGATGTCCCACGCGGTCCGCACCGCCGCCGAGGCCGCCACGGGTTACGCCCGCATGGCCGGCAAGCTTTGCGCAGACGGGACCGGGGCTCAGGCCGCCATAGGAAGGGCCGTCGAGGCGGGAGACTGCCTGCGCGGACTCCTAGGGGGAATAATCAACACCGAGCTGATCGAGTCGGGAGGCTTTGCCGCCGAGGTGAGCATCACCGACATCGCGGAGCTCAACCGGAGGCTGGCCGATCTGTTCGAAGGCGAGGCCGCCCGTGCGGGCGTCCGCTTCGTCTCTGACGCGTCGAACGTGAGCGACAGGTACGTGCTCACGGACGGCCGCATGGTCATGAGGCTGGTCTCATGTCTGATATCCAACGCCATAAGGTACACGCCCCGGGGCGGGGAGGTCAGCCATACGGTGAGACAGCTTCCGTCCGACAGGGCCGGGACCGGGGTCTACGAGATTACGGTCCGCGACAGCGGAGTCGGGATGAGCCGCGAGTTTCAGGCGGGGGTATTCGACGGGTTCTCGTCGGCAGGCGGCTACGACGGCGCCGGGCCGTCCCCGGGCGGACTCGGTCTCTCCATAGCCGGAAGGCTGGCCGAGAGGCTGGGGGCAAGATTCGAGATCTTTTCCGAGGAGGGGGCGGGCACTTCCGCCACGGTGACGCTGAAGCCCTTCCTTTGCACCGAGCACGAGATAGGCGAGTATACAGACTCGCTCGGCCGCTGCGGCGCATCAGCCAGCCTCGAGGGGCGCAGGGTGCTGCTGGCCGACGACAACATGCTGAGTCTCGAGCTCACATCGGAGATGCTGAGCGGCTTCGGTATGAGCGTCTCCACCGCCTCGAACGGCAAGGAGGCCGTCGACGCCCTGGAGGCCGCCGGACCTGGCTTCTTCGATGTTGTGGTGATGGACATCCAGATGCCGGTCATGGACGGCTGCGAGGCCGCCGGCCGCATCAGGATGCTGGACGAGCCGTCGCTGTCGTGCATACCGATAGTGGCGCTCTCCGCGGGGGCTTTCTCCGAGGACAGGGGCAGGGCGCTCGACAGCGGCATCGACGACTATGTCGTGAAGCCGGTCGATCCGCAGAGGCTCAGGGAGGCCATAGCCGCCCGCATCTGACCGTTACACGGCCGCGTCCGCGGCCGGACGATAGGCAAGAGACCATCAGACACGGCCGCTCCGGCGACCGGGCAGCAAATCATACACCATCGGACACGGCCGCGTCGCGGCCGGTATTCAGGCAATAACCGGCCGCGGCCGGCATCAGCGGAGGAGCAAAATGAAGCACACCGTTTTCACAGGAGCGGCGATAGCCATCGTCACCCCCATGAATCAGGACGGATCCGTCAACTACGAAGAACTTGGAAGGCTGATCGACTTCCAGATCGCGGCGTCGACGGACGCCATCGTCATCTGCGGCACGACCGGAGAGGCCTCCACGCTCTCCGACGAGGAGCACGTGGAATGCATACGCTTCGCGGTCGAACACACCGCCGGGAGGGTACCTGTCATAGCCGGGACGGGCAGCAACGACACGGCCTATTCCGTAAAGCTGTCCAAAGACGCCGAGAAGGCCGGGGCCGACGCCCTGCTGCTGGTCACCCCGTACTACAACAAGACCACCCAGAACGGCCTCGTGGGCCATTTCGGGGCGGTCGCGGACGCGGTCGGCATACCGATCATTCTGTACAACATCCCGGGCAGGACCGGTATGGGCATCGAGGTTCCCACCGTCGCCAGACTGGCCGAGCGCGACAACATAGTGGCGGTCAAGGAGGCCAGCGGAAACATAAGTTATGCCGCCAGGCTCATAGCCGAGTGCGGCGGCGCCGTCGACGTCTACAGCGGCAACGACGACATGACCGTGCCGATCATGTCGCTCGGCGGCAAGGGCGTCATATCCGTGGCCTCGCACGTCATCCCGCGCGAGATCCGCGCCATGGTGAAGGCCTGCCTCGACAACGACTTCGCCGCCGCTACGAAGCTCCAGATCGAATACCTTGACCTCATCAACTGCCTCTTCGTCGAGGTCAACCCGATACCCGTCAAAGAGGCCATGAACATGATGGGCTTCAATGTCGGGCCGTGCCGCATGCCGCTCTGTCCGATGATCCCGGAACACAGGGAGCAGCTGAGGGCCCTGCTCGCGAAGCACGGGCTGCTGCCGGGCTGAGGCCATGACGGACATAGTCATATGCGGTGCCTGCGGCAGGATGGGCAGGACGATCGCGGGAATAATTGAAGGCCGCGGCGACTGCAGGACCGTCGCCGGGATCGATATCCGCGACGGGAGCGACTGCGCTTTTCCGGTCGTGTCCGCCCCCTCCGAACTGCCCGTGCGGCCTGACGTCATAATAGACTTCTCGGGTCCCGCCTCGCTGGACGGCCTGCTTTCATACTGCAGGGCCCGGTCCGTACCGCTGGTCATAGGATCGACCGGCTACTCCCAGGCCCAGATCGGGGAGATCAGGGCGGCTGCCGAGGCCGTCCCGGTGTTCTTTACGTTCAACATGTCGCTCGGCATCAATCTGCTTTCCGCGCTTGCCGTCAGGGCCGCTCAGGTGCTCGGCGACGGTTTCGACGTGGAGATAATCGAGAAGCATCACAACCGCAAGGTGGACGCCCCCAGCGGGACGGCCATCATGCTGGCCGGAGCCATAAACGGGGCCTTCGGAGGGTCGAAGCACTACGTCTACGACCGCCACGGGGTCCGCGCGCCGAGGGACTCCTCGGAGATAGGCATCCACTCCGTAAGGGGCGGCACCATAGTCGGGGAGCACGAGATAATCTTTGCCGGCAACGACGAGGTCATCACGCTCTCGCACAGCGCGCAGTCCAAGACCGTGTTCGCCCAGGGGGCGGTCAACGCGGCCATGTTCCTGAAGGACCGCGGGCCGGGCCTCTACGACATGGGGATGCTCGTCGGGGGCGAGGTTCCCGGCGGGGCGGAGCGGTCCGGATCGCCGTCCTGACCGTCCGCCGATGGAAAAAGTCAGGTGCCTGCTCGTCGGAGGCGGGCCTTGCGCGGGCAAACGTCTGCTTGCCGGGCGGCTCGGGCGCGAATTTGCCGTATCCGTGCTCCACACTGACGACCGCCTCCCCGGATATGTAAGGGACGGCGCCGCCCGCGGCTATCCCGCCTGCCGCCACGTCCTTTCCATGAGCCCGGACGAGTACTGGTCGAGGGACTATACGGTCCTGACCGGGGAGCTCATCGACGTCTACAGGGAGATATGGGGCTTCGTTTACAAGGACGCCGCCGGCTTCTCCCGCGACCGCCGCGTCATTATCGAGGGCAGGGCGCTGCTGCCGGAGCTCGTCCGCAGCTTCCGCATAGGCGCCGGCGAGTATGTAGCCGTGACCGCGGCCCCGGAGCTCGTAAGGAGCGGCCTTGCCGGGCGAAGGAGGACGCTGCTTCCGCTGTTCTCTGAATGCTCGGACCCCGAGGACGCCTTCTCCAGGATGATCCTCCGCGACATTTATTTCACACAGGAAGTCAACCGCCAGGCCATGAGCCTCTCCGCGGCCTATCTGGCCCGGGATCCTTACATGACCGACGACGCGCTTTACGAATTCGCAAAGGAAAAGCTTGCGCTGCGCGGCTTTGCGGCCTCCGGATCCGAACCGGGTCCCGTGTCCGCCGATGTGCGCGGGCGCGGCTTTTTGACAAAAAAACAGAGGAACGAACCATGAAATTCAAGAGGATCCTTACCGTGCAGGACATCTCCTGCGTCGGGCAGTGCTCGCTGACAGTCGCCCTGCCCATCCTGTCCGCATGCGGCCTCGAGACGGCAGTCCTGCCGTCCGCGGTGCTGTCGACTCACACCGGCGGCTTCAAGGGCTATACCTTCCGCGATCTTACGGACGACATGCCCGCCATTGCCGCCCACTGGAAAAAAGAGGGCATCGATTTCGACTGCCTCTACACCGGCTATCTCGGCAGCGCAAAGCAGGTCGGGATCGTATCCGACATTGCCTCGTCGCTGCTGAAAAAGGGCTGTCCGTTCATCGTGGACCCGGCCTTTGCCGACAATGGAGCAATGTATCCCGGTTTCGGACCGGATTTTGCCGGGGCCATGAGAAAGCTGGCCTTTTCGGCCGACATCATACTTCCCAACATCACCGAGGCCTGCCTGCTGACCGGTACTGAGTACAGGGCCGAGCCGGACGAGGCCTGGGTGGACGCGCTGGTTCGCAAGCTGCACGCGGAGGGCGCCCGCACGGTCGTGCTGACCGGTGTGAGCTACTCTCCGAGGACCACCGGGGTCCTCGTGTCATCAGAAGAAGGGCGGTATTACTACAGGCACGTCAGGTACAAGCGCGGCTGCCACGGCACGGGCGATATCTACTCCTCGGCCTTCGTCGGCGCGCTCGAGGCCGGTCGGAGCGTCAACGACGCGGCAAGGATCGCCGCCGACTTCACGGTGAGCTGCATCCGGGCGACCGCCTCCGACCGGGATCACTGGTACGGGGCCAGGTTCGAGCCCGTTCTGGGAGAGCTGATCGGAGCCATCCGTGCGGAGAACTGAGCCGATATGTATCCTTACGATCTTTTTCTGGGGATAACGCTCTACGACATCCTCCTCTCGGCCGGAGTGATCTGCGCCATTCTTGTGTTCAGGTATTTTTCCGAGAGGGACGGCGTATCCGCCAAATACTACAACTTCATACTCGGGATCGCGGTGGCGACCGTCGTGGCGGGCTATCTGATCTCCGTCGTGGTCCAGGGGGTCTACAACGCCCTGGCCGGCGGAGCGTTCGAGCTCAACTCGGAGACCGGGGCGACTTTCCTCGGCGGCCTCACCGGAGGCGCGGCGGTGTTCTTCGTCCTGTATTTCGGGGCAGGGCATTTCGTCTTCCGCGACCGCGAGCACTTCGGCCGCCTGCTGTGGATGACCGAGACCGCGGCCGTATGCATCCCCGCGGCACACGCCCTGGGGCGGCTTGGCTGTCTTACGGCGGGCTGCTGCTACGGGCTGGTCTTCGACGGGCCCCGCTGGTTCACCTTCAGGTTCCTGCTGCTCGACTCGTCGGACAAGCTGGTCGGCTACAGATACGCTCTGCCGGTGCAGCTGTACGAGGCGGTCTTCCTTGCCGCGCTGGCGCTCGCCATCGGGCTTCGGCGCAGGAAAGGCAGGAACTGCTGCCTGCCGGCCTACATGATATCCTACGGGATCTGGCGCTTCTTCATTGAGTACCTCCGCGGCGACGACAGGGGCATGACCGTGGTGAAGTTTCTCTCGCCCTCGCAGCTGACCTCGCTCCTGCTCATAGCGGGAGGCGCGGTCCTGTACGTGCTTCTGAAGAGGATATACCGCAGGCAGGCAGAGGCCGGGGACGCGACGACTGCCGCAGAGCGCGAGGATGGTGACCCTGCCGCGGCCGCAGAGGACGCCAAGACCGGGGACGGTCCCGATGAAGGCCCGGGTGCGGAGGGAGCCGGCGAGGGATCATGAAAAAAAAGAGGATAACCGGTTTCGACATCTATCTCATCATATGCATCGCCGGGCTGCTGGCGGTCGAGATCGCCAGGCCGCGCCTGACGGGCGACGAGGAGCTGGACGGAATGCTGAACATCATCTTCAGCAGGATGCTGGGCTTCATGGTCTTCCTTCCCATAGCCGTGAAGAGCAGATACCGCGTCTTCGGCTTCGTCCGCGAGAGGCCCGCGGCCGCCCTGCTTGCCGTGCTGCCGGCGATCCTTGTCTGCGTAAACAACTTCCCGTTCATAGGGAGCCTCACCGGAGGTATCCGCCCCGACAAGCCGGGATGGTACGTTGCGCTCTTCGTGCTCCAGTGTCTGTCTATCGGGCTGTTCGAGGAGTTTGCGTTCAGAGGCGTGCTGCTGCCGGCCGTACTCGAGAGGTACGGCGACTCCAAAAAGGGCATCTTCCTGTCAGTCGTCGTCGGCTCCGCGCTGTTCGGCCTGGTCCATCTGTTCAACCTGCTCGAGGGGGCCGGGGCCGGCTCGGTCCTGCTTCAGATCGGCTATTCGACGCTGATCGGCGGCATGTGCGCCATAGTGCTAATAAAGACCCGGTGCATATGGCTTTGCGTCGCCCTTCACGCGGTCTTCGATTTCGGGGGCTTCTATGTCCCATCCGTGGCCGAGGGCGAGCTCTGGGACGCCCCCACCGTCGCAATAACGGCCGTGCTGGGGGTCCTGACCGCGGTCTATATGACGGTCATGCTGCTGCGCTTCGAGCCGTCGTCGGTCGACCCGCTCTTTGCCGGAATCAGGATACGCAGGACCGCCGCGTCCGACATCCCCGAGCTGCGCCGGATCTACGCCGCCGCGCGCGGGCGGATGGCGGCCGAGGGGAACCCCCACCAGTGGGGGGACCGCTCCTACCCGCCGGACGACCTGCTGCGGCATGACGCACTGTGCGGTACCGGGCGGGCGATGATCCTCGACGGCAGACCGGCGGCCGCGTTCGCCGTCATACCCGGTCCCGATCCGACATACGCGAAGATCGAGGACGGGGCCTGGAAGAACGACCGGCCTTACGCGGCCGTCCACCGCATCGCCTCCGACGGCACCCTCAGGGGCGTGCTGAAGCTGGCGCTCGACTACTGCTCCGGCATCTGGCCGGAACTCCGCATCGACACCCACGAGGACAATCTGCGCATGAGGCGGCTGCTCGGAGAGAACGGCTTCGTGCGCTGCGGCATCATACACGTAGAGGACGGAAGTCCCCGGATAGCGTTTTCAAGATCGGGCGGCAAAAAAGACTGACCTCCGGCCGCAGAGGCCGCGGGCTCCGGAGCCGCGGAGCGCGCACTGCCGAAAGGAGAGCGAAATGGACGAGCCTACGGCCCGGAACGGGTTTGAGATAATAGAACACGAGACCGATCTCTGCGTCGTGGGCGGAGGACTGTCGGGTCTGTGCGCCGCCGTCGCCGCCGCGAGGGAGGGCATCCGCGTCGTCCTCATGCAGGACAGGCCCGTTCTTGGCGGAAACGCCTCGAGCGAGATCCGCATGTGGGTGCGCGGCGCCAAAGGAAGGGAGAACCGCGAGACCGGCATAATCTCCGAGCTCGAGGAGGAGAACATCTACAGGAATCCCGAGCTGACCTACCCTGTATGGGACGGCGTGATGTGGGAGAAGGTCGCCGGAGAGAAGAACATAACTCTCCTTCTGAACTGCTCCTGCTGCGGCTGCAGCACGACCGACGGCCCCGACGGGCACAGGATAGTCAGCGTCACCGGCTGGCAGCTGACCACCTATACGTGGCACACGGTGAGGGCAAAGTTCTTTGCCGACTGCTCGGGCGACTCGGTCCTTGCCCCTGTCTCGGGCGCCCGCTGGCGCGCCGGCAGGGAGGCGGGGAGCGAATACGGCGAGGCCATCGGCCACGCTCAGGCCGACCGCAAGACCATGGGCATGTCATGCCTTATCCAGGCAAGGGAGACGGACCGGCCGGTGAAGTTCATACCGCCCGAGTGGGCATACGTCTACGAGAGCGACGACGACTTCAACAGGGCCGTCGCCGTGGCGGACACTGGCGTGCCCGGCACGACGTCCCTGAACAGGCCCCACAGGCCCGGGACCGACGACACGAACTACTGGTGGATCGAGCTCGGCGGCGACAGGGACAGCATCAGGGACACCGAGGAGGTGCGCGACGAGCTCCTCCGCGTGGCGTACGGCATCTGGGACCACGTGAAGAACCGCGGCGACCACGGAGCGGACAACTGGGAGCTCGAGTGGATCGGCTTCCTGCCCGGAAAGCGCGAATCCAGAAGATACATCGGTCAGTACGTCATGACCGAGAACGATATCGAGGCGGGCGGCAGATTCGACGACACGGTCGCCTTCGGCGGCTGGCCGATGGACGACCACGATCCCGCCGGTTTCCGCTCGTTCGAGAGCGAGGCGCCTCCGTCGCTGCTGTATCCGGCGCCGTCCCCTTACGGCATCCCTTATAGGGTCCTCTACGGACCCGACGTGGCCAACCTTTTCTTCGCGGGACGCAACGTTTCCGTGACCCACGCGGCCCTGTCGTCGACGAGGGTCATGGCGACCTGCTCACTGCTCGGCCAGGCCCTGGGGACGGCCGCCGCGATGTGCGTCCGTGAGAACGAGACGCCCCACGGCATCTATCTGCACCGCATACGCGAGCTGCAGGACAGGCTCATGGACGCGGGCTGCTTCCTCCCGGGCTTCAGAAGGCGCATACCGCAGCTGTCGCTCGGGGCGTCGCTCAGCCTCGGCAGGGACGACCGCGAACTGCTGTTCAACGGCGCCGAGCGCCCCGACTCCGCCTGGACGAAGAACTTCGTGTCTCTTCCGGTCGGCGGCGGGATAACCTTCGATTTCGGACGGCCCGAGCGCCTGACCGAGCTGCGGATAGTCTTCGACCCGGATTTCTCGCGGAAGTCGATATCGCCTCATAAGAAGATGCGGCTGTTTGCCCAACGGGCGATGCGCGGCCTGGACTTCTGCCCCGTGAAGGTCGCCGCGACCCTCGTCAGGACCGTCGATGTCGAGGCGGACGGCAGAACCGTCTTCCGCACCGACAGCTGCCACAACTCGCTTCTGCGCGTGCCCCTTGACCTCAGCGCCTCGAGGCTGACCGTAAGATTTGTCAGCACCTGGGGGGCCGGCGAGGTCCGCGTGTTCTCCTGCGACGTAAGATAGCCGCCTGACAAAGCCGCATCGACCGCATAAAGAAAGAGCCGGCGCCCGGCACGGAAAGATCTGTCCGTGCCGGGCGCCGGCTGTATCCGTCGTTTGCGTTCACGTGCGGGGCTACTTGATCTGAGCTGTGCCCTCGAGGGCTATCGAGCTGTAGGTGACCTTGCTGAAGGAGCCCTTGTAGTTGTAGACGAGGCCGAGGGAGACGTCGCCCGAACCCGCTTCGAGCGGGACGCGCACCTCGAGCGTGCCTATGGGGATCTCGTGCCGGACGCCTTTGGAATACGACGCCTCGGCGGCGGAGCAGCTGATGCTGTGCTCCTCGCCGTTGACGGTGATCACGGCTGTCCTGGCCCCGACTCCTATGGAGGTGACGCGGAGCACGACGGTCAGCTTGAGCAGGGCGGAGTCGGACGTTCGCTCAAGGGTCTCCCAGTCCAGGCAGACCTTGAAGTAGCCGCTGTCGTCAACCTGCTTTACAATGCTGCCGCTGACGGCGGGATAGGTCAGCGGGGCTGTCTCGGGAGGGGTCTCGGGCGGGAGCGTGGCAAGGCCCGTGTCGGGCAGGGTGGCCTCCGTCTGTCCGGTCCCGGGCGTGGAAGTGCCGGCGTCCGGGGCCGACGATCCGGCAGGGGCGGTCGAACCCGCGGGCCTGTCGGTGGCGGGCGGTCCGGAGGACGTCTGCGCGGTCTCGGGGGGCTTCGAGTCCTGACCTATGCCGGTGCGGGCGGATATGTGGAAGCCGACCGCTATAATGATCCCGATCAGCACGACGGCCGTGAGTATTATGGCAAGGGAAATGAAGTCTTTTTTCAAGTCGTACCTCCTTCCGTGGGTCCGCCGGCCCCGTCGTCCTTCGGCCGCCGGAATCGCTCCGAGCACGCCACCGCAAGGCGGTCGCAACGCTCGTTATAAGGGTGTCCCTCGTGGCCCTTGACCCAGCAGAAGGTGACCTTGTGGACGGACATCAGGTCCAGAAGCCGGCCCCACAGGTCGGGGTTGAGGGCGGGACTCCTGTCGGCCTTCTTCCAGCCGCGCGCCCGCCATCCCTCGGCCCAGCCGTTGCTGACGGCGTCCACGACGTAACGGGAGTCCGACGTCACCGTGACCTCGCACGGGTATTTCAGGGCGGACAGGGCGGAGATGACCGCGGTCAGCTCCATGCGGTTGTTGGTGGTCTCGGGCTCGCCGCCGGAGAGCTCCTTCTCGCGGCCCCGGCAGACAAGGACGGCTCCCCAGCCGCCCGGTCCCGGATTGCCGCTGCAGGCTCCGTCGGTGTAGATGTCGACGTGGGTCATGTCATCAGCCGCTGATCATCGTGGCGATGGCGCCTATGGCGGTGCGGATCGCCTTGTCGGTGTTGAACTCGTGGACGTCGTCGGCGATGCCCTGGTTCTCGCGCTCCTGGTTCCAGACGCAGTGGAAGACGGCTCCGCAGCGGACGCCGAGCGTGGCCCCGACCGTGAAGATGGCCGCTGCCTCCATCTCGCTGCACAGCACGCCGAGGCGCTTCCAGGCCTCCCATTTGGCGAGCAGCTCGGACGAGGTCGCCATGCGCTCCGGAGAATGCTGGCCGTAGAACGAGTCCTTGCTCTGAACGACGCCGATGTGATAGTTGAAGCGCTCGGCCTCGGCCGCGGTCTTCAGCGCGAACAGGACGTCGAAGTCCGGCACGGCCGGGAACTCTATCGGGGCGTACTCGCGGCTGGTCCCGTCCTGTCGCACGGCTCCGCTGGCGATGATCACGTCGCCCGGCCGCACTATGGTCGAGATCCCGCCGCAGGTGCCGACGCGGATGAAGGTGTGGACGCCGCAGGCGGCGAGCTCCTCGACGGCTATGGCCGCCGAGGGGCCGCCAATGCCGGTCGAGCATATGGAGACCTTCTCGCCGAGAAGCGTCCCAGTGAAGGTAGTGTATTCGCGGTTGTGGGCCACCTCGGCAGCGTTGTCGAGGTAGGCGGCGATCAGCGACACGCGGCCGGGATCGCCGGGCAGGATGCAGTAGCCTCCGAGGTCGCCCCGGCGGCATCTGATATGGTACTGAAGTTCGGATTCGTGCATCATCTGTATAACCGTACCTTTCAAGTATTATTGATCCAGCGAGAGCGGGGAGTCGGGCCCGATCATGTCGAGGCGGACGGCCTCGCCGAATTGCAGCGGAAAGACCAGGACGTCGTCGGGATAGCGCCCGGTGAGCCTGCGGACGGAAGCGGCGTAATAGCCGAGCTGGTTGCCGTGGCGCTCGAACATGAGATCCCTGACGGCGGCCGGGTCAGCCAGGATGCCGTCGGGCATGCGGTCCGTCTTATAGTCGCACAGGACGGTGCGTCCGTCGGCCGTCTCGAAAAAGATGTCGATGACCCCCTGGACGAAGAGCGTCTCGCCCGACAGGGCGCTCCGGCTCTCTTCCGAGAGGGCGAAGGCCGAGGCCGGCAGCAGCAGGTTGAAGCGGGTCTCGCGGAAGATCCGGACGGCGGCCCGTATGTCCGCGAAGAAGCGGCTCGACGCGAAGCGGACGAGCTCGGGCACGCGGACGAGCTTCGTGGTGCCGGGCGGGATGAAGCGCTCGGCCTCGAGCCTTTCGGCCTCGGCAAGCACGGCTCCCGGGTCCGCGGACAGGCGGGAGAAGTCGCAGAACTGAAGGAATAGGTGGGTGGCCGTTCCGCGGTCGGCGGCGGTGGCGACGCCGGACATGAAGCGGGGCTCGCGCGAGCGCATGCCGGCCGCCTTCTCCAGCACGGCCGAACCGTCTCCGTCGGCGTCGAGGTAGCCCGGGAAGAGCCTGGATACCGAGACCTTAGACGGGATGACAGACAGTCCGGAATACGGGTACGAGTAAGTCATGGAGCGGACCAGCCTCTCGACGGTATCGGGGTCTGCCTGCGGCTCCTCCCGGAAGGATCCGCCGGCGGCGGGGTCCTCGGGAGAGTCGGCGCGGTCGACGCGGGGGCCGGAGTCCGGAGCCGAGATGGCACCGCCGCCGGGGCCTGGCTCGACC
>JAEEGG010013116.1_pt1 | contig 17779 bp, 7 predicted proteins | sample 9134161 | NCBI WGS metagenome assembly JAEEGG01 (sample SAMN16246543, study PRJNA631951) | gut metagenome | biome: gut microbiome; feature: rumen; material: CR-attached | host: Bos | place: Iran: Karaj | collected 2018-10 | reverse complement strand
GTACTTTCCCGCAAGCCGCGCGAAACGCTCATATTTGGCCTTGTATTTCTCGTTCAGCTCCTCCTCCATCACCAGGATGCCTTTCTCCATCATGGTATGAATCAAGGGCATGACTTTTTTAAAGCCGATGATTTTACTCACTTCACTGATGGCGATCTTCGGTTGTATCTGGAGAGCCTCCACGATCATGTATTCATAGTCATTGAGGGCCACACTGTCCAGAACGAAGTCGGGGGCAATGGCAACTTTCGACTCACTGCTGAGCTTCAGCGCGGAAGGAAGGGCGGCCTGCATCACCTCGCCGAGATGACAAAGATAATAGGATTTGATCCAGTCCCAGAACTTGAGTTGCAGGTCATTGACCACAGGCACATCGTCCAGCAGGTCGGTCAGGAATTTCACTTCGACCCCAGGCACGGTTTCGGTGATGGACATGACCAATCCCGACATAATCTTGGTCTTGCCAAACTGTACCACAGCCCGCTGCCCTACCCTAATGGCATTATTCAACGCATACGGGACACGGTAGGTGAAAGTTCCAGGTACCGGGATGGGAAGCAACACTTCGGCGAAAAGGGTGATTCGTTCAGTGGGAGGTGAGGGTGGTGTAACCGATAAGTTCGTCATAGCCTTTGTTGGGGTTATAATAATAGAAATAGATCCTGTACAGATTCTCCGTATCCCAGTGATTGCCCGCGGTGAGTTCGGTGGAGACCACCCCAGTATCGCGGTCGGCGGTGACAAACATGAAGTTGTAATAACCCTGTTTGAGCAACAACTGGCAGAGATAGCCGCCCAGTTGCGCGTCATAATTCATTTGGTTGCGCTCGTCGAAGTTCCAATCGTTGATGGCACCCATCACATAAAAATCCTCATGAGTTAACGGAGCAGGCCATCTCAAAAAAAGATTGACCCAAGCGTAATCAGCCTCGGTATCAGTCTCCAGCCCATCGTTGGACACGTAGATGTATTTCTCCCCATAGATATCCTCGTAGGTGATGTAAGGTTTCCGCGCACGGGACTCACAGACCGCATAGTCAACCACATAATAATCGTCCGTTTGATAAATACGAGCGATATTCTCCGACTGGAAATAGAAGTTGCTGAAATTAATCCTCCGGTATTGGTTAGCCCCTTCAAACACGGTTTGAGGAAGATGCTCGTAAGTGATATAGTCAGGATAGATAAAACTGGGCTTCAGACCTATCACGGCATTGTCCCAACGACCGTTTTGCCGGATGGTGAGATGGGTATATTGCTGCACGTTTCCGGTCATGATGCTCGGAAGCGTGACTTTGATATTCAACTGCTGATGGGTGTTGCTCAAAGTCAACTCATCACAATAACGAGGCACGGAGGCGTCGATGTTGGCTTTTTCATCCACAATCATGAAACGACGGGTGAAATAGATTTGATCCTCCGTGAGCTCATCACCATAAACAATGAGCAAATAGTTTCCAGAAGCAATCGGCATCATATCTTCCTCGGGGAAAGAGAGTTGATAATGCACGTAATCGATGAGGGTGTTCCTGGAAAACTTGAAGTCATCGATTTGTCCATAGTCATAACCCGTGGCAAAATAAAGCCGTTGCACTTCGGAAGGATACCAGTCGTTGGTGCAATGAATAAAGGTATAATTGAGCACATCGGCTTCACTGCCAAGAATATCGAACGACAAGGTGAGCCGACCCGTCATGTTGTCGAGCGGGATCAAGGGCTCTTTGTTCTGGTTTCCATCGGCATACAGAAGAACGGTCTTGACCGACTCCTTGTAGTCAAGGTTATCACATGGCCATTCGAACTGCTGGGCATAGCATCCCAAGACCAAAAACAGGGTGCAGAGGAGGGAGAAGAGGCTTTTCATCCGATTCTTTTTTGTTTTAACGCATTTACTATTGCAAAAGTACAAAAAAAGATGCTATCTTTGCGAATTGAAAACGCATATCACTCATTTCAGATGAAAAAGAGCATTCTATTCATACTCTCAGCCGTCTTGATGCTATCCTGTGGATGGTTGCATGCACAGGATTACGGCATTGAGAGTCCAATCACTGAGAAAAACATTGGCATTGGTATTAAGGGAGGCATCAGCGCCATGGACATGGCCTACCATATCGGGAATCGCAGTTTCGTGAACCACACGGTGTTGTACCAGCATCCTGAGCAAGCCTTCCATTGTGTTACGGGAGGCCTATCTGTAGAGCGCATCACCCCGCTCCTTTCATACGGAGCGGAGCTGATGATTTCCGGAGTGGATGCCAGAATGCCTAAGGACACCATTCGATATGCGGAAAGAGACTCCTCGTTTTTCGTCCAATTAAGGCTGCCTGTGCGGTTAAACCTCAAGCACGGGAAGAAGTTCATCCCCTATCTGTTCGTCGCGCCAGAAGTCAGCACATACCTTTATTTGCCCATCAACGACAAATACACCATCAATGGCTATTCTGTTTGGAACGGAGTTGCCATGAACTGGGGCACTAAGAACGCCGCCACCCTCCATCTCAATGTGATAGCAGGCGCAGGTGTGAATTACAAGATTGAGATTGGCAATTACGAGTTGTTGGCAAGGCTTGAGGCCGGATATAAGATGGGACTCTTGAACACGCTGCCGAACGACATCGGGATGACACGAAAGATGATGGGATGGGAAGCCACGATAGGATTGGTCTTCCCGTTGTTCAAAAACCCGCATTACAGCTGGTTGATGTAAGACTCCAAGACAGCAATCACCTTAAACTCACTTTTTGCAGGTAGTTTCCCTGGCTTGAAGAGAGTTTGATGAGATAGATCCCTGATGCGTAAGAAGACAGGTCGAGGGTGACCTGCTCGCCTTTCATCAAATGGCTCATGGGACGGCTGACGATACGTTCACCCATCAAGTTGAACACTTCCAATTGGACTTTTCCCAACAAAGTTTCCTCGCAAACCAGGTTGACTTTCCCGTCGGTGGGATTGGGGAATACTTTGACCATCCAGGAAGGCTGTTCTGAGGTAGAATGCCCGATTGTCTGGATGCACAGGGTTGATGGAGCCACTTCGCATCCGTTGTCCGTGGTGACGGATAAAGTGGTGGTTGTGATGTTTTCAAAGCGGTTCCACAGGATATCCACCTCGTTCCCGTTGGCGTACAACCAACCGGCATGGGCGGGCTCCAGTGCCCAGATGTAACGAACACCCTCCTGGGCTTTTATGGAATAATGGCTGATAGGTTGCGTGTAAATGTTGACCAGGCTGTCTCCTATGATGTTGTCCAAAAGGATTTCATCCAGGAATGTAAGGGTTATCGTGCTGGCAACGGTGTCGCTGCCGTTGAGAGCATGAAGGGTAAGTGCAGTCGAGCCTTCTTGCAGGTCGCAGGTTCCCGGGTAATAGATAGGGTTGATTAAGGTATCCTGTTCAAAATGGCCGTCGCCCTCGGTGGTCCAATAGTAGGATGTGCCATCGTATGCATAGGCATCATGAAGCTCCACACCCGCTTCTCCACAATGGATCAAGCTCTCTCCCGCATGGGCGATGACACGGTGCTGAGGCGGGAAGCAGATGTCGTCAATTTGGAGGATGCTGACATGGTCATCAACCACCTCATGTATGGAACGGGACCAGGTAAAAGTTTTCTTGCCTGCTTCATTCGTGAATTCGGAATAACACCATTCAGGGCTGTTGAGTTCATAATTGCTGTTTGTGGTTCCAAAACGGAGGGTGTCGTTTTCACCCGTTTTATATCGGAAGGATACCTTGGCTTCATGATTCAGGTATTTGTTCCCGCTAAATGACGCTTTGAAGGGGTAGCTGAGAATGTCACTGGCTTCGGTGGTTAGGATGAGACACCGTTGTCCTTCGCAAGCGTCCTCGTCGGAGTATTGCCAGCGGTTGCTGTTGTTGTTCCATCGAAAGAGGGGATTCAGCGTGTCGGTCTCAAAGTTCTCGAAGATTCCACCGTATTGCATCGTTGATTCGATTTCTTGGTGGTTGGTTCTATCCACGAGCTCGAAGTGGGTCTGCACCCATGCGCCTCGGCTTTCCTCCTCGGCTTTGAGCAGGAAACTGATTTCTTGTTCTTCGTTGGGGGCGAGGGGCTCCACGAGGATGGACGGCTCTTCAATGTCTATGAAAGGTGCTTTGACGGCAAGGCTGGCTCGCATCGGAGCGGTGGCCGCATGTCCTTCGTTGGTGATGCGGTAGGTCAGTTTGGTCGTGCCGGAAGGGATGATGTGGGTGGTGGGCTCGCCTTCCATGGAATGAAGCTGACAGATTGAATCAACGCGGATGACGGGGGCATTAAGGGTGATGCTTAAATGGTCTTCGTGTGTGTTCTCGTTTTCGTCAAATTGGATGAAGAACGGAATGATTTGCTGATCCACAACGTTCTCTGCAATTTTGAAGCGGAAGGCTTTTTTAATCTTGAATGTGGCATCGGGACCTAGCGACGGGTAGGAAGCGGTGTTTTGGGTTAGTTCAACAAAGGAGGATTCGCAACGGAGTGTAAGGGTTCCCTTGTCCGAATCGAAATTGCTATAGTTGTGCAAAACAATGTCGATGTCAACCATTTCGCCAGCGTCGAACTGGCCGTTGTCATCACTACTGTTGAGGCAGAACTCTTTCACATAGACGTAGGGTTGGTCGGATGCGATGACGATGACTTCCTTTTCAAATCGGACACAGTTTTGTTTGGTTGCGGTGAGCCAGAGGTGTGTGCCTATGGGCAGATTGGGCAAGGATATGGTTTGAGGTTGTCCAGTGCCTTGGATTACGCTGAGGATTTCTTCGTTCAGTGAAAGGCATACGGTAGCACCTTCCTCCGCCGTGAAGGTGTATTGTGAGGGGTCGGTGGTGAAAGTTCCAGCTTCCATGGCTATTTCATGCGGAACTTCAGTGTAAAGGTTGAGGTAAGCGTCGCCTAAATCATGGAACACGTTTTGGGTAGTAGTGACTTTGACCGGCCACCAGTTGGGCAGGAAGACGTGTTGGTTGAGGAAGAGCTTACCTGCCACAAGGGCGTAAGAAGGTCTGGTGAACAAGGGTTGTGTCATAGTGCCCTTGTCGGGCATATAGTTGGGCCAAAAGTGGTCGATGACACCCCAAGTGAGAATGTCGTTAAAATGCGAGTGCGTTACCGTAACGGCGCCAATACCGCCCAGAGCTCCTGTCTTGGCATTGCAGAACTCGTAAACCATGGGATCCTGCCCAAAATAGATATGGTTGTGGTTGCTTTCATAGAATATCGCTTTGGAGTATAATGCGGCATCACAGCCGATGGAAATCACAAAAGTAGGCTCTGTACTTGTCAAATGCTTAATCTCGCTGGAGTACATCCACGGGCTGCACCACAAGTCAAAGGAAGAATGGTCGCGATACAGCGTGAGGAACGAGCTTTGGTTGAGAGCCTCAACAAGGTAAGATTCATCCATTGCGTTACGCCAATCTTGAAGTGTGTCAGGAGACTGTGCAATATAGTTTTGTCCGTTAGGCCCAAAATAATCCACTACAGCACCTGTGTTTGGGTCGGTGGACCATTCTGTTTCGGGGTAGATAGGGTCTGACTGAGCGTAAATCATGTAAAAATTCTTGGGATGTCGGCCGAGCTTGTTGCGGTAAAATCCATTCACGCTTTGGGAAGTGATTAAAAACCATTTGTTGTGTTCGTAGCTGGAGGTGATGAGGGGACGGTCATAATAATCCAACTGGGTGGGAGGATTGGTTTCGTATTGTATTATTTTATTTACTTGTGTTTTATAATCGTCTAAATTAATGGCAGGGAGGCGACTAAGGGTTATATCAGGGATGCTGTCATCGTTCATGTCAGCGTAAGGGTTGTCGGAACTGTAATAGTAGTCCCGCGAAGAATAGCCGTCGTTATAATTCTTAAAAAGAAGGTTGAATCCAGGGATGCCTGATGTGGCGGCATAGTAGGTGCTTGTGGCAAAAAGGGTATCTACTCCACTGAAAATCATGACAGCTGCAGGGGGGATTGTCCAGTGTTCGTATGCGTTTTTGATGTAGCTTTTGATGGCACTGGCGTCATTGCCGCCACATTCCGTAGTGGTGACCACCTTGGTGAGGACGCCTTGCTTGGTGCGGAATTGTTTCAATTGGTCGGCCAAGGCCACAATGCTGTCATCGTCAGGGGAGATAATAAGGTATTCACAACCTTCCTCTTTGTTTTTAACAGCCTCATGAAGGAGATCGTAATAGTGTGCCTCGGGAAGCATGTCACTGTTGATGACCAGGTCGCGCAAGATACCGTCCCAGTCGGGATTGCGGTAGCGGGGATCACCGAACTGCCCGTTCCCACCTTCAAAGCTTACGTCGATATCCATGTCATAGATGACCTCCAGGGTTTTCTTTACCGGGTTGTACCGGAACGGAGTCACATGAAGCAAGACGACATCAAGACCGCGTATTTGGGTGATTTGGGCGATGGCGACATTCTCTGAGGGGTAATTGGCATCTTTGCCGAAAACACTCATATCTTTAGTCAACTGTGGCATCCCCACTGCTGAATCGCCTTGCAAAGGAGCGACAGGGAGCAAGTCAATGCCGGTCAAAGTCTGGCATCCTTTTTCTTTGACTTTTACGCTGACAGTTGCACCTTGGGGCACGGCGATATAGCGGTTTTCAAAAGGCAGGTTGGGCATGCCCTCAGCAAAAGAGCCGAAACTTCCTTTGAGCGAAATCTCCTGACCTTTGACATCGCCATAGACAATATTGAGGATGCTGATTTCAGAAAGCGCATAATGCAGTTGAAGTCCATCGGCAGAGCTGCTTCCGATATGGAATCCTTGTTCAGTATTAGTACGGAACTGATAGTGTTGTTGGGCATTGAGAACACTCAAGGCAAGGCAGAGTATAATAAGGGAAACAGCTTTTTTCATGGCCGGAAGATTTTAAAGATTGATATGCAAAGATAAAAAAAACTTTTTAGAAATAAAAAAAGCACGCTTAACGGCGTGCTTTTTATAAGCTTAGAGAGCTGAGGTGATTTTTTGTTGCACCTCAACAAATTCTTCTGGAGTCAGTTTCAGATGTTCTTTTTTGAAGTCAAGGTCACCTTCGTTGGTGATTGGAACCAGATGAATGTGGGCATGAGGTACTTCCAGGCCAATGACGGCGACGGCAATACGTTTGCAAGGCATGGTCTTTTCAATAGCCTGGGCGACTTTTTTTGCAAAGACCATCATGGCGCCAAGCTCTTCATCCTCGAGGTTAAAAAGGTAATCCGTTTCATGTTTAGGCACCACCAAGGTGTGACCTTTTGAGAGCGGGTTGATATCGAGGAACGCAAAGAAACGGTCATTCTCAGCGATTTTATAGCAAGGGATCTCGCCTTGTATGATTCTGGTGAAGATAGTAGCCATAATGAAAGATTAACGGGTTATTTCAAGGATTTCAAAATACATCTTGCCTGCGGGCACCATGATTTCAGCGACCTCACCCACTTTCTTGCCGAGAAGGCCTTGTCCAATCGGTGAGTTGATGGAGATCTTACCAGCTTTAAAGTCGGCCTCTTTTTCAGGAACGATGGAATAAGTCATCGTCATATTAGTTTTGGTATTTTTAATCTTCACTGTGGAATAGAGGAGAACTTTAGACGTATCGATTTTTGACTCATCCAGAATACGAGCGTTGAAGATGAGATCCTGAAGATCGGCAATTTTTGCTTCCAAGAGACCCTGAGCTTCTTTAGCAGCGTCATATTCAGCATTTTCTGACAAGTCACCTTTATCGCGAGCCTCTGCAATGGCTTGAACAATACGAGGACGTTCACGGAGGATCAAATCGTCGAGCTCGTCCTTCAATTTCTGCAACCCTTCAGGGGTAAAGTATTTGATTTCTGACATGATAATAGGTTTATTTTAAACGTGAAAAAAGAGACCCTTACCGAAATAAGGGTCTTCTTTTCAAATGATTTGCAAAGATACTAAAATTCTTTCAAATGTTGCAAGACATTTTTAGAAATTTAGTCTCACGCCAACGGTGTGCGTACCTTTGTAGTGGTAGGTAGTGCGATAGGAGTAGTCAACAGCGAACACAGGAGCGTTCTCAGCTTTTGAGAGAGGCACCTGGACGGAGAGACCAGCGCTAAGACCATTGTTGAGGTTCATGCACTCATCGCTCAAAGAGCCATTAAAGATACCACTTTCGTAGGTATAGCCAACACGCAGGCCAAGATAATCTTTCCAGCCATACTCAAGACCAAGCACATACTGGTCTTTGGTGAAGGAGTTGGAGATGAAGTTACCAGCAACCGTGAGGCGGTTGGTTTCAGCGAAGTAGAAGTCGTAAGCAGCGGCAATACTCAGCTGAGTGGGCAACTCGAATTGGTCAGCACGTTGAATAACCGTGTTCTGGAGTGAAGTGTTTTGCAGGAGGAAAGCCTTAATGGAAAGACCGTCGCCCGAGAACTTCAAGGTAGGTCCAATGTTCTTCAAGGTGATACCGAAGTGGATATTGTCGAACGGGCCCGTCACATACTGGATACCAGCGTCGAGAGCGACACCGACAGCGTCCATATTAGCGATTGACTCGCTGATGATCTTCAGGTTAAAACCACCACTGATACTATTGGAGAAAGTCTTTGCAAAGGCAAGGTTGATGTTCATCAAGCTGGGTCTGAAGGTACCCAAACCTTCGCCATCGGGGCTTTCGGTTGTGGTTTGATCGACTTCACCCAAGTTGAACGACATGAAAGAAAGACCGAGCACGCTGGACTCACCCACGCGGACAGCAAGTCCGAACGAGGAGATGCGGATGCCAGAACCGGAAAGCCAGTCGGTATGTGAGAAGTTGACATCGAGGCTACGAATGCCCGTGATACCAGCCACATTGCCATACATGGCTTCCACACCATGCACAAATGACATGCCCGCATTACCGAAGCCAGCGGAGGCAGCCCAAGGGTTAATTAACAACTCAGATGCACCAGCTTGGCCTGAACGGTCTTCATTACCTGCAAATGCCATAGGAGCGTTGATCCCGAAAAGGAGGACAAGGCTCAAAACGATATATTTAAATGATTTCTTCATGATTCTGAAATTTTTAATGTTAGCATTTTACGATAATTAGAAAGTATTCAGGTCGATTTGACGCATGGCACCAAAGAACTTAATAGTACGTTCACCACCACTAGTGTTGTCTTTAACGTGGATCAGATAGAATCCAGAAGCAACAGGCGTATTAGCGAAGTTAGTGAGATCCCAATCAATGGAAGGCTCTTGGTTATCCTTCTTGAACTGACGAATCTTGGTACCAGCGATGTTATAGATGGTAACCACGCAATTGTCAGGAAGGTTGGTAATCTTGACGCAGTTCACCAGAGCGTTGGCCTCGTAGGAGCTATAAGCATAGTACGGGTTAGGCACAACGTTGATCTTGTCAAGGTCGCTTTCGGTCTTCGTAGGATCATTGAGATCGGGGTCGAGACCCTCAATAGCAAAGGTGAACTTAGGATTCAGGTTGTTGATGTCCAAGTCAGCATACAAAGAATCGAGGGCAATGCAGCCATATCCAGCAGTATAAGGTTTGCCGATACGGATACGGATCTTCGCATCGTTACCTTCAGGCAGCCAAGGCATACCTTCAACAGCCATAGGCATACCAACCCACAAGCATTGACGCCAGAAACGTTTGCTGTACTGAGTAATCAAGTTTTGGGCACCAGCATTCTGGATTGCGTTGAGCACCTTGAACAGATACTTACCAGCATCGTAGGCCGGGCTGTTGAAGTCTTTGTACTTGAAGGCAGGCGTTTGAGGAACATCGGTAGGTCTATCAAGACCCCAGATGTAAACGAAATGCTTACCACCAAGGACAGGCTCACCATCAACCTGACGGAAGAGGACAGGATCAGCGTCTTGTTCAGTAGTACCATCAACAGTAGTCTTTTTCAGTTGAGGAGGATTGAACATCAAGTCATTACCGTTCAAATCCGCAAGGTAAGAGTCTTCACCATAGAGCAGATTCAGACGCATACCAGACTCAACATCGATGACATAGCCCGGGAACCAACCCATACCCTGTGCAGCGATATAGTTAGGATCGTCAGGATTGTCAGAAGCCTTGATGAAGGATTCACCATTCGCAAGGGTGGAGTCACCATAGAGGGTGTAATCCCATTCACCACCAGTATAAGGTTTACCATCTTTATCGATGGACGGAGCCTTACGGAGACGGAAACGAGCGGCACCGCCTTGTGAGAGGGCAGGATCCATACATTGTTCGACAACAGGGCAACGGGTCCACTTAGAACGATCGGCAGTGAACACGATATCGATGCTGTTCAGTCTGGCGAAATATTCACCATAACGATAGATCTTGTCCGGCAGAGGTCCAGGGTTGCCAACAGGTTCATTGTTGATAGAAGTAAGCACGAAAGGAGCCCATGTACGGTTAGCAATCTTCTCGTAATTCTCATTCGGGTCATACGGGATACTGTTACCACCCGTTGCACTGGACATAGAGTAGTCGTGATAAGCAGTTTGATCCTGGTCAACATAGGTACCAGACCTGATCCAGTTCAACACTGGAGTGACATCCACATCATGGATACCATCAAGCCACTTCTGAGTACTATCCTGGAAAGTAAGTGAAGAGGTGATCATACCGTTGTTCGGAGCCAAAACTTCCTTAGCAACCTTATCACCATTGTTATCGTGAATAGTACCAGTGGTAATGGGGCCAATAGCATACTGCTGATCCACAGTGATAGAGATACCACGGTCGATAAAGAGTTTTTCATCGGCATAAACCGTAATGGTATCACTCTTCAGGGTATCGTTGGTCTCGCAATCTCTTAAATACCAGTGGGAGGCAAGACGAAGAGCAGAGTCACCAATCACAGACTGGTTGGAAGAAACACCATGAGTATAGTGCGGATACAGCGTGTCGAACCACAGCTCGTAGTTGCGTGACTTCACCATCAACGGGTCAATAATCTTCACGGAAAGAGGACCGTAACCCACTTTGTAAGTAGGATGATAAACGACCGGGTAGTCGGGGTGACCGAAGCAAACCACCTCAGCGGTATCAGCATTGGTGTTGCTATAGGTAATGTGTTCTTTACCATTTGCAAGGATGACCGTGTTAGCAAGTTTCTTGGTGAAGATTTGATCCACACATTCCTGGGTGAGTTCAATCTCATTGCCACCATTGCCTTGACCGACGAGACGGGTAATTGAAGGCATGTCACCATAGTTAGCTTTCATCACAGTACCGTTCATGATCTGATGAGGAACGGCGGTATAGACTTGGATGTTTTTACGACCTTCGAGGTAAGGAGTCATCTGGCCACGGAGACCATAGAGGTCTGAAGGCTCTTGAGAGTAGGTCAAGAAGTTGTTGTAGGCGTAAGCCACAGCCATATAATAATAGGTCTTGTGGTTAACCAGTGCTGGGCTTTCATTGGAAGAGAACTTATCCTCGGTAATGACAAAGCTATGAGTGATACCACCATCAGCGCCAGAGACCATCAATTGAGGAACGTTGCCGCCAATGTAGTTATCCCACTTATAGTTGACAAGGTTGGTAACCTGGTTCTTAATATCAGCCTGGAACACGAGACGAGCTTTGCTGTTGTCGTTGAGTTCATCAGGACCCACTTCACCATTAACCAGCTGATACACTTTGTAACCCTCGAAACGGTAGTAACGGTCGGCAGGAACTTTGAGTGAATCAGGCTGAGAAGGATCGAATTCCGGAATCTTATCATCGCGCTCAACATAGCCTTCACGATAGTTGTTGGAAATAGGGCTGTTGGAGAGATAGATGATAAACTTCTTGTCAAGCTCACGGATTGTCAAGTCAGGAGCGTTAGGACCATCGATGACTTTGAAGCAGTTGTCAAACAAAGCCTGGCACTTATCGTCAGTGACACGCAGCAGTTCAACAGAAGCCATAGGACCACCTGAAGAGGCACGAGCCCACGGCACACCGAAGGTGATATAGTTAACAGCACCAGGTTTCAGGGTGAAGGGGCCTGCTGACTGCATGAAACGACGGTCATCGGCAGGGTTCTTCTCATTCTCTTCAGTCCAATACTTACCATTGGTGTTGTAGCCACCATTGGGCGGAAGTCCGTGAGTACCCCAGTTACACGGGTCAGTATTACCCGGGAACATGAAGTCGCACTCAGGACCCACAGCAGCATTAGAACCGGTAGGATAACCAGTACCACCGAACATCATCTTGAAACCAGTTCTCCAAACAGACTGGAGCAGCAGGTAGGTCTCAGTAGCATTGTCAGGGTCACCAGTAGGACCATTGGAGTTGTTGTGATAGAGGAAACGGCGCATACCGAAACGCTCATCATCAACAATGCCATTACCAAAGTTCACACCGTTGATTGACTCGTCGCAGATCTGCTCAAACGAGATGGTGTCGCTGGTGACGATAGAATCGCCAGTGGCAGGGTTAAAGGTGCTAGTGGTATTAATCGTGTATCTGAACTTGGGGTTATCGATACCGTCGGCATCCATGTAAGGACCCTGGAAGAAGTCGATACCGACCGCAGGAGGCTGGTTGCCGTAGGCTTCAGGTTCACCAGAACCATCCACAGCGTCACCATTGTAACCATAACCAAGACCACGGGCAACGTCGCAACCGACGTAGTCGTCCTTGGCATAACCCAGGTCAACGTCAGTCCAAGGGCAGAAGAAGGTGTTGGCCAAGGTATAGGTGGAACGGTTGATAATCTCATAGCTGCAGAACGACATGTTATTGATTTCATCGTTCGTGGAGAAAGCAAAAGCTTGGGCGCGAACCTCAAGGCCGATAGCGGCACCATTGGACTCAGTGTGGGAGTTACCTTTATCATTGAACACCCACCACAGGGTCTGGTCGCCTTTCAGCACTTGGTCAACAAGGATAGAACCCTTGATGGTACCCATACGCTCTTCCTCAGCAGTCGGGATTTTGGTATGACACAGTTTGTTTTCAATGTCATAGTACGGATAGTCACCAGCGTAAGGATCATATTCGCCATTACCGTCTCTGTCGAAGAACGGTGCCATATAATGGCTCACACCGGAGATGTTACCACCGCCGACTACATCAGGATGGGCAGGCCAATCCATGATGGACTTAGGGATGGTATAGCCATCTTCAGGTTCCACAAAAACACCAGAGACCGGGTCGCAGTGCATCAAGAACTGATCCACTTCATCACGGGTAATTCTGAAGATCTGGTCCCAAGCGGCGCAAGTTTCTTCATCGATAGAAGCACCCACGATATTCAGAGGGCCAGTCCAGAAGTCATTACCATCTTGACGGAAACGCACGGCTGCGCACTTCAGCTGGCCGTTGACGTCGGTACCAGCAATCCAAAGTGAACCAGCGTAAAGAGAAGTAGCGGAACCGTTAGCGGGGATGTAGTATTGGGAGCCGATACCACCGGGGAGGTCCCACCACATATCACCGCCCGCATTGATACGGGTCTTAACATTGTTGATATTCAACCACTCGAATGCTGAGGAGGGTGAACATCCGGCTGTTGTCTGTTTCAAATTGCGATTGCCATTTTCAGGCTTGCCTTTGAACATTTCAGCCTTTACGGAATTTGCGACACCTGCTACGAGGAGTGCAACAAACAATAAACGTAGTGTATTTTTCATAGCATCTGTATTTATTCGTTAAGATTACGCCTCATCGATTAGAAGTTAAAGCTTGCTCCAATTTTAATTTGGCGAGGAGTTGAGTAAGCACCGCCATTATTCACGAAGATCTGATACATTTGGATAAATGCCTCAGGATCGATTTGGGTGTGGATTTGGCTTTGATACTTCGGAGAGGTGAGGTATCCGTCATCGTCCGGGGCGCCAGTTGCATTATAAACCGAGAGGATGTTTTTAGCATTCAGAAGGTTGGTGAAGTTGACGTACACGTTGAAGAAGACCTCACGGCCTTGTTTTCCTTCCTTGTTGCCACCGAGGGTGAGGTAGAAGTCCTTGTCCACACGGAGGTCGATCTTGAAGGAAGCAGGCATTCTGGAGCCGAAGTAGCTACCAGCGAGGAGGTTGTTGCCACCAGACAGCGGAGAAACCACGGTACGTGATGCGGTATAAGGCGTACCAGAACCACCGGTCAGCGTCATAGAGGCACCAGCATTGGCGAGCAATTGGATAGGTGCTTTCTCTGACTTCTCACGTTTGATAACGGGGCCGTCATATTTCTTGCCTGAGCCGAAACGATAGTCGAGGTTAAGACTGAAGTTATGACGACGGTCAACGCTGGTCGGGAAGGTGGATCTCAAGTTCGGCACACCGGCGTTAATCAAAGCGGCGGCGGTAGAGGTGGAAGCACCAGTCATGTTAGCATACTGCAAGGTATAGCTGGCACGGACACGGACGTTCTTGGTTCTACGAAGGTCATATTCAGCAGTGATACCCTTGACGGTACCGAAGTCGAGGTTGCTGAAGGAGGAGTAGTCCTTAGGATAAGCACCCGTCAGACGGTACATCTGGATCATGTTACGAATTTCGTTATAGTAAGCAGTGATCGTCAATGATGAAGTGTTGGTCAGCTTCTGGGTGAAACCGAGTTCATAGTCGATGGTCTGCATCGGCTTGAGGTTCGGGTTGGCCAGGGTACCTGACACATCATTGAAGTAATAGTAATTCAGGGGGCTCATGAAGAATGAGCTGGTAGGACGTTGGGTCAGCACATCGTAGTGGGCGAAGAACAAGGCCTCATCCGAAATCGGGAAGGAGAAGGAGATACGAGGCATGAAGCTCCATTGCGGCTCGTAATCCTCAAAGGACTTCATATCCACACGCTGCTGTGAGGCGTCTTTAATCCAGGGGGAGATACCTGAACCTTTGTCGAGGACTTTGGGTGAGGAGATCTCAGCACCGACCTCGTTGTACCAGGTGGTTCCGTTACGATAACCAACGATTTCATTGATATCGCTGATCTTGTTGACATACATCGCGAAGTCATCACCCATGGTGCTGGGGATGGTCGCATTCGGAAGTTTCTCTTGGAGTGAGGTGTTCGTTCTGAAGTCACCAACGGTATAGTAGTCATAGAGGATAAACGGATCTTTCAACACATATTGGTTAGCGTCGAAACGGTCGGCACGCAGACCGATTTGGAAGATCAGGTCTTTGAAGGCGAACTTATCCTGGATGTAACCGGCAGTGTAGATAGGCTGGCTGGAGCCGACAGGACGAGTGAAGTAGGTTCTTCCAAGGGCATCGGTAGCCGTCTCAGTGAAGAAGTCTTCCAAGGTCGGGCGTTCACCCCAGGAGTGTTTCTTGCCGTCGTAGGTGTAGCCATAGTAGCTCACATAGAAGCTACCGTCGCGGGTGAGCTCATCAGGAGCGAACATGCTGATGTCGAGGCCTCCGTTGACATAACCTTTCTTGAGGTTGCCTTGTGGATCATAGTACATGATGGAATGATCGCTGAAGTCATAGGAGTCCATAAGGATGTATTCAGTGCCTTTGAGATCAAGGCCCATGGCTTTACGGAGGTTGATGTCGAAGACATATTGAGCGTTGCCGTCATAGAGTCTGTTGAACCAAACGGTATCGACATAACCGTCATTGCTGTGAGCGTAGGGGTTGGCGACATCCAACTGTGAGATATGGGCATTGGCCAGGTTTCTCATCAACAGCCAGTAGTTGGTGGAATAGCCCATATAGCTGGAGTTACGTTGCTCATATTGGAAACCGAGTTTGATTTCATGGGAGCTTTCACCCTTGCCGATGGTCATGGAGGCGTTGACGTTCATAGCGATCTGGTCGCTCAAGCTCTTGTTATAGCCTGTCATCAAGGTGCCAGGGACAGCGAACATCTGGTAGATAGGATCTGGAGAGTCACCGTTCAGCAAGCCCTTGCCGAGTTGGATATTGTCGAAGTTATCATAGAACCCGGGTGCTCCGTATGACTGGTAGAGGTCATAGTAGTGCTCGGTATATTTTGCCAGCAGCGGGTTGAACTCAGAGGCATGGAAATCGACGAGAGTGTCATAGTCCCAGGAGTTGAGCACCCACACGTTGCTGAAGTTTTGCAGGTTGGCGGTGTCACCATCGACAGCGACTCCGGAGTAATTACCCAGTTCGAAGGTAGGAGTCTTGTGGGTGATGTAACGACCGAGGTTACCGTAAGCGAAGATGTTATCCCAGAGGTCGGGGTCGCCGTTTTCGCCGGTGGAACGGGTGTAGTCTGCTTGGATGCTGTAGTAGAAGTTACGGATCAGCGAGGTGCTTTCAGGAGCCGTGGGGAAACGCTGGGTGAACTTGATATATCCACGGGTGGTTCCCGACTTGCTGATGCCGTTCTTCGCCGTATTGAAGAATGAATACGAGCTGGCGAAGTCATGACCTTTGTAACGATAGAACGAACCGCCGAGGGTCAAGTTGATGGTCTCGGTGGTACGGACGTTGATGTTACCGGAGAGGTTGATGGAGTAACTGCTTGAATTGGTAGAGAACTTGGAGTGCACCAAGTCGGATCTCTTGGTGAAGGAGGCCAGCTGATAGGTGCTGTTTCCGATACCTGAGAGGACGAGGGGGGTCTCTTCGATACGTTTCTGCCAATCCTCGGTCGCGGTGTAGAAACCGGTGGCGGAGAGGGCACCTACTCTGTGGTAGGTGAGGTCACCTGCGAGGAAGAAGCCGAGAAGAGCGGTCTCCATGTTCTTGCCCTTGATGAGAGGTCCCTGGACGTTGAAGCCCAGACGGTCGTGGCCATAGCCCTCGACAGAGCCTTCAAGTTCCAAGCCGAAGCCGAAGGTACGGCTGGGGCCCTTGGTGGTCAAGTTGATGATACCACCCATGGCGTCACCGTACATGGCGGGGGTACCACCCAAGATGACGTCCACCTGGTCGATGGCGCTTTGAGGCACACTGGCACTACCGATAACCTTCACACCGTCGATATAGTACACGGCACTCTCACGAGAACCACGCACACTACCGACCTCACCGTCAACGGAGACGACGCCACCCACAGTGGAGGCAACGCCGGATGCGGTACGGTTTGGCAATTTCGCAATTTCCTCTGCCGTGATGGACGCACCAGAAGTGGTGTTGTCCTTCGAGATCAGAGGCACTTCGTAATCAATGACGGTGACCTCAGTCAAACTGATGGCACCACTCGTCATCTTAATGTTCCAATCGGTGATCTTGTTGGCAGGAATAATAATGCCGTTCAAGACATAATTGTTGTAGCCAACGAAAGTCGCCTTCAAATCATACGTTCCCGGAGGAATCGGGTTGATGTCATAGTTACCATCGAAATCCGAAGTGGCACCGCCAACCATCGTACCTCCTTTTTCAAGGACGATGTTTGCGAATGACACGGGCTCACCCGTTTCATCGGTAACCTTTCCTTTCAGTCGCCCTGTCTGCGCGAGAGCCAACGTACAAGTGGCTAACACAATCGCTAGGGTCATTAGTAAATTTCTAAACATACCTTGTAATTTTATGTAATACTGCTTTTAGTGCATTAAAAAGACTCCAAAATTATAAACTTTTTGCAAAGCTCACAAGAAAAATTCGCTTTTCCAACTATTTTTTTACTCATAAAATTTTTAACATTTCTTGAACACTATGAAAATTAAGCTGTTAAGATATCGACAGCAGGTTCTTCAATTACGCCTCAAATGCCGATTCAATTGCCTGGCTCGCTTTCGATCCTCACGAATCATTTTTTTTGTCTTAGGTGCTTGATGCTTGTAATGCGCCGCCTTGGCCTTTTTATATTCACGGCGCGCCTGTGCCTCTTGTCGCTCCGCCGCCCGCTCCGCCTTCCGGATGGCACGGCTGGAACGAGTGGTCTTGCA
>JAEEGG010013114.1_pt1 | contig 17779 bp, 15 predicted proteins | sample 9134161 | NCBI WGS metagenome assembly JAEEGG01 (sample SAMN16246543, study PRJNA631951) | gut metagenome | biome: gut microbiome; feature: rumen; material: CR-attached | host: Bos | place: Iran: Karaj | collected 2018-10 | reverse complement strand
CTTGGTGCCGGACTTGTTGGTGATGGCAACGTAGGCGATGTAGTTGTCGTCCTGTGCCTTGACGAAGATGCTGCCGGTGATCAGGTCCTGCATGGCGCCCTTGACCACGGGGGCGGTATCGTCGATGGTCACGGTGTAGCGCATGCCGGCGCCTTCGCCGACGATGCCGGACTCCACGATGGCCTTGAAGCCTTCGTTGTCCAGGCTGCCGGAGGTGGCGACCTCACCGTTGTTCTTGGCATTGAGGATTGCGTAGTACTCGGGCAGAGCATAGAAGCCGACGGTCACAACGTCGCCTTCCTTGACGCCCATGGAGGCGAGCTTCTTGCCGACGTTGTAGTTTCTCGGATTGTAGTTCTGCCAGGTGCCGCCGTTGACATAGTAGTAAGCGGCGAACTGCTGCGTCGCGGTGGCCTGAGAGTACAGGACCTTGCCGTCGGCGTCCGTCAGCGCGAAGCCGATGGTGCCGGCGTTGCGGATGTTGACGTAGTTGAAGGCCGCGATGGTCGCCTCGCTGTTCATGGCCAGCTTATCGACGGGGAACTCATCCTCAATCATGTAGGGGTTGCCCATGTAGATGTTGGAATCGCCATCGGGATCCTTCAGGTTCAGGTAGTTGGTGTTGGGGTTGTCCAGGTAGGTCAGCTTGCCGGTGCCGTAGGCCTCGTCGATGACGGAGGAGCGGTCCAGCATGGCATTGTCGGTCCAGGAGCCGTAGAAGGCCAGGATGGGGATGGAGTGGACAACGTCCAGCACGCCCTCTTCATCAGCCACGGGATCCACGAAGGTATAGCCCTGGATGTAGGTGCCGTTGTAGAGGTAGTCCAGGCACATCATGGCAACGGGGGACAGCTGGATATGCACGGTGACCTCGGTGGGGCCGTCTGCGGTGATGGTGGGAGTCGCAGCGGCCTGGAGCAGCAGATGGGCGTCATAGGAAGTGATCGCCTCATCGCCGTCGAGATCAGCCACGTCCTCGTGGAACTCGGCGTCCTCGGCCAGCTTGCCGGTGACCTTGTCCAGGATCGCCTGGGCGTCAGCAGCGTCGGTCTTGCCGTCGCCGTTCACGTCGGCCTCGATGAGGTAGGTGTCCTCATAGGTCTCGCCGTTGACTTCATAGGTGGCCACATAGCCTTCGTCCTGCATGCCGAAGAGGCCGGGCAGCTCGGAGAGCAGCATGGACCCGTTGTCCTGCAGATAGCCGTAGCCGCCGTTGCCCAGGAAGCCCTGGATGAACAGGTCGGTGCGCAGAGTGAATTCCTTGGTGCCTTCGATGGGGTTCACGGTGAACTTGAAGGTGTATTCACCGGTGCGGTCGGGATCGTCGCCCAGCTCAGCCTTGACCTTGCCGTCAGCGGCGGAGTCGGGGAACATGGTGGACTCTTCGTCCCTCAGGATGTAGGACTTGGCGGCGATCGCATCGGCAGCATTGGCAAGGCCGGCGCCGACACGGATGACGGGATGATATTCGCCGTAGGAGTCGAACACGGGGTGCGCGGTGGACATCAGCAGGGAGTTGATCAGCTGACGCTGGCTCAGGCCGGTCTTCTCGCACAGCTCGTTATCGCGGATGTACTGGCCGAGCAGAGCGGCAAGACCCGCGACCTGGGGAGAAGCCATGGAGGTGCCGGACATGATTTCGTAAGCATCATGGCCGCCGCCTTCGTGGTTCAGGCCGTTGACGGAGTAGATGGAGCCGCCGGGGGTCAGGATCTCGGGCTTCAGGACCAGAGAGCTGGGAACACCGAAGGAGGAGAAGCTGGAGACGGTGACATTGTCGGTGGGGCCGGGGGAGTAGACTTCCATCTCGTCCGCCACGGACATCGTGCCAGTGTAGTAGGCCACATTGCCTTCTTCATCGTTCACAGGCGTGGACTGGGCCTTGATGGCAAGGCCGTCGGCCTGCAGGATGGAGACCGCGGGGATGGTGGTGGTGATGCCGGTCAGGTTCATGTTGATGACGCCGGCCTGGTTGTTGTAGATAACACAGCCGATGGCGCCGGCAGCCGCAGCAGCGTTGACCTTCTGATAGAAGGAGGAAGCGCCGCGGGCGCAAAGGACGACCTTGCCGGCGATGACGTCGGCGTAGGGAGCCAGCAGGTCTACGTCATTTCCGTCAACACCGGTGTTGTCGAAGTAGATGTACTCCAGCTCCCGGCCGGCCAGGGTGCCGATCTTGTCCTGCTGGTAATCGGTCTCGCTGTAGAACACATGCAGATCGCCGAACAGCAGAGGCATACCGGTCTGGCCGGAGTTGTCGACAGAGGCGACAGTCAGGGCATTGGTGAAGGAGCCGGGGCTGCCGTCGGTGGCGAAGTTGACATCGTCGATGTAGAGGTAGGGGTACTGCATGGCAGCGTTCTTCGGGCTGTCATACCACATACCGCTGTTGCCTGCGGAGAAAGCGCAGACCATGCCGTTCTCAACCAGCTCGTTCAGCACGTTCTCATAGGAAGGAGAGAAGCTGAAGCCGGGAGAGCCGGAGCCAAGGGACAGGATGGCGGAGTCGCAGCCCAGGATGATGGCGTCTTCGATGGCGACCATGTAGTCGGAATCGTAAGCGCCGCCGCCCTTGCCGAACACCTTCATGATCAGCAGCTGAGCGTCAGGAGCTTCGCCCTGGGTCTTCACGACCTCCAGCGCGGGGGCATAGCCGTCGCCGCTGGGGATGTACTTGTTGGCAGAGGCAATGCCGGCCACGTGAGAGCCGTGCTCGCCCTGGGCGTCATTGATGTGGGTGATGTCCAGGTCCTGATCAACGTAGTTGACGCCAAAGGGAACCTTCGCACCGCGGTACACACCGTCATAACTGCCGATGAAGGTAGCCGCATTGAGCTGATCCCACACGGCGGCCACGTCAGCCTCGGTCATGAGGACGACGGGGGTCTCGCGGGTCTCGTTCAGCTCGTCGATGGCATACTCAAAAGCGCCGTCGTCGAAGGACTGGTGTTCGATGTCCAGGCCGGTATCGACGATTGCGATCTTGCTGCCTGCGCCGGTGTAGCCCAGATTCCAGGCTTCCGTGGCGCCGGTCATCTCGGTAGCGGTGATGTTCTGAACCTCATCCTCCGTGGGGTAGTAGCGGGTCTCGATCACAACATCCTTAACGCCAACGACGTTGCGGATATCCTCGATCTGACCGTACTCCACGTTGGCGGAAATGATGTTCGCGCCAAGAGTCAGATTCCAGACCACGTCAAGATCAGCGCCGCCGAGAGCTTCGGCGGAGATCTTCTGCGCCATAGCCTGCTGGTCTGCCTTCAGACCGGCCCGGTAAGCTCCGGCATTGGCAGGCGTATAGCCCGCATCAATGGCGGATGCCCCTAACAGCACGATGGATACACGGACGTATTCATCGTCGGCGTAGACTGGCTCTTCCTCTTCCATGGGTTCATGGGCAAAGGGGAGCCGCTCGGAAATGATGTCGTTGTCGACCTTCTCGAACGAGAGCTCGACGCCGGTGCTGCCAGGCTCCTCGGTGGTCTCTTCCGTGGGGGCGGTGACTTCATTCTCTTCCTCGAGAGCGAAGCCGGTGGCGCCCAGCGAAAGGATCATCGCAAAGACCAGCAGCAAGGACAGGAAGTTTTTCCAAGTCCTTCTCATACTTCTTTCCTCCTTCAAAAAATTTATATAAGGTGTCTCCACTTTATATACGTATTTCGCTAAAGTTTGCGGGAATTCACTCCCGCTCCCGCCTGGGGCGCGGCGGCATGGGCGGGATCTGACTTCTCCCCTCCCGAACTGCCCGTTCCACCCCCGGCAGCGTCTGAATGATCTCCAGCTCGCCGCAGCTCAGCCAAAGCGACAGAACCGGCGCGCTGCGCAGACGCTGGGCGACAGGTACGGGGTGCCCCAAGGCCTCCTCCGCCGCGGCGAGGAAGTCGTCCGCGTCCCATTCCGGCGCAAGCCGCACCGTAACCCGAATCCGTTCCGCTCGCATGTGGCTGCCCTTCCGTCAATTCAAGCTGGCGTCCGCCGGAGTTGAGGTCTCACGCTCCGCGGGACTTTCCTCCTCGCGCATCAGCTCCCCCTCCGAGATCATCGGCCAGTAGACCTCCGCCACCAGCTTGGAGCGGATCACCTGCTCCCATTCCATGTCCAGCGGCGCTTCAAAGTGCAGGCAGAAGGCATACTGCGCATCCTGCGCGCCGTCCTCACAGTCCTCGGCATTGACCAGGAACTGGGTATAGACCCACTCATATTCGCCGGACAGCTCGTACTGCAGGAAGGCCAGCTGCCCCTCCACCGAGAAGCGATCCAGCCCCTGTTCCCGGCAGAAGTGGAAGCAGTTCAGCCAGCGGGTACGGCTCCACTGGCAAAGGCCGAAGAAGTTCCCGCTCTCGTCGATCGCCCGGGGATTCAGGCTGCTTTCCCGATCCATATTGGCCAGAATAGCCGCCACAGCGGAGTCCGGAAGCTGCATTTCCGTGCGCAGAAAGTCCGTGATGATCAGCAGATTCTCTTCCCGCTGCTCCTCGCTGAGACTCTCCCTCTCCAGTTCAGGATCCAGGAACTCCCGCAGGCAAACCGCGTGGGCGCCCAGGGGAAAGACGCAGATCAGGAGGGTAAGCGCCAGCAAAACAGACGCCGCGGCGCGCAGCAACCTTCTCTTCATGGCACATCCTCCTTCCCGGGTCGTGAGGTTATAGCTCCCCCACAATACTGAATGATACTTGTAGCAAGTATACTGTTTTTTCCCTTGTTTGTCAATGTAAAACCGCAGGGCAAAAGAATGGTTCCGGAGCGGGGTCGCTCCGGAACCATTTGTTAAAAATGCTGAAAAAAGAAATATTTACCAGCTTCCATGTATTTTCTTTTGTGGAAAGTTCTGGAAGCCAGTTTTTCAGCCGCAGGATTTTTTATTTTCTACCGGGGCCGAGATCAGCCCGGCCCGGCAGCGGCAGACAGATCAGAAATCCAGCTTTTCCAGCTCCATGAGCGTCAGAATGTAGACCTTCAGCGCCTCCAGGAGCCAGGCCTTGCTGGCCGCCTCGTCCACGCCGTGGATGGGGCCGGCAAAATCGGGCGCGGGACGCTCCGGATGCTCGGGGCCGAAGGAGACGGCGTTGGGGAAATCACGGGCGTAGGTGCCGCCGCCGATGGTATAGGGCTTGGCGTTCTCGCCGGTCACGTCGTTATAGGCGTTGATGCAGACCTGCACGGCAGGATTGTCCAGGCTCATATAGAAGGGCTCGGCGTCCCGATCCACGGTGACCTCCGCCATATCCCCCGCCAGGGCCTGGATGGCGGCGGCGATCTTGGCGCCGCTGGTGTTGGTGGGATAGCGGCTGTCCAGACTCTGGACGATCTTCCCGTCCTCCAGGCCGATGACGCCGCCCACGATGGTCAGCGGCTCGAAGAGCCCGTCGTCCGCCTGAACGCCCAGTGCGCTGCCGTCCCAGGCGCTGTGCAGACGCTGCAGCAGAGAAAGCATCTGCTTCTCCTTCTCATCGCCCACGGCGTTTGCCAGCAGATAATCCACCAGCACACCGATGGCGTTGACGGTCCCCTTGGGCAGGGAGGCGTGACCGCCGATGCCGGTGGTGCTCACGCGCCAGAGACCGGGCTCCAGCTCCTCCACTGTGACCCGCTCCGCATTCTCCAGATGCTCCGCCTTCACCGTGGCCTCCGCCTTGTCGGGGATGGCGTTGGCGACGATGCCGCCGTGAATGTCCACGATCCGGCTCAGCGGGAGCTTGAAGCGGATCTGCCCGTGGTAGATGCCCTTCTCCCCGTTGCAGAGGGGGAAGTTGGCGTCCGGGCTGAAGCAGAAGAGGGGTGCGGGGTAGTTGGCAAGATAGTACTCCACATCGCCCATGCCGGTCTCCTCATTGGCGCCGAGCAAGGCCCGGATGGGAAGCTTCAGGGGGATCTCTCTTTCCTTTAAATACTTCAGCGCATACAGGCAGAGGACGCTTGGGCCCTTGTCGTCCATGACGCCGCGGCCGATGATCCAGCCCTCCCGCTCCCGCATGGTAAAGGGATCGTGTTCCCAACCGTCGCCGGTGGGCACCACGTCCAGGTGGGTGATGGTAGCCAGATACCGATCCTCCTCTCCCTCGCCCAGCTGGGCATAGCCGATCTTGTCGGCGCAGTTGACGGCTTTCAGCCCCAGTTCCCGGGCGATCTCCAAGCCAAGCTCCAGCGCCGCCTTGGGTCCCGCGCCAAAGGGCGCGCCGGGCAGCGCCTCCCCTTCCACACTGTTGATGGCCACCAGGCGGGCAATGTCCCGAAAGATCCCCGCTTCGTTTTCTTCCACAAACCGCTCCAGATCGCGGCGCAAGGCTTCGTTCATGAGATCGCTCCTTTTCACATATGATTATGAGGTGTTGTGTTTATTATAAGTCCGGCTGCGACATTTTGCAAGAGCGAAGGCCCGGTAGCCGGGAGTTTGAAGGCTTCGATTGCACTTGTAATCTTACACACAATTGCAAGGAAAAATCTGGCAGAGTTGCACAAAACATCGGGAAACTATGAATTGTGGTTGCCTTCATCACCAAATTGTATTAATATTCGTTTGATACCTTAATAGCGAATCCCCATCAACATAGAGGTATCAGGAGGATAGAGATGAGGAAAGCAGTAAAAGTGCTGAGCGTGGTTCTGATCTTAGCTTCCGTGTTCGGTCTTGTGGGCGGCGGTCTGGCCCTCAAGGACGCGCTGGGAAGCAAGGCATACTGGGAAGCCGCCTCTTCCGGAGGCGACAGCATCGGGATGCTGGAGGACGGTCTGAATCAGCTCAAGGAAAACGAACAGACTTACCTGGATGGGCGCGAAGCTCTGGAGGCGGGCAAACTCGCCTATGAAGAAGGGCAGACCGCACTGGAGGAAGGCAAAGCTCAGCTGGAGGACGGCGCCAAGCAACTGGAGGAAGGCAAAGCCAAGCTGGAGGACGGCGCAAAGCAGCTGGAGGAAGGCAAAGCCAAACTGGAAGAAGCCGCCAAGCAGTTGGAGGAAGGCAAGGCCAAGCTGGCCGCCGGTCAGCGCGAGTATGACGCCGGTCAGCAGCAGCTGAACGCCGCCGCCGCGCAGCTGGCGGAGGGCAAGAAGACTCTGGATGAGAAGGAAGCCGAGTATGCTGCGGGCGTTAAAAACCTGGAGCAGGCCAAGACCCTGCTGGACGGTCTCGGAACGCTGCAGGAGGGCTACGGCACCTGGCAGCAGGGCTACAACGGCCTGAAGAGCTTCCAGCAGGCAGCCGCTGCCCAGGGGACGACGCTGCCCGACCCCAGCGCCGCCAACGCGGAGGTCTATGACGCCGCCATCGCGCAGACCAAGCAGAAGGTGGAGACCGGTCTGGGCTACTGCGATCAGCTGGATACGCTGAAGGCGCAGAAGCAGCAGTTGGAGGACGCCATCGCCCAGATGCAGGCAGCCGGTCAGGACACCACCGAGCTGGAGGCGCAGCTGGCACAGGTCAACGCCGGCATCGCCCAGATCGAGGCCGGTCTCGGCGGCCAGACCAGAGAATCTCTCACCCAGCAGAAGGCGATGCTGGAGCAGCTCACCGGTGTGCCCCAGGCGGTCGCCCAGGGTCAGCAGCAGCTGGCCGCCGGCACCAAGACCGCTGTCAACGGCATTCTGAGCAATGAAGACATGGCGCAGAAGCTGATCGGAGCCAGCGGCATGACCGAAGAGGAGTTCAAGGCCACCATCGAAGCGCTGCCCAATATGGACTACGCCACCTTCGATGCGACCATGACCAAGATGATGAAGCTGGCCGACAAGCTTGTCAACAGCGAGGGCGGCCTGCTGGATCAGATCACCGCCGGCCAGCAGCAGCTGGCCGAGGGCAGAAAGCAGCTGGACGAAGGCTGGGCCACCTATAACGCGGGTATGGCCGAGTACGAGGCCGGCAAGCAGAAGCTCGCCGCCGCCAAGAAGCAGCTGGATGAGGGCAAAGCCCAGCTGGCCGAGGGGCAGAAGCAGTACGATGAGGGCGTGAAACTCCTGGAGGAGAAGACCGCCGAGTACGAAGCCGGCGTGAAGCTCCTGGAGGAGAAGACCGCCGAGTACGAAGCCGGTGTGAAGGCGCTTGAGGAAGGCGAGGAGACCCTGAAGGCCGCCGAGCAGCAGATCGCTGACGGTGAGGCGCAGCTGGCCGTCTTTGAGGATGGCCGCGATCAGGTCATCGACGGTCTGAACCAGGCTATGGCCATGGAGACCTACCCCGGCATCGACAGCATTCAGGATCGTCTGGGCGACGATTTCAGCTTCATGAAGAACGATACGGATCTGGACATCGACAAGGGTCTTGAGGTCGTCGGCGCCGCCCGCGCTTTCGCTTCCGACACCACCGACGCCGTCACCAAGGAGATCACCTCCAAGGCCGTCGGTGCCATCCTCACCCTGGTCGGCGCAGCAATCGCCGGAATCGCCGGAGTGCTGGGCCTGGTCGGCAAGAAGACCAAGGTTTCCGGCGTGATGGCGCTTGTCGGCGCTGCGGCTGCCGCCGTCGGTGTGATCCTTTCCCTGAACGCCGGTATGACCTTCTCGGAGATCGCCGGCGCAGCAGCTCCCACGCTGTTCACTGCAGCGGGGGCATCCACGGCCGTTGCCGGCGTCGCGCAGTCTGTACCCGCGATCATGGCGAAGCCCGCGGTGCCCAAAGCCTGAGCTGCACCCAACATAAAAAAATCTCTGTGGCCGTATGGTCACAGAGATTTTTTATGGCGCAGAAGCGTCAGCTTTTCTTTTTCCCGCCGGCAGCCTTGAAGTCCGGCTCCGTTCCGTTGAGGAGCCGCTTGATATTGCTCCGGTGCTGGAAGATGGCCAGGCACATGGCGCAGACCGCCAGAACGATCTTGGGCGTGCCCACTTGGAAGACGATCGAGAAAGCCGCGATGCCAACGGATGCAAAGACGGAGCCCAGCGACACCTTCTTGCTCAGGAAGGCGACGATCAGGAACACTCCGATGATGCACACGAAGACCCGCCAGTCGATCATCAAGCCCAGCGCCGCGCCCACGGAAATGCCCTTGCCGCCCTTGAAGCGATGAAACGCCGGGAAACAGTGCCCGATCATGCAGCAGATGCCGCCGACGGCAAGCCCCACATCTCCCAGCAGGAGACTGCCGATCCAGCAGGCCAGCACCGCTTTCAGCATATCGCAGCCCAGGGTCAGGAAACCTGCGCCCAGGCCGTAGACCCGCGCCATATTGGTGGCGCCGGCGTTGCCGCTGCCCTTGCTGCGCACATCCCCGCCCCAGGCGGAGCGAGAGAGGAGAATCGACGCACTCACCGATCCGAGAAGATAGCCGCTGATGATCACAGTGGCGTATTTTATGACTTCCATCATAAGCCTCGCACCTATTTTATGATTGCCGTCATTATACCCTTCCCCACCGGGCTTTGCAAGGGTGGGGCTTGTCTATTTTCAGATTATTCAAACTTCCCGAAGAAGCTCCAGGGTTCCGTCTCGGGCGGCGGCAAGTGATAGTCCAAGGCCTCCCCCGTCTCCGGATGGCGGAAGTGAATCCGCGCCGACCACAGGGCCAGGGGCCAGGGATCCTCCCGGGTGTCGTACTTCCGCTCCCCCGCCAGCGCCCAGCCCCGGGCGGCAAACTGGCAGCGGATCTGGTGGGTGCGCCCGGTGTGCAGCCGGATCCGCACCAGGCTCATGCCCTCCCGCCGCGCCAGGGTCTCATAATCCAGCAGCGCCTCCTGAACGCCCTTGCCGGGCTTCTCCGTCACGAAGGTCATCTTCCGCGCCTTGTCCCGCCAGAGCAGATCCCGCAGAGACCCTGCCTCCGGCGTCTCCCCGTGGACGACGGCCAGATACTCCTTGTGAAATTCCCCCTCCCGCATCTGGCGGGAGAGCTCGGACGCGGCCTCGGCGCTGCAGCCCAGCACCATCAGGCCGCCCACCACCCGATCCAGCCGGTGCACGGTGCGGAGCTCCGCCCCCGCGTCCCCCAGCTCCCGGCGCAGCAGCTCCGGCAGACCGCCGGGCTCGTCCGTGGACAGAATGCCCGCGGGCTTCACACAGACCAGGATCGCCTGGTCTCGATGCAGGATCTCCAAACTGTTTCCTTCCTTTCCTCTTGCTTCTATTCTCATAATAACACAGCTCTTGCCCTATGCAAAGTCCAAAAAACGTGCTATACTGAATTGAAAAATTCCAATGACTGGGAGGATGCGTCCATGGAAAGCACCTTTACGCCCCCCTGCCCCTATTTCAAAAAGTGCGGAGGCTGCCAGCTGCAGCATCTGCCCTACGCCGAGCAGCTGCGCCGCAAAATGGGGCGCTGTATTGCCCTGCTGGGCGAATTCGGCCATGTGGAGCCCATCTGGGGCATGGACGAGCCCACGCGCTACCGCAACAAGGTGCACGCGGCCTTTGCCCTGGATAACCGGCGGAAGCTCGTCTCCGGCATCTACCAGCCCGGGAGCCACGCCATCGTCCCGGTGGACGACTGCATGATTGAGGACGCGGCGTCGGACGCCGTGATCCGGGACATCCGCGCCATGCTGCCGGAGTTCAAGATCAAGGTCTATGACGAGCGCAGCGGCACCGGCTGGCTGCGGCATGTGCTGATCCGCCGGGGCTTCGCCACGGGGCAGATGCTGGTGGTGCTGGTGGCGGTGTCCCCCATCTTCCCGCTGCAAAAGCCCTTTGTAAAAAAGCTCACCGAGCTGCACCCGGAGATCACCGGCATCGTCCTGAATCTGAACGACCGCTTCGGCCCCGTGGTGCTGGGCACCCGGGAGAAGCTGCTCTTCGGCACGTCCTATATCGAGGACGAGCTCTGCGGGAAGCGCTTTCGCATCTCCCCCCGCTCCTTCTATCAGATCAATCCCATCCAGACCGAAAAGCTCTATCGCTGCGCGGTGGACTTTGCCGCCCTCACGGGAAAGGAGACGGTGCTGGACGCCTACTGCGGCATCGGCACCATCGGCATCACGGCGTCCGACAAGGCCAGGCAGGTCATCGGCGTGGAGTTCAACCGGGACGCGGTGCATGACGCCATCGCCAACGCCCGCCTGAACGGGCTGAAAAACTGCTGGTTCACCGCCGGGGACGCGGGCGAATACATGGAGCAGACCGCACGCTCCGGCCTGCGGCCGGAGGTGGTCTTCCTCGACCCGCCCCGCGCCGGCTGTGACGAGCGCTTTCTCCGCTCCCTGCTCAAGTGCGCGCCGGAGCGGGTGGTCTACGTCTCCTGCGATCCCAGGACCCTCGCCCGGGATCTGAAGCTCCTCACCGCCGGCGGCTACAAGGTCCAGAAGATCCAGCCAGTAGACATGTTCCCCTGGACGGAGCACGTCGAGACTGTATGTCTCTTGTACCACCATAAGAAAGACTTCATCTCTGTGCCCTACGAACCGAAGAATGACGGTTATATGAAAAACCTGCAATAAGATTGGTAAATCGCGGGATTTATGAGGGGGGGGTATTTCATGCCTAAGATCGTTGCGATTATAATTGAATTGGCCATATTTGTTTGTGCCTTGTGGGTGCTGTTCTTTCTCTCGACTTTGTTGCATGAAGTCGGACACGCTCTCGGATATATGATTGCGACAGGAGACAGGCATTGGCATATAAGGGTAGGTTCGGGGAGGAACCTTCTGAATACCAAGCGACTGACTGTAAAACTCCTCCCTTTTGACGGCTTTTTTACACCATTGGAGATAAACAAGATAGATACTACAGCGAAACTCATCGCAATGCTTTCAGGCGGTCCAGTTGTATCTCTGATACTGGTTGCCGTACTGTTGCTGGCGAAACTCGGAGGTATATCCCTGCATTCAGAAGTTATCGCTTCTGATGCGATTGAATCCTTTGTCAACATTGCGCTTTCCATCAATTTGTTCATTCTGATTCTGTCCTTAATCCCCGCTCACTATTTTCTCGGAGAAATTAAAGGGGCGGAAACTGACGGTCTGCAGATAATCAATGCCATCAAGCGCCATAGAAGAAGCAAATCGTAAGGCTTTAACCGCTTTCGATATATTTTGATTGGCGATTTGTTTCTCAATTAGCGGTTAATTGAGACGGTATGTCTTTTGACGCGCGCAGGATGCAGACGCGCTCGGAAGCATTTCGTCCTGATTTCTGTACCTTTTAGCGTTTTGGCAGCGCTCGATGCAAGAAACATGTTATGCTGATTCTACCCAAAGACATTGGAGGAACGCTTGATGCTCTATCAACTGACAGAAAACGAATTTGCATTTCTGCGTATGTTCTGTGAACTCCCGGGCCTACCCGGTTTCCCGGACATGCAGGAGCCTATTCCGGCGGACAGGTCCCTTGAGGCTGTTCATTCGCTGGAGGAGAAGGGATATCTGGAAAAGGACGAAGAAGGCAAATATGCGCTGGGGGAAGAACTGTCATTTTTGATGATTTGTATGAAAAATGCTTCCTCGGCCTTCTCTGTCACCATGAAGGACAAAGCAATGTCGTCCTATTTTTTGGAAGACGTCATCGTTCTATTGCAGAAAACGCAGGACTATGAATTGCTCTGGCTTCCGCATCTCCCGCTTCTGATCGGTGCGATTGCCGAGTTCCTTCAGCCTTTTATCAACCGGGAGACGACCGGGCAGATGACCTGCCCGGCGGATCAGCTTGCTTCCGTGCGCGAACGGCTCCTGGCGGAGGGCTGCACAAAGCTCTGGGAGCTTTCGTTCTATGAGGGAGGCGACCGTGACAGCAGCCGGGAGATGGAACTCTACGGGGATTCCCGTCGCCAGGTGCATCTGCGTCGGGACGGCGAAACGCTGTATTTGTCCGAACCGGACAAAGCGGATCTTGTCAACTCTATTACGAATGTGATCGCACGGCTGCATGCCCAATCCATTCTGGGAGGTGCCGCAACATGAGCAGAATCAAAGTAAACGCAGCTACACTGCATTCCAGTTCTTCTTCCTTTCTTGAGCTGTCCAGAAGCCTCATGAACTATCAGAATGCCGTGAACAGCGTGCTTTCCAATCTCACCATCGAATCCTGGGCAAAGCAGGGTCTACGAAGCTCCCTGCGAAATGTATCGAATCAAATACTGGACGAGGCTGCGCGCATGGACTCGTTTGCGGACGCCCTTCATCATGTCGCTCAAGGCTATGCTGAGACGGAGACCAGGCTTCGCGGTCTGGAGTCAAACGCCGCTGGGGGAGACGTCCACTCCAGTACCAGTAACGGCGAGGATAAGAACTGGTATGAAACGGTCAAAGAAAAGATCCGCTCTTTCCTCATAGAGCTTGGCATCAAAAAGGCGAAGAAGCAGGAGCGCGTGGAAGGCCAGCCCGTCACCAAGCAGCAGGAGCGGGAAATGGATCTGTACATGAAGCGCGAGGCCAAAAAGCTGCGCAAAAGCGACGACTATTCTGAACGGAAATGGAAAAAGGCTTCTTTGGCCGAGCGCAAGCAAATGCTGAATGACTATATTGCGTCAATTTCGGAAATTCTGGGGCTTCCCTCTGTGAAGATTCAGTGGTCGTATGAAGAGGCGGAAAACGGATATGCGACCATGGGCTACTATTCTTCTTCTGACAATTCCGTCCATATCAACCAATGGGTCCTGGAAAATGGAGACAGCAACGGCTTTCCTTCCTATAGTTTGCTCAAAACCGTCACTCACGAGATGCGACACTACTATCAGCACGAGGCAATCGTGCATCCGGAGAATTTTGTGGCAACGGAAGAGACTATCCAATCCTGGCAGGATAGCTATGACAATTACAAAAACACCGAAGGCTTCATGCGGGAAGGCATGAGTCAAAGAGAAGCACACAAAGCCTATCAAGCGCAGACAATTGAGAAAGATGCGCGGTGGTTTGCAGATCAATGAACTACTTGTAGGGGGACAACATGGAAAACGAACAGATAACCCAGAAGCTTGCTGGTCTCCTCCGCTGCTCGGAGCGCACAGCACAAAGCATTTGCAGTTGCCTGGAGAACGTTGTCTCCGGCACTGTCACCGATATTGAAGTCGCGCAGACCAGTCTCGGACGAATCCTCCGGTTCAATGATGCCGCGGGAAACTCTTATGAAGCCTTTCTTGAACGGGGTTTTTTCATCAGCATGGTTTTTGAGGGCTCCGTTAGGGGCAAGCAGATCTACCGTGCCATTCAGTAAACACCTCTGCAGGCAGCCCGCTCGGACAGATGATGCCTCGCCACCGTCTGCAAAATAACCGCGCATCCTGAACGAGGAGGATCCAGCCCGTGGACATGTTCCCCTGGACAGAGCATGCGGAGACGGTATGCCTCTTGTACCACCAAAAGAAAGAGTTCATTTCAGTGCCCTACGAACCGAGAGATGCCGAGTATCTGAAAAGGATATAATTGCTTAGCTGCCAACGTTAGTAAATCGTGATTCACAGAAACGCTGTAAAACAGAGAAAGGAGCGCTTTATGATAGTAGATTCCTATGACGACAAGTCACCTGCCAAAATTAATGTTAAAAAGAATGATAACACTGTTCAGGTAGATGCTGTCATATATACCTTTTCTCACGAGATAGAGCGGTATGTAACAGAGAATTATAACTGTGAAAAAATCGGTGAATACAAATTGGCCAGCGGAGCTCATTCTGCTTATCTCTTCAATTACAACGGAAAGAAATATGGCTTCTTTAAGACATGGGTAGGAGCCCCTGTTTGTGTGGCACCAATTGAAGAATTGACCACAGTTATGGAGACAAATAAGCTTATACATTTCGGAGGTGCAGGTTGTCTTAATAAGGAAATAGGCAGAGGCAAGGTTATGATACCTACGGAAGCTTACAGAGATGAAGGCACATCCTATCATTATGCTCCTGCTTCTGATTACATCAGGATCAAGAACTGGAAGACAGTAAGGGACTTCATGGAAGAGAATAAGATACCCTATGTATTGGGTAAGACCTGGACAACGGATGCCTTCTACAGAGAGACTGTTAATAACTTTGAAAAACACAAGGCGGATGGCTGCATATCTGTGGAAATGGAAGGATCTGCTGTCCAGGCTGTATGCGATTTCAGAGGGTATGAAGTTTATATGTTTTTCACGGGTGGAGATCTGCTGGATGCACCTGAATGGACAATGAGAAAAGAAAAGGGGCAGATAAAGCATACTCAGCATGATCCAGGACACTTTGACATTGCGCTTGCTCTTGCTGAATATGTGGTGAATCTGTAATAACAATTCCCGTTGTTGTCGATCTGTTCCTCGGTTTGCAGTTTATTGAGACGGTCGTTCTGCTGTCAAGGAAATGAAGACGAGGTGCTGACAAAGGCTTGAAATAAGGGCATTTGCGGGTTTTGACGGTCTGTCGGAGTGTGGATAAGTTTCGACAGAGCGGTAAAGCAGAATCAAGGGATTCCGCTGCTGTAACTCTCGTTTCGATATCAAAGGCAAAAATCGGAGATTGAGACTATTGGATTGTTGTCATTTGGTCCTTTTCGAGAGGTTGAGACTCTCGGTCTGTTGTCAAATGGGACTGTAACGGTAGTTTCGATGTCCGAAGAAAAATGGAGGTATTAACCTATGGAATACATCAGAGTAACAAAAGAAAATCTGGAAAAGGAGCATATCTGCTGTGCCATCTCAAATAACAAGGACGTACAGGTTTCTTCCAAAAAGGCATGGCTTTTGGATCGGTTCGATGAGGGACTGGTGTTTCTGAAAAGCGTGGAACGGGGTAAGTGTTTCATTGAGTATATCCCTGCTGAAAAAGCATGGAATCCGATAGATGCAGACGGGTATATTTATATCGACTGTCTGTGGGTCTCCGGCTCGTTCAAGGGGCACGGATACTCCAATGATCTGCTGAGTGCTTGCATTGAGGACAGCAAGAGCAAAGGAAAACAGGGCCTTTGCATTCTTTCATCAGCTAAGAAAAAGCCTTTCCTTGCCGATCCTAAGTTTCTGAAACACAAGGGCTTTACCGTATGTGACGAGGCTGATAATGGTATTCAATTGTGGTACTTGCCTTTCTCTGCTGACGCTCGCCAGCCTAAGTTCAAGGACTGCGCTAAACACCCTCATGTTGATGAAGCAGGCTATGTTCTGTACTATACCAGCCAGTGTCCGTTCAATGCAAAGTATGTTCCGATTGTAGAGCAAACAGCAAAAGAAAACGGCATACCGTTTAAGGCAATACATATTGAGAGCAAGGAACAGGCACAAAATGCTCCGACACCGATTACGACATATGCTTTGTTCTGTGATGGAGAATATATTTCCAATGAGCAGATGAATGACACTAAGTTTTTGAAACTGGTATCAAAATAACAGATACATCACGGCTCCCACACTACCATCATCGGTGGCGGGGAGCGTTAGCAGGAGGCAAGAATGGCATCAAGCAAAAAATACTTGGATTTCATATTGGAACAGTTGTCCGAACTGGATGACGTGTCCTATCGTGCCATGATGGGAGAATTCATCATCTATTATCGAGGCAAGATTGTCGGAGGAATTTACGATGATCGCTTTCTTGTGAAGCCCACAAAGTCCGCTTTGGCTATGATGCCGAATGCGGAAATGGAACTTCCATACGAAGGTGCAAAGGAAATGCTGCTTGTGGATGAGGTGGATAACAAGGAGTTTCTGCGCAAACTACTGGAAGCAATGTATGAGGAACTGCCTGCTTCCAAAAAGAAGAAACAGTCAAATTGAGACTTGAGGAGGTAATGGCTTTGCGCATAGATTTCAACAAGATAGATTCTGTAACATTTCCGGGGATGGATTACAGAAAGATTGATGCTGATAATATGAAGATAATAGAATACGGAAAACAAAATCGCGACACGATCATGCTGCTTCACGGCGGCGGATTGTCATGGTGGAATTACAGAGCCGAGGCGGAAATGCTCAAAGATCGCTACCATGTTGTGCTGCCGGTTCTTGACGGACATGCAGACAGCGATGCAGATTTTGTCAGCATTGAGAAAAACGCAAGTCGCCTCATCTCCTTTATTGACAGCGAATATGGTGGCTCAATTTTGCTCATAGGAGGACTGTCCCTCGGCGCTCAGGTGCTGGTGGAAATGTTGACGCAGAAGAATGACATTTGCCGATATGCTGTTATTGAAAGCGCTTCTGTTATTCCTTCCAAGGTGACAAACGCTCTGGTTGGACCGACATTTGCGTCAAGCTTCAGTCTGATTCGAAAGAAATGGTTTGCAAAAATGCAATTCCGTTATCTTCGCATTCGTGAGGATCTGTTCGAAGACTATTACACAGACACGTCGAAAATCACGAAAAACAATATGATTGCGTTTCTGAAGGCGAACACAGCGTATGAAACGAATTCGTGTCTTCAAAACACTTGTGCCGGAGTACGCGTAATCGTCGGAGAAAAAGAACAGAAAAAGATGCTTCGCTCTGCGAAAAGGCTTCATGAACAGCTGCCTGGAAGCTGCCTTGAAATAAAGGACGGTCTGTATCATGGAGAGTATTCCATCAATCATCCGGAAATATATGTAAAAGAGCTTCTGGACATGATTGGGCAATAAACATGGCACCCGCACTGCCATCACCTGCGGCGGGGAGTGAAAACCTGAAAATTGCAATTGTTGTCGATATGTGGATCACCGGATTCGATGTCCCCTCGATGGACACTATGTATTTGGATAAACCTGTCGAGACCCACAATCTGATCCAGACGATTTCCCGTGTAAACCGTGTTTTCAAAGGCAAGAAAGAAGGCCTCATTGTCGATTATATTGGGCTTGAAGGGGCAATCCTGACGGCCATGAAGCTCTACAACGGCGATATAACTCCTGTAAATGGCGTTGATACCTCACTGGTGGTCTTCAAAGACTTCTTAGATCGAATCATTGAGTTAATGCGCGGGTAC
>JAEEGG010013112.1_pt1 | contig 17780 bp, 11 predicted proteins | sample 9134161 | NCBI WGS metagenome assembly JAEEGG01 (sample SAMN16246543, study PRJNA631951) | gut metagenome | biome: gut microbiome; feature: rumen; material: CR-attached | host: Bos | place: Iran: Karaj | collected 2018-10 | reverse complement strand
CAGACAGTCAGATAAAGACAGTCCTCACTATAGGGTGCCTCGTCGCCATAGCCCCACTCCGAGGCATAGAAACCAGGATAATGGACAGCCTGATAGCCAGGATGACCGAACTTGTCGCAAAGACGTACGCTGTCCCATGCTACGACGGGCTGCGGCTCTTTCCATCGCAAGTCACCGATGGGAGGTGCAGCATAGGGGATGCCGCGGAATACAAACACACCAGGGTTCTCAGCACGAACACCTTGTATCTCTCCACCCTCAACTTTCAATATCGGGCTTTTGTCGTCACTTGGCTGTTGGTTACAGCTTAGAAAGGCCAGTAATGGTAGTAACAGTAATAACTTTTTCATAAGGCTTAATACAGGTCAGTTATTAATTTATCAAGAATATCTTTTCTTTACCTTTATAAACGCACTTCACCGTGGCACGACCCTCAATGATGGGGCTGACGGTGATTTGTACGCCAGCAGGTGCGTTGGAGGTGACCTCAAGCTTGGAATTGTTCTTCAGCGGACCATAGACCTGATAGTGCGTCAGGTCGGTATAGCCGTTCAGATTGGTTGAACGGATGGGCTGATTGGGAACCAGAAGTTCTTTGCCATCACATTTGATGGTAATTTGAGGCACCATGGGAACAGGACAGGCATCAGTCTTCGTGAATCCGATGCCGTGGAGGTCGAAGAGACCCTGCGGACGCTGCGGCTGTTGCTGACGTCCCCACTGCGGACGGTTGTTCTGTGGCTGTGCGATATCCGGACCTTCTACTACAAGGAAGATGGCATGCTTGCCAGTCAGACCTTCCACATCAGGAACCAAATGAGAAATCGTCACGGCCTGATTGGTAGGAGTCTTGTCACCAACATAGATGACACCGAGTTCTTTACCTTTCCAGGGGTCGTCGAGCTTGATGTGAATCTTGAAGGCACCCTTGCCGCTGTAGGTCAGATTCAGGTAAAGATGGGGGTTATCGCCCTTCTTGATACCCTCGAAGGCGGGAATACCAAATTTGCTCTCTGCCAGGCCGCCAAAGCCGAAGTACTTGAAGCCGATGATGCCGCCATTGGTGATACCGGCAAGGTCCATGGAGTTGTTCCATACGTCGAAGTTGTCCTGCATCCACTCGTTGGAGTTGGTGCCGCCAGATATCCAGCAGGCAAGTCCTGCCGAGTAATACTGATAAGGCGGCAGACCGAAAATCTGGAAGCCCTCGCTGGTTACCTCGGCTCCAGTATATTCCGTGCCGTCTGCAGCCTTTGCAGTCCATACGTTATCCTTTGTATAGGGGTCGTAAGCCGTAATCTTCACCACGCCACCTTTGGCAACGGGTTTCTTGTCCCACGTAATCTTCACGGGAGCCACCATGGCCTGACGGGCAAAGCCGAAGCCACGCGGCGGACGATGGTAGAAAACATACCACTGACCATTGATCTGCTGCAGCGAGCCGTGTGTGTTATGACCGGCATTGGTCGTCATGAGTTTTGTGCCGTCCTCATTGAGCACCACACCACGGGAGTCAACAAGCACACCACCAGAGCGCCAGGGACCTAAGGGAGAGTCACCGAAGGCATAGCGCAGGGCAGAGTTGGTGTTATCCAAACCATACTCCTTGCCGCTATAGCCCGAGAATACCATGACGTACTTATTGCCAACCTGACGAATACTACTCGCTTCGAAGAAGTTGAAGTCGAGCGGGTTCTGTCCCTTGTAGAGTGCCTTATACTCGCTGCCTTCCTTGTCTAACAGTTTACCGTCTCGGCTACTGGCGGGAATGAAGGGGTCAATGAGTTCAGTACCTTCGCGCTTGGAGAACATGGTATTCTGGTCGAGCTCACAGGCGGTAGAATGCTGGAAACCATAGAAAACGTAGGCACGGAAGCCCTTCTTGAAGTCAGGGTCTTTCTTATTGGTAACGGGCTCAATGAATACCGACGGGTCGAAGTCTATGAGCGAGCCATCCACACATTTTGTTCCGTCAGCCGTCAGGTTTACCGGAACGAAAGGTCCATTGGGGCGGTCGCCCTTGCAGACCGTTGCTACGCGCTGCCAGCCACGGCTGTGTGGATAGAGCCAGTAGGTCTTCTTGCCGGTTGTCTTGTCAATGGTTTCTACCAGGTCAGGAGCAAACATCGTGTCCCACTGTCCGTTGACAAACCATGAGAAGATAGGCCCTTCGTCGCGCCATTGGGTAAGGTCCTCAACGGGTGCCGACCACATGCGGATGTCAGGACCGCAATAGGCGGTATAGGTCACATCGTGTGAACCAATGATGTAGGCACGTAGCTTTCCGGGGTTATCCGGGTCTTCAAACACGCGCGGCTCACCGTCGGGCAGGTGCTCCCATAGTGGCAGATAAGGGTTCTGCGCTACACAAAGCGCCAAATTACAAATGAAAAATGATAAACCAAACAGTATTCTTTTCATAATTCTATGTTTTAATTCAAGTTTCGCATACGCTCAATTTCTGGGGATTATCCCCTTTTTCAGGACCCAGGCTCGTTTTCGAGTTTTTTTGGTATTGTCCTTTAACTCCTTCTAACTCCCTTTAACTCCTTTAACTCCTCAAAAATAGCCCTTACTGAAACTTCCACCAGTCCAGACGGATGTCGCCCTGCGTCTTGTCGAAACAGAGGTAAAGGTCATGAATGCCTTGTGCGTCCTTCACCTTGCCATTAAATAAGCGGTATTTCTCCACATTGCCGGTTTTACTGACAACGGCTGTGCCGATAACCTTACCATGCACACCATCCAGACGGAGCGTAACGGTAGTGGTACCGGTAGCTGCTGCCATGATGCTGAACTTCTTGGCGCCCTTGCCGAAATCAACGCCACGCAGACGGATATACTCCCCGTCGTTGATGTCGTAGATATACATATTACGACGACCGGTAGATTCGGTCATATTGGCCACGATGCCCGTATTCTCAATGCCCATCTTGGCACTTTTCAGACCGTAACCCCATGCCATGGTCTCTGCCTCTACACGCTGGTAGGGGTTCAGGTGTCCCACCTGTCCTATGGGCTGCTGGTCGAGCCAGTAGGGCACCTCCTGGATGCTACCGTCGGCATTGTAGGTCATCTCTGTTGCCGACACGCTGCGACGCTCGTGGTGTACGTAGGTGTCAAGATGCATCAGGTCGTAGTTCTGACCGAAGATGTAGCTCTTTCCCTTAAAGTCGCAGATGCCGGGGTGGTTACCTCTGTCGCGCTGGGTAGGCTTCATGATGTAGTTCTTCCACTCCCAAGGGCCTTCAGGCGAATCGCTCATGGCATAGCCGAGGGCCTCCGGGCAGCAGGTGGTTGCAAACGCCAAGTAGTATTTGCTCCCCTCGCCCTTAGCGTCCCCCTCGCCCTTTGGAGAGGGGTTAGGGGTGAGGCTCCTTTTATAGAACCACGGACCTTCCTGATAGTTGGGGATGTGGTAGTCGAGCATGTGAATATCGCCCTTTGTGGAAATCATGTCATCGTTCAGCTCCACCCAGTAGGTGTTAGGATTGCCCCAATACATGTAAGTGCGTGTCTCGGTGCTCCCCTCGCCCTTTGGAGAGGGGTCGGGGGTGAGGCTAAACACAGTCGGGTCAATGTCCTCCCAGTGCTCCTGTTGCCATACGAGGGGCTTGCCTAAGGGGTCTTTGAATGGTCCGTAGGGTGAGTCGCTCACCAAGACGCCGATGCCGTGTCCGTGCAACGGAGCATAGAGGTAGTACTTACCGTTACGTTCGACGGTCTGAATAGCCCATGCACCATTGTCGCGGCTGCGCCAGGGGAAGTCCTTGAGCGAGGCAACAGCACCATGCTCGGTCCAGTTTACCATGTCTGTCGTTGACCATAGCAGCCAGTCGTACATGAAGAACCCTGCAGAACTGCGCTCATTGGGGTCGGCAATGTCTTCGGGCGAAGAGTCGTGTGACGTGTAAAGGAACAGCGTGTCACCGACAACGAGGGGTGACGGGTCGGCTGTGTATTTCGTCTGGAAGAGCGGCATGTTCACCTGCTCCAGTCCACGAATCTCCCACCAGTCGAAGTTGAAGAGTTTCGGACCCTTGCGGCCGGTGAATACGAAGTAGAGGTCATGCACACCAGCCACACGTTCCGTAAAGTCGCAGGTCAGCGTCTGCCACTGCTCCCAGCCGCCCGTGCCTGGAACGTCCAGTTTGGCAACGGTCTTGCCGCCTACACTGTCGATATGCAGTTCAATGGCACCGCCACGCAGTCCGCTGGCCACGCGTGCCGTGAAGGTCCGCGGGGTCTTGATACAGAACTTCACAGCCTGTAACTTGATGTAGTCGCCATTGTGGATGTCGGTGACATAGACACCCACCTCGTCGTTCTGCTCCGTCTTCACACCCTTGGAGAAGGCCATGGTCTCGGCCTCCACCTTGCGGTAGGGCTTGAACGGGGCGATGGGCTTCACGCCCTCGTCGGTTGGCAGAATCGTCGGGAAGCTGCCATCAGCGTTATACTTGAATTCCTCCACGGCCACACTACGGCCGAAGCCACCGCCCTGCGGCAGTTTGCCGTTATGATAGAAGAAGTAGGAATGTCCCTTGAAGTCGGCGACACCACAGTGGTTGGTAAACGAGTTGGTGTCAGAGAGCGGCATGATTTCACCGGCGTATGTCCAGGGTCCTGTAGGGTGGGGGGCTGTCGAGTAGCTGATGTGTTCAGGTACACCGCCTGCAGCGTAGAGCAGGAAATATTTACTCCCCTCTCTTTTCGGAGAGGGGTTGGGGGTGAGGTTTCTCATCAGCCAGGGACCTTCCACGTATGAGTCCTTATACTGTTTGCCGGGCTCGCGTTTGCCCATCGTGGGACCGCCGAAGGCCTCTTCGGTCATGTCAAGATTCTTGACCTCGCCGTCAATGGAAATCATGTCGTCGTTCAGCTTGGCATAATATACCTTGGGGTTGCCCCACATGATCCATGCCTGACCGTCGTCGTCAATCATCACCGTCGGGTCGATGTGGTCCCATGAGCCGTTTTCAAACAACGGTTTCCCGATGGCATCGCGGAACGGACCGACAGGAGTGTCACCTACGGCAACGCCGATGGCCATGCCGCCTGAAATCTTCGAGTGGGCACAAATATACCAATAGAACTTTCCGTTGCGCTCTACGCATTGTGAGGCCCAGGCACGGTCGTCTGCCCATGAGAAAGACTCAAGGGCAAGGGGCGAACCATGATCGGTCCAGTTCACCATGTCTTCAGTGGAATACACGCGCCACTCCTGCATCCAGAAGAAATCGGCACCGTCCTCGTCATGGCCAGTATAGACATACAGCCGGCCGTCATGCACCATGGGTGCCGGGTCACTGGTGAACCACGTCTGCACAAAGGGGTTTTGCGCTACGCTAAATGAGCAATGAGCAATGATAAGTGATAAAGCTAAAAGAACTCGTTTCATGTCTGTTGTTGATGGGTAAAAGGGGAATTTGCTAAAAACAGCATGTGGCCACCCTGAACAGGGCGGCCAGCATGAACTGCTTGCGGTTAGTTATGGTTGTTTTAGTCATTTAAACAGATGGGGGATGAACTGACGGAAGCATCGACGCCATGTCAGCCATTCGTGATGGGTGCCGGGTGATACATAATAGTCAGCCTTGATACCGGCATCACGCAGGTTCTTGACCAGTGCTTCCGTGCCGAAGTTCTCTTCGCTGCCACAACTCAGATAGAGGTAGTGCATCTTCTTGTTGAATTCGTCGGGACGTGTGAAGATACCGTCGTAGGCTGTCTTTACGTCAAGACCGAAGATGGCTCCGCTGAAGGCACCCATGTAGGAGAACTTATCCATGTGGGTAAGTACCACGTCAAAGGTCTGGTGACCTCCCCATGACAATCCTGCCATAGCGCGGTGCTCGCGGTCGGTCTTCGTGCGGAAGTTCTTGTCGATGTATGGAATCAGGTCATTTATCATCACCTTGTAAAACGAAGCACCATATTCGCTGAAGCCCTGACGGTTGTTGCCACCGCCGAAGGGAGCCTTGATGTCGCCGCTCTCCATCACCACAATCATCGGAACCACCTCGCCTTTGTGGATGAGGTTGTCCATGATGTGCTGCATGTGGCCTTGTCGGCTCCAGCCTGTCTCGTCCTCACCCATGCCATGTTGCAGGTAGAGCACGGGGTACTTCTTTTTGCCCTGCTCATATTCAGCCGGTGTATAGACCATGGCGTGACGCCACTCGTTGGTGGAGTTGGCAAAGTAGTAGATGCTGCGTACCTGTCCGTGGGGGATGCCGAGCTGCGGGCGGTAGTAGTCGCCCTCCGGTCCTTCGGGAATCTCAATGCCGCCGGCCTGGCGGTTGCATCCGAAGAACGTGTCGGTGTTCGGGTCGATGACGTTGACACCACCTATATTAATAAAGTAATAGTGGAAGCCAACTACCAAGGGGTCGGTCACGGCACACCAGATACCAGACTGGTCCTGGCGCATGTCATATTTCTTGCCGCAGATATCTACCTGTACCTGATTGGCTGTCGGGGCGTTGACACGGAAGTAGGCGCGACGCTCACTGTCTATCTTCGGAAATTCCTGTCCGGGAATAGTAGTAGCTGCTGTGAAAGCATCGGCAGGTACGTCAAACGGCGTATGTACGGTATAGCCCATCAGCTGTAGCATTTTCTCACCATAGCGGCGGCCGAGCTCACGGTAACCCGGGGCGTCGAAGTGCAGTCGGTCGGGACCGTTGGTGCAGCCGGTTGAAGATACTACGTGGGCAGTATGGAGCGTCTTCGGCAGCTCATTGATTTGCTTGTTGCAGGCAATGCACTGGCCTTGGCCATTGGCCTGAACCACCTCGCCGGCCAGCAGGGGCACCTCTTCAGGCTTCAGCTGCAGGTCGCCCAGCATGTGGTCGTAAACGTTCTGCACCTTCATGGCCCAGTCGGCCTCACCGGTGTTCGACTCTCCCTGATGCATCAGGATTCCCTTGATGACACCGTCCTTTTGGGCTTTCTTGGCTAAGGTAATCAGTCGCTCATAAGGATTGTTGCCATAGGCTTCCAGCATACCCTTCATCCAGCCTGGGGCTGTCTTGACATATTTGGCAATGCTGTCGGGCATGAATCCCTCAATGCGGATGCCGCCAATGGCTACGTGGATAACGCCGACACGGACATTCTCCGGCAGGTTCTCAATGAGGGTACGACCAAAGTAGTCGGCAGGTGTCAGTCCGGTATTCGGACGGCAGAGTGGGGCAGAGGCCTCACACCATTCACCCATCTTTCTGCCACGCTGCGGGTCGTCAACGGCTGGCATCAGCAGGAAACGTGGTCCGGGGCTGGCAATGTCCTGTGCCTCGGGGCGTGCAGCGCCTTCCATGTTCGACTGTCCGAAGCATAGGAAGATGTAAAAGTTAGGGTCTGGGTTCTGTGCAAAGCAACAAGAATAATGAATAGCGAATAATGCTAAGGCAATGAATAGTCGTTTCATATTTATGGTTTTATTTTTGATGTTTTCAGTTTCTGCCTGCAAAATTACGTCTTTTCTTGCTATTCTTTAGTTTCTCATGTTTCATATCCTTTTTGATTTGTAACATAAAGTGGATAAAAAGAAAGTTAGTGGACAGTTGGGTAACTATCCACTAACTAATATCATTCTATTTGGCCTGCTATCCCGTACAGCGGGAAGTTTGGCTAATTAATAAAATACATGCTATTTGGCAACCTTTTTGCCGTTGATGATGTAGATGCCAGAGGGGAGATCATCAAGTGATGTTGTTGACATACGCATACCAGAGAGGCTGTAGATAACATTAGATGTGTAGATGGTCTCGTCCGTCTTGATGTCGTCAATGCCAGTAGGCTCACCACCATTCAATCCACGTACGAAGCCGGCATAGACATGTTTGCGATAATAGTTGAGATCCCAGATACCAACGGGTGTGTTGGCACGCCATCCACTGTTTGAGGGAGAATCAGTAGCACACCATTGGCAGATACCCCACTGCTGTTCGGGAGGTATGATACGGAAATACTCCTTGATAATCCACTCGTAGAAATCAGCCATCTCCTTGTGCTGGGCCTCGGTCATCTGGCTGGTGGAAACACTACTGCCATTGGCGTCATTATAGCCCATGTCCATCTCGCTCACACGAACCAGCTTGCCTGATGCTGCCATGAGCTGGAACATGCCAGTGATGGCTCTCTTCAGGTTGTTTTGGTCATTGGTCCTTTTGTTAAACGAGATATGCATCTGCGTGCCAATACCGTCAATATGGGTAACACCATCGGCTTCCCACTTTTTGATCCAGTTGACAAGAGACCAGAGCTTCTTACTGGCAGTGATACCGTTCTTAGTCACGAGGTCCCAAGTGCCTTCCAGGTTGTAGTCGTTAATAAAGAGTTTTACGTCTTCCGGACCATATTGACGGGCCAGACGGCAGGCCTGGCGCACGTATTCAAGTGCTCCCATATAGTCCTGCCAGAAGAAATTGTCACCGCCTACATCCCATGTGGCATCTGGGTTACCATTAGGATTATTACCCTGGAGCACGTAGTTGCCTTCACCGTCATTACCACCACCGGAGATAGCTTCGTTGACGAGATCCCAACCTTTCACTTTACCGTCACAAGCCTCCATCATGCCCTTGATCCACTTATCCATAGCTTCAACAAGGACATCATGACGCTCCTCAGCAGTCAAAGGTATCGTGCTTGGGAAATAGACGTATGTTATGCCATCGCTGATGGTCGGTTCGACAACGCTTCCACTATTTTCCTTGACCCTATACGAACTGACATCCGTACCTTCAAAGTCACCATTCTTGATTTTCTCCGTACCATTAATCTTCAGGCTGATATTATCAAAGTAGTAGTTGTTCTCGTCAGCCAGTTCGCTGAGGTTGAAGGCTATGCTCTGACCTGCAGCACCAAACTTTCCGCTGACGGTAACGGTCTTCCATTCTGTTGTGAAACTGATATTGCCCAGTGCATCGCTGCTCACATAGTTACTTGGAGTGGTGTGTATCTGGGTAGAGGCGTATGCCGGCTTGTCGGCACGCACGTCAGCCTTGAACACATAACTTGCTCCTGATGAGAACGAACCAGGCACCACCCAAAACTGGTTGTCCCATACCTCCGACTGCTTGGCTGTAGCATGGGCCACAACGCAGTGACGGTCTTCTGTGATGGTTTTACCTTTCGTTACCTCCTCAAACTTGATGCTCCTAATATATACATCACCAATATAGTTTGGAACATGTAGCAGCAAGAAGTTTGTATCCACAGTAGGTATAACGCTTACCTCCACATCCTGCCATGCAGTGGTGAAAGAAGCACTAAGACCAAAACCAGTTTGGCTATCTTGGTCATTATTGGTGCTCCAGTCTCCGAGATGGCCGTCTAACCTACCAGACTTAGAACCCTTGACGGTTATTGTCATTTTGAAAGTCTTGCCAGCCTTGAGGGGGATTCCATCCCACGCCACGAACTGCACTTCCCATGATTTTGACACCGTGGTTGTTACCTTGAGTCCATTCGTTGCGTCAAACGAGGTGGAATAGCCGTTTTCAGATTCACTTGCTTTCCAACCGACACTCTGCTGAGTACGGAAATCCTTGCTAGCAACCACCTTTAAGACCTCCACGTCACCATCCGTAAGTTCTGGAGCCGGTTTGTCAGCAAGGAGCTTCAATAACCAACCTTTGGGCTGCTGTGAGTGCCAGGCGAGGGTATGACCATAGACGTGAAGGCCTGCATTGGTAGCAGTGTTTACATAGTTTCTCACTGTCGTGAAATTCATGTTGCCATTGTTGTCCACACAACTTTGCATTTTCATGGCGTTGCCGGCAACAGTCTCGTCGAAGTTCTTGTTGGTCATGTTTCTGACCAAAGAGTTGTTGAGATAGTCGTTGACCGTTGTACCAATGCCTAATTTGAAGTTGGGGTACTTGTCACGATCAATGTACTCTTTGAGGGCCTTGTAATCATCCAAGTAGCGGTAGTTGTCGTCGTTGGGTTTCCCCTGCTCGAATTTTTCCTGTGCAATAGCCGATGTTGAGAGACAGGCTGCAAACAATAGATAGTAGATTTTCTTCATATTCAGATTGTATTTTGTATTTATTTTTGCTGCAAAATTACTCCTTTTCTTGCTATTCTTAAGTTTTTGATGTTTCATATCCTTTTTGATTTGTAACATATCGTGTTTAATGGGGAAAATAATTCCGTAAACGCTGATTATCTCAGTTTTTTATGTTTACCTTTGCAGTCACTAACCACTAATAAATGATGTATATGAAATTATGAAAAAGTTTTTTTTCTCGATGATTTTGGTCATGGCTGCCACTGTCATGGGAGTAGCAAGGCCTATAGGTCTTACTATTTATAATACTCCGCGGCAAACCATCACCGGTTTCGGGGCAGCCTGTTGTGACGGTGCCATGTGTCCATTTGGAACAGACACTAACCCTGCGAAACTTCTCTACGGTAACCAATCAGCAATCGGGTTGAACATCATGCGTATGGAGATTTCTCCCAATTTCATTGGCGACGTTCGTGTACCAGAATGGGGAAACTGGGACAGCCCCTACGACTGGAACGGCTCACTACCTTCGGCGAAAATTGTTAAGCAGCGTGGCGGTATTGTCTTTGGTACTCCTTGGTCACCCCCTGGTGAGTATAAGACCAATGGCACTGCCCAGGGTGGCAATTCCGATGACCAAGGCAACCAAAGAGGCAAACTGCGTGAGGACTGTTACGAGAAGTTCTTCCCCTGGCTGAACACCTTTTTAGGATGGATGCATGATCATGGTGTTGATGTTGACGCTGTGTCTATCCAGAACGAGCCTGACTGGTGGGTAAGCTATTCCGGCTGCCTCTATGAACCGTCGGAACAGGTAACTCTGGTCAAGAACTATGCTTGGATGCTGGACCGCGTGAAGTTTCCCGGTGTAAAACTCATTAGTGCCGAGCCATTGGGATATAGGGAAGACTATTTCACCGCCTTATTGAATGATGAAACCTGTCGCGAGCAGGTTGACATCTTTGCTGGACACATTTATGGTCACATGCCTCTCCAGTACATCAAGCCTGTTGCTAATAAAGCACTCCCGTATGGTAAGGAGATTTGGATGACGGAGCATTCCGTTACTGATAATATCGACCATCTGCCTACATGGGAAGAGAACCTCATCTTTGCTGAGGAGCTCAACGAGTGTATGTTGGCTGGTTGTACAGGATATATTTATTGGTATATGCGTGCGCACTGGGCCTTTGTAGGTACCGGCGAAACGAAGTATGGTACCGAAAACAAGAAAAATGTGCTGCTGCCTCGTGCATACGTGATGTCCCACTTTGCTAAGCATGTCACAGGCTCTACCCGTTTGGCGACCTCAAAAGATGATGCTGGGGGACGTCAAGATGAAGGAAAGGCTGCAGGCTATGAGTATTCGGCATACATTAAAGGCGATTCGGTTATTGTAATGGCTATTAACACCACGGAAAGAGACACTGAATTGAAAGTCAAACTGCCGTTTAGTATAAAGAGTGGCATATGCCTGCAATCGTTAGGCAATGAAGCAGCAAATCTCTGCCAAGAAGAAGTCATTGCCATCGATGAGCCCACCAAAGAAATCATTGTCAATATGCCTTACCAAAGCCTAAATACTTATATCTTCATGATTGACCATAGTGTGCAGCCTATTGAGAAAGAGACGACGATTGACTTCACGGATCTCACGGAAGATATAGACCTCGAAAACACCAACGTTGACAATGTTTACTATAATCTTGACATTGACAAAGGAGACGGTTATGATGCGGCAGAAGACTGTCTTGTCATCAGCAGCACGACAGATATGGCAAACATTGCAGATGCCGATCCGGGAAGCACAGATATCAAGAACAACTTCACCGGAATGATTCTTGAGGTAAATGGTAGCGGAGTTATGAAGATTAACTGTCAGACACTGGGCAACAGCGCTCTGAATGTCATGATTGGAGATGGAAAAGCAGAAACCATCGTCCAGAACGAGCAAGGCATTGTAACAATAGCATACAACGTAGAGGAGCCAACCTACGTCTATCTGTATGCAACTGCCTCTACTTTTGCACCAGCTCGTGCTGCAGCTATCGAGAATGCCGTGAAGATTTACTCACTGGAGGTCATCCCAGGAACAACTGGCATCAGCAACGTTAACGATAACATTAATGTTAGCTGTTGGTACACGCTCGATGGTCGCAGACTGAGCACGAAACCGACACGGAAGGGCCTCTATATACATAATGGTAAAGCGGTCGTAGTTAAATGAGAATAACCGCAGCGTGTGCAAGTGACCACCAGTTTCCCACCATGGGAACAAGGAGATATACGGCACAACTCTTCCGGATATGCGGCACCTGACTGCGAGGCATAAAGAAAGGCGAAGGAAAGTTCATTCCTTCGCCTTTTTTAGGAGTTTTTTCCAAAAAACGGTTAACACCTACCTAAAACGCTCAAAACACCAGTAAATAAAGGGGTTTTCGGAAGGTAGGTGTTGCTCACACAGGTACCTGAGACCTACCTGACACCTACCTGAGACCGTAAGCGTATCCGCTCTGACGCCTTGCGTGCTATAATGCCTTCCATTGGTCAGGCAGCAGGGCTCTGTATTCCTTGATGTCTGTATTGGGCTGCATCAATGCCGTTCTGTTGATGACGTCCGAGATATACTCGAAGAAATTTACTTTGTTGAGTCTGCATGAGCATGCCAGCGAATAAAACATGGCTGCACGCTGTGCTCCCTTGTGTGATCCGAAAAAGAGCGAGTTCCTCCTTGAGAGGGAAATGTACCTGTTGAGCCTCTCGACGGTGTTGTTGTCCAGATGATAGTCACCTCTGGTGAAGATGTTCTCTATGGCATCCCACTCGTTGAGCATATAGTGTACGGCGGTATGCCTGTCCGACTTTGGCAGCATCTCCGGGTCTGCCGCCATCCGGTCAAGCTTTGTGCGTATCTTCTTCAATATTACAGGGGCATACTTCTTCCGCCAGCGCAGATTTTTCTCCGCTGTCCATCCGTTCTTGCCGATTTCGTATCTGTGTTCTTCCTGGTATAGCTCATTGATGAGTCCGACGATTCCTTGTGCCCCTTCGTCACCTTCACAATCGAGGAATTTCCTTTTCACGTGTTGCAGACAGGCCAGACGTGTAAGCCTCTTTGCCATCTTCCTGTATGGAGAGAAGCCGTCGGACTGGAAGGTGCCTCCATAGTCACCTATATAATTAAGGATGACCTTCTCGCTTCTTGAGCCATCGTCATAGAAGTAGTACACAAGACCCATATGGACAGCGGTAACGCTCCAGACATAGCCTTTCTTGATACCCTTGCCGTCCTTGTTCTTCTGCCCTACGAGTACGCTGTGGTAGGTCTCGTCGCCTGCCAGGTAGTCGTCCTCTTTGACTGCCGCCCCCATTGCCTTGTACAGGTTCTCGAAGATGGCTTCAGTCTTGCGCAGCAGTCCGTGTGCGGTACCCTTGTCCATATCAAAACCGTTTTCCGTAAAGTACTTGACGATGCGTTCTACGGGCATGGAGTAGATGTAGCGCAGCTGGGCGATGCCGGCGATGAAGGAGCCGTCATAGTTGGAGCCCAGCAGAGGGGTGACAGGTGCCTTGCCCTCCATGACGGCTCCGTCCTGAGTATAGACATGTACGTGATAGACTCTCTTGATGAAGCGCATGGGTATGAGGATGTAGCGCACCACATCGTGAGTGTCTATCAGACGTGCCTTCAGCTCGTCAAAGCGTGGGTCCGCGGGATCGACATCCTCCTCCTCGACCTCCACCTCATAGTGCTCCTTGCGTCTGGCCCCGTAGTTGGTCTTCTCTCTCGGCTTCGGCTCTGCCTTGGATATGACTTCTGTATCAGAAACGACTTGTGGAGCTTGTTTCTCAGACTTGTTCTGCTGTATCTTCGTCAGACCCTTGATGATATTGTGCTGTTTCCGCTCCTCTGCCTTCTTCAGGACAAGCAGCTCCTCTAGCGACGAAACCTTCCTGAGAAGCTCATCCACCTTGCGGTTGGCTTCCCCAAGACGGTCGTTGGCTTCCTTGAGCTGGTCTTGAAGGAAGGCTACTTGCTGCTGCAGCATACTGATAATCTCGTCCTTTTTCATACCACAAAGGTACTAAAAAAAGACGAGAACACCAAGGGAAACGACAACTATTTCAGATTTATTTTCCTAATAATCAGACGGTTGTAAAAACACGGGGATTCCCGATTCTCAGCCGGTCGCGATATCTTACGCTCTTGAGGCTCACGCCCCTCATGATGGCAGATAACGTCCTGTAGGGCATCTCTGCGGCCTTCTGGCCGGCTCTGAAACGGGGCAGCTCAAAGGTCCCTTTCTCCAGCCGTTTTTGGTAAAGCAGGAACCCGTCGCCATCCCAGCAAAGAAGCTTCACCATCTGCCTGCTCTTGCCAAAGAAGATAAAAACATCGCCGTTTAAGAGCGGGCGCTTCAGTTCGTTGCTTACGATACTGGACAGTCCGTTGATGCCCATATTCATCCTCACATATCGCTGGCAGACGTAATACCTGCGGCTATCCTCTAGTCCGAACATGGCGAGCCCTCCCCTGAATAAAGTTTAAGGAACGAGACAATTGACTCAGCGCTGCCGCGACGGATCGAAACCGTCGTCCCGTCAGGAAGCGTCAGGCTGACACCTGTCAGGAAATTGTGTGGCTGAGCATAAGCGTCCTGATCCGTGTTCAGGCAAACGGGAATAAATGATGACGCAGCAAGGACTTCAGATTCACGGCGAAGACGAAGAATGTGCTGCTTGGCATCACGGACACGATAGCCACGAGAACGCATCCACCTCTCGAAACCATGCAAACCGACACGGGCCATTCGAAGATAGGAGGCAAGACGAAGCGTTGGCTGCTTCTCCAAAAGTGAAAGATACTTTTGCCAAAGTCTTTCATTACGAGCATCTACTGTTTCTATTTCCATAATTGCATGTTTTAATAAAAAGAACATGCAAAGATACTAAGCCTCATTATAGCCCGCAAGGCGTCAGAGCGGATACGCTTACGTGTTGGGGTAGGTCATAGGTAGGTCACAGGTAGGTCTTAAGGTAGGTGTTTAAATGGTTAATCACCTGTATTTGAGTAAGTTATAAAGTTTAAAGGTAGGTGTTTGCAAAAAATAATTTTTGTCTTGAAAAGTGCTCACATTTAATCTATTCATAATCAGCTAACTTTACGGGTGCACTGCGGACCCCAGTGTGTTCTATGTCTTCTGTCTTTTCTATATAATTAATATCAATAAGATAATAACTTGTTCCCGCACGCAATGTTTTAGAGAAATCAGGCTTGTATATGCCTCCCGAGAATTTAACATGAGTTCCTATTTCCATAAATTCATTTTCGAGTTGAATGGGGAAATAAATAATATTAGAATCTATCACGCCATTTTTTACGCAGTATATGCACCATCTTCCAACACTTTCATCTAGTAATATGATTCCATCTTCTGCTTGTACTTCGCCTAAAAATATTTTCTCATTTGAGTCATTCTCATCGTCACTGCTGCAACCGGCTACTCCTGTCATCAGCAGGAGAAGCGCACATACGAAAAACAAAACATTCTTTTTCATATTAATTCAACTAAAAAATCAATTTAGTGCACACCGGAGACCCCGGTGTGTTCTTGGGTATAAAAAAAACTGCTAACGGCCAAGAAGCCGAGCAGTTTTTGGAAACATATTCGAAAGTTACTTGTTACTTCACCACAACCTTCTTGCCGTTGCTGATGATGACACCACGATAACCATCGCTGACACGACGACCACTAAGGTCATAGTAAACCGAAGGCTGGGCAACCGTACGCTCCACCTGCTCAATGCCGGTATAGACGTTGGGGTCAACCACTTCGGCAAGGCCGGAGGTAACCTTGACGTATGTATCGACATTGGCTGGAATGTCAACCAGTGCACGAGTAGGATCGGCATCCCCCTGGTCATCGTCACCATTGAAGAAGATGAGGTGCTCAGTAGCATCCTTCGAGAGGAACGGCAACTTGTTGTAGGTAACACCATTGACCACCGTAGTCTCAGAACCTGTAACGGTGGTGCTACCCCATACGCCGAATATCTCACCGCCATCTCCCCAAGCATATACCTTCAGGGTAGTCCAGCCCGTCTCGTCGCTCACATAGAGGATGTTCTTGGCAGCCTCGCCTGCCTTGACGGCAGTGACTGTAGGAATGCTGGCATCGCCGTTGCTGAGGTCGAGCGTGAAGGTGAGGGTATAGACACCGTCCTCGAATTGACTGATGACATTGTCGTCACCCTCGCCGGCATCGTAACCCGATGCGCCATATCTATGGGCACCCCATCCGTAGGTGGTAGCATTAACCAGCACACGCCAGTAGTAGAGCTTGTTAGCCTCAAGCGTGCAGTTCTCACGCACCAGTTCATAGAGCGTCTCGCTTTTCTTGGTCATCACGAGGTCTGTGGAAGAAGGTTCCCAAGCCACCCCGAGAGCAACATCACCCACTACACTATAGGTGTCGGTCGTAGGTGCGGCAGCAGGGGTATAAGTCAGGGTCATCACCATTGAACGGGCATCAATGCTGATGTCATAATGTCCGGCAGTCAGGGAAACGGCTTTATCACCTAACATTTCAAACTGGTAGGTACCACTCTGCGTACCGTTGAAGCTGGAGCAGCTGTAACGGTAGTTGGCATTGAAGTCATCCCAACTACTTCCACCGCCTTTTGACACACAGAACCAAGGCTGTCCTGTCACGTCAAAACTGGCTGTGTTGGTATAGCCATCAGAAGCCAGCGTCATGGGTACTTGATTGGCAGCGGTAGGTCCCCAACCATTGCCTACGGGTGCATCGCCACACAAATACAACTGTTGTGCACTGACGAGCATGGCCGCGAGTGCCACCATCATGGGTGTAAAGATTTTTTTCATTTTAAAGGATGTTTTTTTGTTAATAATAAGAATGATCTGTATCTGTTTTATTCAGCTTGGGCACAAAGGTAAATAATAATATCATAAGACGAAAGGCCATCTAACAAAAATCAAGAAACGGAAAAGGCGAAACACCTTTTGCCAAAGGTATTTCGCCCTCTTGAAGAGCAAAGGAAATCTAAATTCTCACTTAAACAGCCCACGGTTATTGACTGTAAAGTTGAGCAGTCGCAGATAGACACGCATCTGCTTGTCGTTCAGCACCTGCTTGGTCATCTTCACGTTTCTGGTCAGCGCACGCTGTACCTCCGTATTCCGAATGTCGCCGTCTGCCTTAAAAGCCTTTTTCAGGTCGGCATCCATCACGCTATTAATGCTAACCATGTCCTCCCACTGCTCTGAAGTCAGACCAAGCACGTCATTGAGTTTGTTCATGTTGACGTGCCACTCGTAGGCCTTAGTGTCAGCAGGCTCCGGTGAGTTTACGTTTGCAGCAGAAGCTGTAAGCACAGCAATCATAGCAGTCATTGTCAAAACAATCTTTTTCATCTTTTTACCCTTTCTTTTCTTTACTCGGGACGTGTGTTGGCTTCGTCCCTACATCATTAATAAATAAGTTATCCTTTTATGTCTTTTCGACGGTGCAAAGGTAAACAAGAAATCCCATCCGCAAACGTTTACGGACGGGAAAGCCATATTTTGCCTGTTATTTTTGACAAAGGTCAAAAAAGCTTCAGCACATTAGCTAAGACGAAGTTGGCCTTACGACCAGGCTCAATGGCATCGCTGTTGATATGCAGGCGCTGGTTGTCAGCACTAATCAGTCCGGGCACATACATGGGCGGGGATTCTTGATAGAACAGGGGACATATC
>JAEEGG010013110.1_pt1 | contig 17781 bp, 18 predicted proteins | sample 9134161 | NCBI WGS metagenome assembly JAEEGG01 (sample SAMN16246543, study PRJNA631951) | gut metagenome | biome: gut microbiome; feature: rumen; material: CR-attached | host: Bos | place: Iran: Karaj | collected 2018-10 | reverse complement strand
TCCCAAGTAAGAAACAAGAAGGTGGTCAGTTGGCGAAGTGCTACATCCGCTTGAAAGAGCTGGGTGGTGACTATGCGGACGAATACCTTGCGGTGATGTTCGGCAACTTGGCGCAATGTCGGTTTGCAGAAGGGTCGGTAGTGGCTGCAAGTCTGGAGTTCCGCACGCACGAAAGCAACGGAGCGTACTACCAGGATGTAGTTGCAAGGGATATCGTAGAATTGAGTTAAACCACGAATGATATAATGTCAAGAATTAGAGAATTAGAGAATTTTTATGCTAGACAAGCAATCGAAGAAAAGATAATTCTTAAATTCTCAAATTCTTGATAATTAAAAAGTAAATTTTAGAGTATGAGAAAGTATTAATGAGTAAAAAGAACAAGACTGTGACGATGCCGGCTGCGGTCGCCGTCACGAAGATGGAGAACGGGTTGAACTATCTGCAGGTGTTGCCTGAGAACCCGCGTGTAGGAATGGTAGAGCCGTTTTGCGGACGAGGAAGGGGGCAGTTGCTGTCGAACGGAACCTTCGACTTCGTGCAGACGAAGAGGCACAAGAAGAAGCCCGAATTCAAGGGCCCACATATCAGCCTGTCGTTCGGTGAGGACGGGTACGATAGAGTGATTTTTGTGTTGCCCAGCGACCAGCGCGAGGAGTTGCCGAAGATTTACCAGAAGGAGTCGGCAATGGTGATGGCGTATGCAAGCGAACATTTCTACCACAGAAAGTAAGACCACAAATTAACCGATGGTAAACGAAATCTATTTGGACGGGGGGCGTAAGAAGGCGCGCCCCGTCACTACCAGGGAAGCTTACATTGCCAGGCGTAATACGCCCGAGAATGCCAAGAACTTCTACGATGCCCGCGCAGGCAACGAGAAGGCGAAAGCCCGTCAGGTGCAGTATAATTATGGCGACTTGTTGCCGGACGGTGTGCTGAAGGGCTGCTGTCATCCCTCGTCGACATTTCCGCACGACATCGACTGCAACGATGCTGAGGAGCAGGCGCGTATCAAGGATATCCTGATAGCCAAGAAGGACGAGATAGGACTGCTGGAACTGTCGGGTTCGGCACGTTACGGACTGCATGCCGTCTGTCGCAGGGAGCGGGGAAGGACCATTCTGGAGTCACAGGTGAAGGTGGCTTTGCTGACGAAAACCGAGATGGATACGTCGGCCCACGACCAGCAGCGCGTGCTTTACACCGGTCCCGCTACGGCGGATAACCTGTTTTATCTGGATGACGCGATATTCGACGAGCCGCTGACACTAGAGGAGTCGGCAGCGGAATTTGAGCGGCTGAAGGAGCGCGAGGCGAGGGGAGAAGAGGATGTGCCCGCAGGGGCTAAGAAGGCCAATAAGCACTACCGCCCGTGGGAAGAGACGACCACGGAGGAGGTTTTAACGAACACGGATTTAACGGATAAAACGGATAAAAGTACGACCACGAATCGCACGAATCACACGAATAGCTGCGCACAGGGAAAAGATTTGTTAGATTCGATAGATTCGTGTTCAGAAAAAACTCCGCGTTCTTTCCCCAACGAGTATCATGGGATACCATTTGCGACGATACTGAAGAAGTATTGGGAGGTGAATAATGGTGGGTATGAGCCGACGGAGGGCGACCGGGACACGCTGACGTTCCAGTTGGCAAGCGACCTGAGGCATATCTGCGGCAAGTCGTTCGAATGGCTGGATCAGGTCATTCCCTGCTACGACGGGTTCCCGCTGGAGGAGAAGCGGCAGAAAATCAAGAATGCGCTTGCCTCGAAGTATGAAGGCATGCCGACAAGGCTCAAGCAAGTGCTTGACGCGCTGACCATTGACCATTCACCATTCACCATTGACCATTTGGCTGCGCAGGGGGAGGTTGAGGATGAATGTTCAATGTTCAATGGTCAATGTTCAATGAAAAACCCGCCGGAGATGCCTGAGAAGGTGCCGAGGCTGATTGCGTTGCTGACGAGCAAGACGCCGCAGATGTACCGTCCGGCAGTGGCCCATGCGGTATTCCCTGCGCTGGGTACGCATCTGAAGGAGGTGAGGTTTCTATATACGGACAACGTGGAGCACGAGGCGACGCTGATGAACATCCTGATGGCGGGAACGGGAGCCGGTAAGGGTTGTATCGACAAGCCCATCAAGCACATCATGGCCGACATCCGCCGACGCGACGCTGAGAACGAGAAGCGCGAGCGCGAGTGGAAGAAAGACTGCCAGAAGAAGGGTGCCAATAAGGATAAGCTGGTGCGCCCGGAGGGATTGGTCATTCAGATCATCGACCCCGATATGACGAAACCGGCACTGGTGACGCGAATGGACGAGTCGGAAGGCCATTTCGTCTATGTGAAGCTGAACGAGCTGGATTTGTTCGACCAGCTGAAGGGTACGACGGGCAAGCAGCACTTCCAGCTGATGTGCCTCGCCTTCGACCCCGATTCGGAGTACGGCCAGACGCGCATCGGTACGCAGTCGGTGACGGCCCGTCCGCGCTGTAGGTTCAACTGGAACGCGTGTACCACCGTTCAGAAGGGTCAGCGGTACTTCCGCAACGTATTGACTGACGGTCCTATAAGCCGTATCAACTTCTGTACGATTCCCGAGTCGGAGATTGGCATTGAGCAGCCCGTTTACGGACAGTATGACGCGGCGTTTGACGAAGCCCTGAAGCCATACATCGACAACCTCTGTGCCGCACGTGGTTTTGTGGATTGTCCGCAGGCTACGAGGCTGGCGAAGAAGTTGCAGCAGGAGTGTGCGGAGTTTGCCCGCCTGTCGCAGGATGAGGTGTATTGGAACTTGTCGTTCCGCGCCTGCGTGATAGCCTGGCTGAAAGCCTGTGTGCTGTACGTCGCCAACGGCTGCAAGTGGGAGAAGACCATCGAGGACTTCGTGCGCTGGAGTCTGAACTACGACCTGTGGTGTAAGATGCAGTTCTTCGGTGACGCCATCCGCCAGGCCAACAACGGCGACGAGCGCATCGGCCGCCGCGGTCCACATAACCTCTTGCTGGACTTGCCAGATGTATTCTCGTTTGAAGATGCAAGAAGGGTGCGCAGGCAGCAGGGGCTTCCTGATAAGGGGTTGAGACCCATGATTTCCAATTGGAAAAGCAGGGGTTATATAAATCAGATATCAGAAATCAGTTTTGAGAAGCTCAGGTTCAAGTCCGGCGAGTAAATAAAAATCGGGCTCATCGTTTGGTGGGCTCGTTTTTTCTTTGTAATTTTGCAGCAGATATGAATAAGAACCAGATTTTGTTAAGAGCGAAATTATTTGCCTTATGCGTGGCTTGTGGCGTTGTGCAACAGGCTGGCGCTCAGGATTCCAACAGGGATATGAAAGCCAAACCGGCTTCGCAGCAGACTATAGAGAAGAACAAGGCATGGTATAGCCGGCTGGATTTTAACGACAGTACTGAACTCGAGAACGCCAACCGAGGGCTTATCGAGGCTACGCCGGACTTGGTCATCTCAAATGCCGCTGGGGAGGTGTGGAACATGGCTGACTTTAGGTTCGTACACAGCGACGAGCCGGCAACGCCTACCGTCAATCCCAGCCTGTGGCGCAATACTCAGTGTAATGCAAAAGCGGGCCTATTCAAAGTATGTGAGGGCATCTATCAGGTTCGCGGCTACGATATGGCCAACATGACCTTCATCAAGACGAAGAACAACGGATGGATCATATTTGACGTGCTGATGGGCGTGGAAGTAGCTAATGCTGCCCTCAACCTTTTTAAGAAGCACGTCGATGCCTCACCACGTATTGTGGCTGTGCTCATCAGTCATAGTCATGTCGACCACTATGGCGGGGTGGGGGCTATCGTCAATGCCAAGAATATCGCTGACGCATCGCTGCCCCTGGACAAGCAGGTGGCTTCGGGCAAGATAGCCGTCATCACTCCTGAAGGGTTTATGAAGTACGTCATAGCTGAGAACGCCTACTGCGGTAGTGCTATGTTACGACGTGCCGGTTATCAATATGGTGATAAACTGCCAAAGGGCGCCACTGGACGCATGGCTATGGGCATTGGCATGGGACAGAGCTACAGCTTTTCAGTGACGCTCATGCCTCCCACCTATGAAATCCGTAAGGACGAGACCATCACCATCGACGGGCTTACCGTCAGCTTCCAACTCACGCCTGGCACCGAAGCTCCCGCTGAGATGAATGCCTACTTCCACGACTACCGTGCGCTCTGGATGGCAGAGAACTGTACTGGTACCATGCATAATCTCTATACCCTTCGTGGTGCTGCCGTGCGTGATGCTGAAGCCTGGTGCAACTACATTCTGCAAGCTGAGCAGAAGTTCGCCGACAAGACCGATGTGGTATTCCAAAGCCACAACTGGCCACATTGGGGCACAGAGGTCATCAAGGAATACATGGTAAACACGGCCTCGGTCTACAAGTTCATTCACGACCAGACCATCTACTATATCAATCTTGGTCTTACTTCTACCGAGATAGCTGACACACTAAAACTGCCTGAGCGCCTCGACCGAATATGGTACACTCGCCAGTATTACGGCACCCTCAGCCATAACATCAAGGCTGTTTATCAACGCTATATGGGCTGGTATGACGCCAACCCCGTCAACCTGAATCTGCTCACGCCTGTCAACACTGCCAAGAAATTGGTAGAATACTTGGGTGACCCACAGCGTGTGTTAGACATGGCCCGTGCTGACTATGCCAAAGGCGAATACCAATGGGTGGCTCAGATTACCAAGGAACTCGTCTTTGCCGATCCTGCCAACATCGAGGCAAGGCGTCTCTGTGCAGATGCACTTGAGCAGTTGGGTTACCAAAGCGAGAGTGGCACATGGCGTAACGCCTATCTCACAGGTGCCATGGAGCTGCGAGCCAACACACCCGCTGGCCCCATCTATGGCGACGGCAAAGGATCGACCAGTCCACTAGTTGGTGGCAGCATCGACATGATCATTGAATATATTGCCATAGCTACCGACGCCCGACAAGTGGAGGACAAAGATGTCACTGTCAACTTCATCATCGGCAATGAGAAATGCTGCGTAGTACGCCGTGCTGGGGTTATCCTTAACTACATGGGTGAGACGCGACAGAATGCCGATGCCACCGTCAGTGGTACCAAGGCTGGCCTGGTGTCCTACATCAACGGCAATTTCTCTGGCCTGACCATCTCTGGCAATGTGGAGGCTGTCACATCGCTCTTCAAAGGCATCCAGAAGCCATTGCTCAATTTCAATATCATTGAGCCGTAAACGGCCTCATTATTTGGCCTCGCCTGAGCCGTAGATGAAGCCGAAAGCACCGCTGGTATAGTCGAAGATCTCCTCGTCTTTGAAGAAACGCTTCAACTCTATCTCGGCATTCGACGTAGAGTCGCTGGCATGTACGATGTTCTGCTGGTTGCTCATCGAGTAGTCGCCTCGGATGGTTCCTGGGGCAGCCTCACGTCCGTTGGTAGAGCCAGTCATGGTGCGTATGTCTGCAAAATTAATAAATTTCTGCGACATGAGCAAATAATTCCCTACTTTCGCTTCTCACTTTCACTTTATTTTTGTACCTTTGTAACCAAAAGTAATAAGAACAATGAACGAAACAAAAAAGAATTACTCTATGAAACGTTTTATGCAATGGGGGATAGTCGCAGCCCTGATATGCGGCACAAACGTATTTTTGTCGTCGTGCTCGAAAGACGATGACAATGATACAGTGAAAAAATGTCGGCTGGTGGAGCGTAAGGAAGTCTATTCAGATACTGACGCCTATTACATCACCCGCTATAGCTACGACGCTCAGGGTCGCCTGGCATCGTTTGTCAGAGAGGGCTATAATACTGACTGGGGGAACATCACGGAAGCGAATTTTACCTACACCTACGGCGACCACTTCATTAAAGAGCAACATGGAAATGAAGGTTATGACTTGTATACGCTGAATGACGACGGGCTGATTGTCAAGCATGAGACTATCAGGACAAAAGACGGTGTAGAAGGTGTCACAACCTCCTTCTCTTATCAATACGACAATGGGAGAATTTCATTTTACAAAGAAACTGAAAACACCGAAGGCTATCTTTTCCAATGGAAAGACGGCGACCTGATGACCTACTATTTAGATACCAAGAGGGACGTCGAGGACATCACAGAATATACGCGGTCGGAACTCATGGTGGATCATGGCTATATAAAACCACCTTCAAACATGATGAGGGAGCCGTTGTACATGATGGGATATTACGGCAAGCCGTCGAAGCACCTCGAATCACATAAGACGAACTCGGCAAAAACTGGTCCTGTTTCCGTAATTTACGAATTCGATTTTACCTACACCCTTGACAAAGGACATATCGTAGAGCTGGTGGATAACCATAAGGTAACGACTGACATGGGAGTGAGTAAAACAGAAAAAATCGTCAAGCAGACTTCCACCTTCACTTATGAGGAATATTAAGACGGCCCTGATTAACGAATAAGCATGGACAACCAGCAAGAGATATTTCCGATAGTGGACGAAGCAGGGCAGGTGACAGGCTCTGCCACACGGGGTGAGTGTCATAGCGGCTCGAAGCTGCTACACCCCGTGGTGCATCTGCATGTGTTTAACTCCAAAGGCGAGGTGTATCTGCAACGACGGCCGGAATGGAAGGATATTCAGCCAGGGAAATGGGATACTGCAGTTGGTGGTCACATAGACTATGGTGAGACGCCAGAAGTGGCCCTTTGCCGTGAAGTGCGCGAAGAGTTGGGCATCACAGACTTCCAGCCCGAATTCGTTGACAAGTACGTGTTTGAAAGCAAGCGCGAACGCGAACTGGTGTATGTGCATCGTACCACTTACGACGGTGAGATCAGTCCTTCGGCAGAGGAATTGGACGGAGGTCGTTTCTGGACGATGCAGGAGATTCGTGAGGCCATGGGGCAGGGGATACTGACGCCCAACTTCGAGAGTGAGTTCAAAAGATGCTTTGGAAATTTGTTATGAAGAAAGAACTGTTTTTGGCTGTTAGCTTTTGGCTATTAGCTTTTAGCTGCTGTTTACCTGCCTCTGCGCAGAAGCGCGAGAAGTATGAGTTCAAGCGCAATCTGCCAGTGTATGCTGATTCGCTGATTGCCGATTTTGACTTCCCTTTAGCCTGGGGTAATTCTGACATCAAAGATTTCAACGAGTGGCGTCGCGTGGCTCGACAGAAGGTGTTCGACTGCATGCTGATGCCACCGCCAGCACCCTCAAACGGCTATGAGACGAAGGTGCTTTTCGAGGAGCAGCGCGATGGCTATAAGGCACAGAAGATAGAGATCCGACTTAGTCGTTACTATACGGTTCCTGCCTACGTGCTAATTCCTGACGGCAAGGGGCCGTTCCCTGCCGTAAACTGTCTGCACGACCATGGCGCCCACCTCTTTATCGGCAAGGAGAAGATGATCCGTCCGTTGGCGTGTGAGGACTCCACGGTTATTGCTGATGCCCAAGAATGGCTGAAAGGTTATGAGGGTCAGTTCTTTGGTGACTATTTGGCAAAGAATGGCTATGTGGTGTTCTCGGCTGATGCCCCCATGTGGGGAGAGCGAGGCCAGATGGAAGGTGCCAATCGTGACCGATACGACATGATAGCAGGCAATATGATGATGTATGGTATCGACCTCTCAGCCTGGATGACCTATGATGATATTGCTGGCACGGAGTGTCTGGCCCAGATGCCCGAGGTGGATGCCTCGCGGATTGGTTGTACGGGATGGTCGATGGGTGGCTACCGGGCGTGGATGCTTTCAGCGCTCTCTGACCGTATCAAGGTGGGTGCGGCTGTCTGTTGGATGGTGACATCGGACGAGCAATTGTCTTTTAAGTACGCCCGCACGGAGAACGGTGGTTTTGCCAATTGCTTTCCAGGACTGCGTCGTTGGCTCGATTATCCGCATATAGCCAGCATCGCCTGTCCGAAGCCGATGCTATTCATTAATGGTTCACAGGATAAACTCTTCCCAGTGGCAGGCGTCGAGAAAGCTTTCGCCACGATGCACGCGACTTGGGAGAGTCAGGGCGCTGGCGACAAGATTGAAACAGAGTTATGGGATATGCCCCATAGCTGTTGGAAGAATTCCCAGCAAAGGGTACTCGAGTTTTTCAAGAAACACCTATAAACAGAAACTAAATAAATGAAGATGAAAAAGACTATTCTACTCCTGATGAGTGTGCTCATGGCCGTCGTGGCGTGGGCACAGGGCAGTTCTGCCCTTGACCAGCTCAAGGCAGACCCCAGACGTGCGTATGGTATGGATTATCCGTACACGTTTACCAACCAGCAACAGACCAAGGCGCCTAAGGGCTACAGCCCGTTCTACATCAGCCATTACGGTCGTCACGGTTCGCGCTACTATTGGAATGCAATGCTCTACCAAGAGCTTTCCAAGTTGTTGACAATGGCTCACGAGAAGCAGATATTGACGCCCGAGGGCGAGGCTTTCTACGAGAAATTCATGGCTGCCAAGGACGAGTTGACGGCTGGCGTCAGTGAGTTGAGCGACCTGGGATGGGAGCAGCATCAGGGCATCGCCAGAACGATGTACAACAACTTCCCAGAGGTGTTTAAGAATGGTGGCAACGTGCTTGCAATCTCCTCACTCACAGGTCGTTGCGTGCTCAGTATGGCGTCGTTCTGTCAGGAACTGACGCAATGCAATCCGAAGATTGAGATTCGCGAACAGTCTGCCCGCAAGACCCTCAACGGGGTAGTGCCAACGGACAATCAGAATCCGCTGAAGCGCAAGTTCACGAAGGTGAAGGCCCGCTGGGAGAAGAACCGCGACAAGTTCACTTTCGACGAGTCGTTGCGCGACAAGGTCGTCAAGCGTGTGTTCACCAATACCGACAGCCTGCATAACCTGCACCACATCGGCAGTAACCTCATCAACCTCTATACCTCGTTGCCTAACATCGGCCATGAGGGTATGATGGGTAACCTGATTACCGACGACGAGATGGTGGCACAGTGGGAACAGTCGAACCTCGGCTCCTATTCGTGGGTGTTTGAACCGCAATACGAGATGATTCCCATCTTGGAGGACATCATTGCGAAGGCTGATGCTGCCATCGAGGGACGTAGTGACCATATCTCCGACCTCCGCTTCGGACACGACACCTGTCTGGGTCCGCTGACGGTGCTGATGGGCATCAACGGTGCCGACCTTGACCCTGAAGACCCCTTTGAGGTGAAGAACTGCTATCAGAACTGGGAGACCTGTAAGGCGTCGAACATCCAGCTGGTGTTCTATCGCGGCAAGAAGGCTACTGACGACATCCTCGTGAAGCTTCTCCTCAATGGTACTGAAGCCCGTCTGCCCATTGCTACTGACAATGCGCCTTACTACAAGTGGGCCGACCTGCGCCAGTTCTATCAGAATCGTATCGATAAAAATAAATAAGGTATATCATGAAGATCGTAATACTTGACGGCTATACGGCTAATCCTGGCGATATGTCGTGGAAAGAGCTGGAGGCATTGGGCGAACTGACGGTGTACGACCGTACCAAGGCCGAAGAGACGGTGGCGAGAGCTGCCGAAGCGGAAATTGTGTTGACCAACAAGGTCATCATCAGTGGCGAAGTAATCAGTCAGTTGCCTCGACTGAAATATATCGGTGTGCTGGCAACGGGATATAATGTGGTAGATATCAAGGCTGCCCACGAGCGAGGCATCGTGGTGACCAATGTGCCAGCCTACAGTACGGAGAGTGTGGCACAGATGGTTTTTGCCCACCTGCTGACGGTGACGAACCGCACGGAGCATTATGCCCAGGAGAATCGCAATGACCGTTGGACGAAGAATCCTGATTTCTGCTACTGGGATTTTCCGCACCATGAACTGGCGGGCAAGACGTTTGGCGTCGTTGGACTGGGGAATATCGGTTTGCGAGTGGCAACCATCGCCAATGCTTTCGGCATGAAAGTGAAGGCACTGACCAGTAAGGTGGCAGAAACTTTGCCTGCCTTTATCCAAAAGGCGACAATGGAAGAACTGCTCTCGACATCGGACGTGCTGTCGTTGCACTGTCCGTTGACAGACGGCACGCGGCACCTGATAAACCGTGAGACATTGCAACAGATGAAACCTACGGCCATCCTCATCAATACCGGACGAGGACCGTTGGTGGACGACCAGGCCATTGCCGACGCACTGGCTGAAGGACGCCTTGCGGCTTTCTGTGCCGATGTGCTCACCGAGGAACCGCCCAAGGCCGACAATCCGTTGCTGAAACAGCCCAACGCCTATATGACGCCACATATTGCCTGGGCGTCCATTGAAGCCCGCGAGCGACTCATTGAGGTGGCAACAAATAATGTCCGCTCATTCCTGAACGGACAGCCTCAAAATATGGTATAGCAATTCTTTTCAGCGACGTTTGCGGAAAATGTGTCCGTAGGTTTTCATGAGCTTACGGACAAGCAGGAATGCGTCGATAGCGGTGACGCTCTTGGAAACGATGTTGGCAACCATCTCGCCCTTGGTCGCATTCTTGGGTGGGATGAAGAGCGTATGCCAAAGCGTACTGATCTGGTCGCTTTCCTTCTGAATGCCAGCGGCTAACTCTTCTTTGCGCTTGATGATGTCATCAAGTGTCTGGAAGTTTCTTTCTGATTTATGAACGTTTAGCATAGTGGGGTCAGCTCATGAACAGGTTGGTGAGAAAACGTATTATCGGACGCTGGATGAGGGTCTTGCTATAGGCAATGAACAGGACGAGGACGATGAAGTGAAAGAAAGCCACGATGAAGAAAGCAGCCACATCGCCCACATAGCCCGCCAGCCAATAGGCAACGGCGAAGGAGCAATACATGAAGGCAAAAATGATGATGAGGAAGAAGACAATGAACAATGCCAGAGCCGTCAGCAGGCGGACAAACTTGTCGAAGAGATCAAGCTTCAGATATTCTTTCTGAAGCCCGAGGTAGTTCTTGAGAGTCTCCACCAGCTGGGCAATGGCCTCTACGTTCTTGTCGTTCGATAACATCTTACATCTTACGTTTTCTCTGCAAGCAGAGTGTGGCGTTGCGAATTCGTCAGACATCCTTATGCTTCCACTTCGGGAGCTGCATCGGCAATGTCGTCGACGAGGTCCTTCACCTCTTTGCGACTGAGCTTGATGTTGTGCTTCTTCATGAAGTCGTCAACAGCCTCAGTAATTTTCACACGGGTTTCTTCACCCTTTTCGGGGGCCAGTAAGAGACCAAGAACTGCTCCGGCGAGAGCTCCGCCGAAAAATGCGCCTAAATAACCTAAACTTTTCATAGTTGTAATATTTTTATAGCGTTAAACGTCTGTTTCGAGGGCAAATTTACGGAAAGTTTTCGAAATTAACAAACTTTACGCAGTATTTTTCTTTGATTTTGCTCAATATTTTGTAATTTTGCGCAATAAAACAGATTTTTTAAGTTTAATTTAAATAGAAAACAAGGTAAATTATGAAGAAGTACATCGTGCTTTGCGCTGGTATTTGCGCAGCTATGGCTTTTACAAGCTGTAAGTCGAGTGAGAGTGCCTACAAGCAGGCTTATCTGAAGGCTAAGGCCCAGGAAGAAGTTCAGACTCCTGTTCAGCAGGAAACTGTAGAGCAGAATGTGGTTGCTCCTCTGCAGGAGCGTCCCGCTACGAACACCCGCGTCTTGGACAATGCTGACAACGTGTCAGTTCGTCAGGAGAATGTGACGGTGGTTAGTGGTGCTGGTCTGAAGAACTTCAGCGTTGTTGTTGGTTCATTCTCACTGCGTGCCAATGCCGATGGTCTGCAGCAGACGCTTCGTTCAGTAGGTTATGATGCTCAGATTGTGCTCAACTCTGCTGTTCAGCCCGCTATGTATCGTGTGGTTGCTGCCACTTTCGACACAAAGGCTGAGGCTGCCGCAAGCCGTAACGACCTGCAGGCAAAGTATCCTGGTGCATGGCTGCTGTATGCTAAGTAAGCTGTGGCTCGGATATTATCAATAGACTACGGAAAGAAACGTACAGGACTGGCAGTCACCGACCCACTGCAAATCATAGCAGGCGGGTTGGCGACTGTCTCTACGTCTGAGTTGTTCGATTATCTGCAGCAGTACGTGGGCCGTGAGCCCGTGGAGCGTATCGTCATTGGTGAGCCCCGCCAGCCCAACGGCCAGCCCAGCGAGAATCTGGCACGTGTCGAGCAGTTCGTCAACCGCTGGCGCAAACAACGTCCTGACATCCCCATTGAGTACTACGACGAACGTTTCACCTCCGTGCTGGCCCATCAGGCTATGCTGGATGCCGGTTTGAAGAGGAAAGCCCGTCAAGACAAGGCGCTGGTGGACGAAATCTCCGCCACCATCATCCTCGAGGATTATCTCCGTTCTAAGAAGTGAAGAGTGAAGAATGAAGAGTGAATAATTTGCTACCGCCCCCAAAAACAAATTGTAAATGATATTACCTATTTATATATATGGTCAGCCGGTATTGAGGAAGGTGACGGAAGACATCACCCCTGACTATCCGGAACTGAAACAGCTCATTGCCGATATGTGGGAGACGCTGGCCGAGAGCGAAGGCATCGGACTGGCAGCACCCCAGATTGGTCGTGCAATACGCCTGTCGGTTATCGACCTCGACGTGTTGGCTGAGGATATGCCCGAATATAAAGGTTTCCGTCAGGTGTATATCAATCCGCATATCGTGGAGTACGACGACGCCAAGACGGACACCAGCGAAGAGGGTTGTCTCTCGTTGCCTGCCATCCATGAGAAGGTGGTTCGTCCCACCCGTATCCGCGTAGAATGGGACGACGAGCAGTTTAACCACCACGACGAGTGGATTGAGGGCTATCTGGCCCGTGTGATGCAACACGAGTTTGACCACTTGGACGGCAAGATGTTTGTCGACCGTATCTCGCCGCTCCGCAAGCAGCTCATCAAGAGCAAGCTCAGAGCCCTCACAGAAGGGAGATACCGTTGTGGATACAAAACGAAACCCGTAAGACATTGAACGTTGAACATTGAACGTTGAACATGATACACTGTGGTAACATATTCATGAGATTTGCATTGTTGTTCTTTGCACTTCAATGTTCAATGTTCAATGTTCAATGTTCAATGTGTCATGCTCAGTTCAATACCGACCGATTGCTGATGATAGGACGCTCTGCGCTCTATTATGAGGACTACGTGCTGAGCATCCAGTATTTCAATCAGGCTATTTCGTCCAAGCCATACCTCTACGAGCCGTGGTTCTTCAGGGGTGTGGCGAAATATTATCTGGACGACTATGTGGGTGCAGAGAGCGACTGTACGGAGGCGCTGGAGCGTAACCCATACGTTGTGGGCATCTACGAATTGCGCGGACTCTGTCGTATCCATCAGAAAAATTTCGAGGGAGCCGTCAGCGATTATAATGCTGCCTTGCGTTACGATCCTGAGGGCATCAATCTGTGGCACAACCGTGCATTGTGCCGCATCGAGCAAAAGGAATACGACAAGGCGTTGGCCGAGTTGGACACGATGAGCGCGCGTTGGAGCAAGAATGCCCGTATCCCTGCCATGAAGGCCAATGTGTATATCCAGCAGAAAGACACTACGAAAGCTATTGAGGCGTTGGAAAAGAGCATCGAGCTCGACGCCTACGACGGTAATGTCTGGGCTCAGCGTGCTGTCATCAGTCTGGCGCGCAGTGAATGGAAGGAGGGTGAGGGTTATCTGAACAAAGCCATCCACCTGTTGCCCAAAGATGCCAACTTGTATATCAATCGTGCGTTGGCCCGCTTCAACCAGCAGAACCTGCGTGGTGCTATGGCCGACTACGATACAGCGCTCGATTTCGAACCAAACAACTTCCTGGGGCACTACAATCGAGGACTGTTGCGTGCTCAGGTAGGTGACGACAACCGCGCTATCACCGACTTCGACTTCGTCCTGAAGTTGGAGCCCGACAATCTGATGGCACTCTACAATCGTGCCCTGCTGTTGGAACAGACGGGTAATCCCCGTGCTGCCATTCGCGACTATTCGAAGGTCATCGACCAGTATCCGAATTTCTGGACGGGACTTCATCAGCGTGCCCAGTGTTACAGGAAACTGGGCTTGACCAAGCAGGCCGAACAGGACGAGTTCCGCATCTTGAAAGCGCAATTGGACAAACGTATGGGCAAACAACCGCGACTGTCACCCAAACAGATGCGTAAGCGTAGCGACGAGGATATCGAGAAGTATAACCAGCTTGCAGTTGCTGACGAGCAGGAGGTGCAGCCCGAATATCAGAGCGACTATCGCGGTCGTGTGCAGAATCGCCATGTGGCTATGGACTATCTGCCGATGTATGTGCTTTCGACCCAGCGCCAGCAGAGTGCCGTCAAACATTATGTGGCCTACGACCGTCAGGTGGATTCGCTGAACCATACGTTGCCTGCTAACATGCAATTGTATATCGTCTGTGGCGAGAGTAGCATCCACGATCCGGCAACTTGGCTCGAGCGTGACTCTACGTCGGCAGTGGCCCTTTGGTTACGGGCCATCTGTCAGGCACAGCAGGAATCGTCCGACATGCCCTTGATGACTGCCAACCTATTGGAAAATCTGACGCAGGCCATTGCGCTGGCGCCTACTAACGCCTACCTCTATTATAATCGTGGCAATGCCTACGTGCAATGTATGGACCATCAGCTGGCCATTGCGGATTATACCAAGGCCATTGCGCTGGATGGCCATCTGGCAGAAGCCTACTATAATCGCGGCTTGGCCCATTTGACCCTGAAACATCAGAAGGAAGCTACCGCCGACCTCTCCAAAGCCGGCGAACTCGGTCTCTATGCCGCCTACAGCCTCCTGAAAAACCAGCGAAAGTAAATAAACTCGAATAATATGGGCATTGGAACGTTGCTATATTACATCCTGCGGATTGTGAAGCCCTACCGATGGTTGTTGGTAGTGACGTTGGTATTGACCTTGCTGGGTTCGCTACTGGCGCAGGTCAACGCCATTGTCCTTGATCGTGCAGTCGATGCCATTAATATTATTGACCAGCAGCCCACGTTGATGTGGCCCAGCGCCTTGCGCGTGCTCATTATTGTCAGTGCCGTACTGCTTGGCAAAGAGCTACTGGCTGCCGTAGTCAACTTCTTCCGTCGCTATTACGGTGAGCGCATGCGCATTTTGGTGAGTCGCGACCTGACGTTACAGGTAGTACACCACATGCAGACGTTCCGCATGGCGTTCTTCACCACTTCAGGCAACGAGGCAGGTCGTCTGCAGTCGCGCATCGACAAGGGCGTATTGAGTACGAGCCGTGCTGTCAACAGTTTCTTTATCGACATCCTGCCGTTGCTTACGAGTGCCGTGCTGGCGCTTATCCTGATGTTCATGGCTAATGTCTATGTAGGTTTGGTGGCTCTGGCCATTGTCCCTGTCTATTTCTACGTCACCTACGTCCAGGCAGAGCGCATGCGGGCTGGACGCCGTGGCATCTTCAACGGGCAGCAGGCTGTTAGCCAGAATATTCTGAACATCATCGAAAGCATTGGTGTCATCAAGTCGTTTAACCGCGAAGTGGTAGAAGACCAGCGCATGGAAGGCGTACAGGACGCTGTAACGGATCTGCAGCTGTCAACGCGCAAGCAGAGCTACTTCTATACGGGATTGAAAGGTTTTCTGGAACAGATAGGCACCGTGCTCGTCATCATCCTGACGGCTTACCTCGTGCTTATCGACTATCCGGGTATGACCATCGGTAAGATTATGTACCATGTCATGCTATTTGCCAACGTCAGTGCTCCCATCCGTCAGCTGCATCGCATCTATGATGACTTGAACGATGCGTTGATTTATTCCGAGGGACTTTTTGACTTGTTGGAAGGCGATGAACATATGGAGGATACGGGCGATTATCGTCCTGACGAAGTAAAGGGCTGCTTCGAGATGCAGCATGTTGACTTCGCCTATCCCAATGGTGTCAAAGCCTTGCACGACGTGTCGATGCGCATTGAGCCTGGCAAGATAACGGCTCTGGTGGGTATGAGCGGAGCGGGCAAGAGCACTGTCGTAAACTTGCTCGACAAGTTTTACCACGCAGACAGTGGCACCATTTTGCTCGACGGGAAACCCATTGAGCAGTGGGACACTCGCTGGCTACGCGAACATGTAGGACTGGTGATGCAGAAGAACCACATCTTCGACGGAACCATCGAAGATAACATCAAATACGGCAATCCGCAGGCCACTCACGACGATGTGGTGAATGCTGCCCGTAGGGCCTTCCTCTACGACCAGGTGATGCAGTTGCCTAAAGGTTTCGAGAGCAGTGCCCTGCGACTGAGTGGTGGTCAGCAGCAACGTGTGGCTATTGCCCGCATGTTCATCAAGAATCCCACCGTCATCATCCTTGACGAACCTACGGCCAGTCTGGATGCCATTGCTACGGAGCAGATCAAGGCCAGCATTGATGCCATTAAGCAGGGTAGGACGGTGATTATCATTTCGCACAACATCGGACAGATTATCGATGCCGATACTATTTACGTATTGGATCAAGGCCGTGTTGTTGAGAGTGGAAAACCGGATGATGTCTACCGGCAAGGCGGGCGTTACAAGGAAATCTTCGATGCCAGTGCCCGTAGTATGAATGCCGACAAAATTGCAGATGTATTAGAACACTAAAGTAGCTGAAGATGAGAAAGAACATTTATATAGCAGTGCTTGGTTGCTTGGCGATATGGCTGATGGCGGCATGTATGGACGATAAAATCCCAGCCTCTTCAAAAGCGTTTATCGACCAGTATTTTCCTGAGTCGTCTGTCGTCCTTGTGGAGATGGATACTGACGACGATGGTGGGAAAGAATATAGTGTGTGTCTCAACGACGGCACAAAGATCGAGTTCGATATGCAGGGAAACTGGAAAAGGGTAGGGCGCAAAAAGACGGGCGTGCCTTCCACACTCGTCCCGCCCCCCATCTGGGAATATGCGAAGACCCATTATCCTGAGGATGTCATCACCAAATTGAGTAAGAAACCCTATGGTTATAAGATAGAATTGTCGAACGACGAAGATATGCGTTTTACCCCCCAGGGCCAGTTCATCGAAAAGATTGATTAAGCGAAGAAGGTTCGAAAAAGTCCCAAAATTATTTGGTTATTCGTTCGATTATTTGTACCTTTGCGGCCGTTTAAATTCAAACATATATTGTAGATATGATTAACATTACTTTCCCAGACGGATCTGTTCGCTCGTATGAACAGGGCGTGACTGGTTTTCAGATTGCCGAGAGCATTTCTCCTGCTCTGGCACGCAGTGTTGTCAGCTGTGGCGTGAATGGAGAAACCGTTGAGTTGAACCGTCCTATTATGGAGGATGCATCGATTGCCCTCTATAAATTCGACGACGAGCAGGGTAAGCATACTTTCTGGCACACCTCAGCCCACCTGTTGGCAGAGGCATTGCAGGAGTTGTATCCTGGCATCCAGTTCGGTTTCGGACCTGCTGTCGAGAACGGATTCTTCTATGATGTGCTGTTGAAAGACGGCGAGATGATCAAGGAGAGCGACTTCCCCAAGATTGAGGCTAAGATGAAGGAACTGGCTGGCAAGAAAGAGGCCGTCGTTCGTCGTGAAGTGCCTAAGGCCGAAGCCCTAAAGCAGTTTGCTGCCGATGGTCAGACCTATAAGTGTGAGCACATCGAGCAGGATCTTGAAGACGGTTCAATCACCACCTATACACAGGGTAATTTCACCGATTTGTGTCGTGGTCCGCACCTCGTAGATACAGGCGAGATTAAGGCCGTAAAGCTGACAAGC
>JAEEGG010013107.1_pt1 | contig 17785 bp, 13 predicted proteins | sample 9134161 | NCBI WGS metagenome assembly JAEEGG01 (sample SAMN16246543, study PRJNA631951) | gut metagenome | biome: gut microbiome; feature: rumen; material: CR-attached | host: Bos | place: Iran: Karaj | collected 2018-10 | reverse complement strand
TTTACGAGTGGGAGATCTTCGAACCCATAAAGGGCATATTCCTCCCTGCCGAGATAGCAGGAAACGCCGCCACAAAGGTCCTGGCTCTTTCCGTGGGTATCCTTCACATATGCCTTGCCATGGTGGTCAAGACCATCCATGAGACCAAGACAAAGGGCTTCTTCGCCTCCCTTGGCACATGGGGCTGGACCCTCCTTGTGGTTGGCGGAGTAACCGTTGCCGCATTCGCCCTTGCAGGCGTGCTTGACGCCGCCCTCACCAAGTGGATAGTGATAGTCCTCGGCATAGTTTCCGCCCTTGGCATCTTCGTGTTCAACGACCCCAAGCGCAACAAGCTTGCCAACATTGGAATGGGCCTCTGGGATACCTACAACATGATTACAGGCCTTGTTGGTGATGTGCTCAGTTACATCCGTCTGTACGCTCTGGGCCTTGCCGGCAGCATGCTGGGCATGGCGTTCAACGACATGGGTGTAATGATTCTGGGAGACTCTCCCAACATAGGAAAATGGATAGGATTCCTGCTCCTGATCATCTTCGGACACACGCTGAACATTGCCATGTGCGCCCTGGGTGCATTCGTACACCCCCTGCGTCTTAATTTCCTGGAGTTCTTCAAGAACGCAGGATACGAGGCCAACGGCCGCGCATACAACCCTCTGAAAAAATCTTTAAACAAACAATAACACTATGGAACAAATTTTAGCTTATCTTGGACTGGGTCTGGTGCTTGCCCTTGCAGGTATCGGCTCCTCCATCGGCACCACAATCGCGGGTAACGCGGCAGCGGGTGCACTCAAACGCAAACCGGAAGCATCCGGAAGCTATCTGCTTCTTTCCGCTCTCCCTTCAACTCAGGGTATCTACGGTTTCGTGGCATTCCTGGTTATGATGGGTAAATTCACCGGCGGAACCATCAACGGATGGATCTGCTTCGGTGTAGGCCTCTCCGCAGGTCTCGCCTGCATGATCTCCGGCATCCGTCAGGGTCAGGTATGCGCCAACGGTATCGTAGGCGTCTCCCAGGGTCACAACGTAGTCACCAACACCCTCATCTACGCCGCTCTCCCTGAATTCTACGCAATTCTGGGTCTTGTAGGCGCCATTCTTGCGCATTAATACAGGGGGCTCTGCCCCCTCATACACCCCCGCGGCCTTTTCGCCTTTCCATGTTTGCTTGCGCAAACACACGGCCCGGCCGGGCGCCTGCAGGCGCCTTCGCTTCGCTCAAATCTAATTGATTAATAATCAATCTACTAACAGTTTTCACCCCGGCTATTTGACCGGGGTGAAAACTGTTATATAACTAATATTCAGATTGTTACAATTGTATAACTTAGTACTCGCGGGGGCCAAATATATCGGTTCCGATGCGTACCATAGTAGCCCCGTGCTTTACGGCAAGTGGCCAGTCACCCGACATGCCGATTGATAGTTCTGTGATTTGAGGATACTGCGCTTTAAGCTTATTGAACAAAGACTCTATCCTCTCAAAATCTTTCTCCACAACGGACATGTCGTCAGTATTTGTTGCCATCCCCATGAGGCCTACAATCCGGACACCGTACGCCCCTGAGGGTATAGGTTCTGAAAACTCCGGCTGCGCCGGCCCCTCCCATAAATGGGCCCCTCCCTCTAAGCCGAGGGTGGCATTGTTTTCAGAACCTATACCCTCAGTGGCTAATAAATCACATATTTCACGCTCTGTGAAGCCGTGCTTGGTTTCTTCTGCGCCAAGGTGGAGTTCCAGGAGGATGTTGATGATGCGATTGTTGTCAACGGCCCATTTCTTTATGGCTTCCAGAAGGTGAAGGGAATCTACTGACTGCACCAGGGAAACGTACGGAAGGACCAGCTTGAGCTTGTTGGTCTGGAGGTGGCCTATGAAGTGCCACTGCACGTCCTGGGGCATCTGGGGCACCTTGGCGGCCAGTTCCTGGGGGCGGTTCTCGCCAAAGATGCGCTGTCCGGCGTCATAGGCTTCCATGAGCCTCTCAACCGGATGGAACTTGGACACGGCCACAAGCTTCACCCCTTGGGGCAAAGCATTCCAAAGCTGCTGAAGATTATCCTTAATCACCTTTAAAAAGCAATAGTGAATGAAACCAGCGGAGCGTTGAGTGCCGGCATATATGACGGCGCTGCACTCACGCTAGCGTTCTTTGATTCCAGTTTGAACACTTCCCTCTCCCATGGCAGCAGCCAGTAACCAATGCAGGCACTCAGGATGCCGAACCCTGCGCCGGCAATGACATCTCCCGTCCAGTGCCAGTTGTTGTAGATGCGGAGGAATCCCGTAGCCGCAGCCGAAGTGTACGCCGCCAGACCCCACCAGGGGCCATATTCGCGGCGGACAAGCTCCGCTCCCATAAACGCCATGGCCGTGTGTGCGGACGGGAAGGAAGACTTATTGTGACCATTGGGCCTCTCCACATGCGTTGTCCATTTGAGGCCATAACAGATGGCCATCATGGATGCGAAGGACGTTCCCAGCACACAAGTTCTTTCCTGCCAGGTATAATCTCCATCGGCAAAAGGAAGGGCAATGGTGTATGCAAGAACCGGGGCATACTGGAGATAATTATCCAGAGGGAACTGTTTGCCTCCGCTGAGGTTCTGGGACCAGTCCCGGACGGCGTAGTTCACATCCCAAATAAAGCCTTGTTGCGCACCTGAGGGGTACGCAACAAGAATAAGGGATATAACTGCTAACGCCAGTCTTTTCATTATCTGCGGTTTTTCTTGGCCTGTTCCTGCTGCTTCTGGCGCTGCATCTTCTGGGCTTCTTCCAGACGTTGCTGCCATTTGCTCTTTGGAGCCGGTTTGTTCTCCGCCGCCTTCACCTTTGCAATGATCTCCTCCGGCTTCACAATCCACTTGCGGATGATCCAGGTCTCAAGCATGGTGATGAGGTTACTCAGCAGGTAGTAGTAGCTAAGACCGGATGAGAGGTTGTTACAGATAAAGAACATCATGACCGGCATCATGTACAGGCTCATGGCCCTCATCATCTTGGCATTGGGATCGTCTCCGGTGTTCTGGCTCTGCATGGTAGCCTTGGAGTAGAAGAACATGGAAACGGCCATCAGGAGTGCGAAGATGGAAATGTGGTCCATTCCCAAAACGCTTGTGCCCCAGTGGATTACATCGTCATAAGCGCTCAGGTCCTCTGCCCAGAGGAAAGGCTGCTGGCGAAGCTCTATGGATGCCGGGAAGAAGCGGAACATGGCCCACAAGATAGGCAGCTGAAGGAGCATGGGGAGGCAGCCTCCCAACATGTTCACGCCCGCCTTCTTGTACAGCTCCATGGTCTCCTGCTGCTTCTTCATGGCGTCTTCCTGCTTGGGATACTTGGCGTTTATCTTGTCGATGAACGGCTTCAGCGCCTGAGTCTTTGCGGACGAAGCATAGCTCTTGTATGCCAGAGGCAGAACCACTATCTTGATGATGATGGTCATCAGGAGAATGATGATTCCAAAATTGGTGATGCCCTTGTGCAGCCAGTCAAACATAGGTATGATAATCCACTTTGTGAAATAGCCGATTATCTTACCGCCCAGAGGGATTACCTTCTCATAAGCATGACCGTACGCCTTGAGGCCCTTGTAATTGTTGGGGCCGAAGTAGAACTCGAAGTTGGCACGGCCGTTGCCGCCATCCAGCTTGAGGTCTGCCTGCATCTTGGCACTGCAGTTCATGAGGTCATGTGAAGGGCTGTCCTTGGGGACGAAGTCAATGGCGAACTCTCCGTAGCTGAAGTTCTCGGGAGCGCGCATGATGGCGCTGAAGAACTGCTGCTGGAATGCAAACCACTCTATGTTGTTGTTGAAACGTTTGCTTCCCTTGCGGCCGTTGCCTATGTTCTCCGGCTTGTTGTCGTCCGGGAAATAGTAGTTGAGGCGGGAATACTGGGTCTCGTTCTTGTATCCCTTCTCCATGCGGGGAAGAGTGGCCTGGAAATCAACGGAAATGCTCCTGGAACGGTTTGCATCCAGGTTCATGCCTACGAATGTGAGTTCCTCGTTCAGGGAATAGGAATCCTCGGCAAGGGTATACCTCTGCTGGATGTAGCCTTCCCCTACAGGGAGACGCATTACCACAGTGCTGCTGTTGGACTCTTCAGGCACATACTGGAAAGTGAACTTCCTTGTGTCGATGGCCGTAGGAGCATAAACCGTATAGCCAAGTTCCGATTTACCTTCCTTGAGGATATAAAGGTCGCTCTTGTCGTAGTTGGTGTAGTCCTTTACCCGTACGGAAAGAGGCTGGGCGCCGCGGGTAGTGAAGGCAATCTCCAGCTTGGAGTTCTCAAGCGTGAAGGTCTGGGCCTCTGCCTGTGCGGCGGCATTAAGCTGTGCATCTGAATACTGAGGAGCAGCCGATGCGGTGGGGGCCGATGCCTCCTGAGCGGCTGCCAGTTCCGGATGCTCCGCCTTGTAAGCGCTGTCCAGCTGCCACTGGGCGTATTCCTCTGCAATCCTTGCAGAATCCAGCTGAGCCTGAATCTCCTGCTGCTTTTTCACCTGGCGGCTCTGGTAACCCATGAAGCCAAACAGGATAAGGGCAATTAATACAAAGCCGATAATTGAATTTTTGTCCATCTCTCTCTCCTACTCCTCTGTTTCAATGCTGCGGATCTTTGCCTTGAGCTCTTCCAGGCGTGCTTTTGCCGCATCTATCTTTTCCTGCATCTGCGCCTTCAGTTTCTCTGCACCCTTGGAAAGACCGAAGAAGCCGATGTTGTTCTCATAGGTCTGGATTTCCTGCTGGAGGGTGTTGAACTGCTCCTTGAGGCGGTCTTTCTCAGTGACAGGCTTGCGCTCCGCACCGGGACGGCTGCCGCCACCCTGCCTGCGCGGTCCCCTTCCGCCGAAGCCGGGGAACTTCTCTGCCATGGCCTCGCGGTAAGCGGCGTTTACAGCATCCTTTTCCTTGAACGGAACAAAGCCTATTGCGTTCCATTTCTCCTGAAATGCAGCTGCTCCGGATTCGTCACCTTCATAGGCCTTGATTTCCTCTATGAGGGCCTTCTTGGCCTCCAGGTTCGCTCCGACGTTGCCGGGGCCGGCGGGACGGTTGTCACGTGCGGTGAAGAACTCGTCACAGGCGGCGCGGAAGCGCTTCCAGATCTGCTCGCTCTTCTTGCGGGGCACTGCGCCAATTTCCTTCCACTGCTTCTGGAGCTCTATGAGGCGGTCTCCAGTGGCCTTCCAGTCCGTACTGGTCTTGAGGGATTCGGCCTCTTCTATGATGGCCATCTTCTTCTCAAGATTGGCGTTCATGCTGTCCTTAAACTCAGTAAGGGAAGCACGCTTGCGGGTATAGAACTTGTCACATGCGGCACGGAAACGGTCGTATATCTTCTGGTTCTCCTTGCGGGTGGCAAAACCGATGGCCCTCCATTTGGCCTGGATTTCCTCAATTTCCTTGCTGAGTGTGTTCCACTGTGTGGAAGAGGTGATTTCTTTCTCCGCGATGGCTTCTACCTGCTCGCACAGGAGGGTCTTTTCTTCCAGATTCTTGACCTGCTGCTCCTTGAGGCCTTCGAAATGGGCCTGATAGCGCTTGTTGATAACGGATGTTGCGGCGCGGAAACGCTCCCAGATTGCATCCCTGTACTCCTTGGCAACGGGACCAAGGTCTTTCCACTGCTCGTGCAGTTTCTGGAGTTCCTTGAATGCATCTACGATATTCTCATCGCCGGCAAGGGCTTCGGCCTGCTCGCAATAGGCGGTTTTCTGCTCCAGGTTCTTCTTGAAATCAAGGTCGCGGAGCTCTCGGTTGATGTCTACAAGGTCGTAGAACTTGGTGACATAGAGCTGGTATGTGTCATTGACGTCACGGAAGTTCTGCTGAGGAACGGGGCCGGTATCCCTCCAGCGGTTCTGGATGTCACGGAACTTGGGGAAAGCGTCCTTCATCTCTCCGGGCTCTTCCACAAGTGCCTTGAGCTCCTCAATGATGGCCTGCTTCTTTGCAAGGTTTTCCTCGCGGAGGGCGTCCTGCTCCTTATTATAAGCAGCACGCTCTTTCTTATAATCGTTGTAAAGGGACTTGAAACCGGCCTCTATAGCGGCAAAGGGGCTCACGGGAGCACTCTGCATGGGGACGGTTGCCTCCTCTACGGGCGTATTTTCATCGGGTTCCTCGACGGCGGCGTCCTCGCCGGCATCGGCTTTCTCCTTGGAAAGCTTCTTGTAAAATGCGGACTTTATGGCTTCCGCTTCCTTGGACCGTTTCATGCGGTCTGCACTGTCCAGAAGCTCCTGAAACAGGGAGGAAAGCTCCGCGAGGGTCTTTTCTCCGAAGTTTACAACAGTTTCCTTGACTTCTTCCTTAACTTCCTGGACAAGGTTTTCCACTACATCTGGGGTCTTCTCATTGGTAACCTCAGGCTTCAGTTCTTCGCTCATAATAACAATGTTAAGAGTTATACATTTATATAGACTACAAATATAGAAATAATTCGCGAAAAAACACTATTTTTGTAGGACCAAACAGAATCCCATGCTCAGAATAGATATCCTCACCGTAGTCCCGGAGCTTCTGGACTCACCGCTCAGCCACTCCATCCCCGGAAGGGCTGTCAAGAAAGGCCTTGCAGAGATCCATATACATAATCTCCGCAAGTACGGCCTGGGCCCCCGCCTCACCGTAGATGACTACTCCTACGGCGGAGACGCCGGCATGGTAATGATGGTGGAACCCGTATTCAGATATATAGAGGAGCTTACATCGGAGCGCCATTACGATGAGATTATCTACATGGCCCCGGACGGAGAGATCTTCGACCAGGGAATGGCCAACGAGCTTTCCCTCAAGGAGAACATAATCATCCTCTGCGGCCACTACAAGGGCATTGACGAGCGCATCCGCGAGCACCTCATAACCCGTGAGATAAGTGTAGGAAACTTCGTTGTGAGCGGAGGTGAAATCCCCGCCGCCATAGTTGCCGATGCAATAATCCGCCTCCTTCCCGGAGCCCTCACGGACGAGACCTCGGCCCTCAGCGATTCCTTCCAGGATGGCCTTGTCTCCGCCCCCGTCTACACCCGCCCGGCAGAGTTCAACGGATGGAAAGTCCCGGATGTCCTCCTTTCCGGCAACCCCAAGCTCATCCGCGCCTGGCAGGACGAGCAGTCCATCGCCCGCACCCGCGAGCGTCGCCCCGAAATGCTGCAATAGCCCCCCACACTCCTCCGGGTTTATCCACCGATTTGGCGTTTTTGGTGGATAAGTTGGCGTTTTATTTCTTCCCTTTGAAGGTATAGCCGGCTTTTTCCACGGCAGCGCGGATAGCTTCTTCCGGGGCGGGACCTTTGATTGTGAGTGTCTTTCCGGAAGCGTTTGCCTTGGCCGATTCCACTCCGGGGATTTCCTCCACGGCGCGGCATACGGCGGCTTCGCAGTGGCTGCAGTGCATACCTTCAACCGTATATACGGCGGTGTCCGGATCTGCGGGTTTGTGTTTGAAACGATCGAACAGTTTCATAGTAAGCGCGAATAATAATAGTAAGGTCAGAACCGATGCACAGATTAGCTTGAAGGTGCCAGGAAGCGCAGCCTGGTCTGTGCAGCAGGTATCGGTAATCCTGGGCGAAACACTCAGGTCGATGGCATTGACCAAAAGGCCAAATAGTATTGAGAACCCTACGATGACCAGCAGGTAAATCCACGTAAACTGCCTTCCCAGGGCCTTCCGGACCACAAGGATGGATGCCAGGTTCACTGCCGGGCCGGCCATGAGCATAACCAGAGCGGCGCCAGGAGACAATCCCTTCATGATCAGCGCCGCCGCCACGGGAATGCTGCCGGTGGAACAGATGTACATGGGCACGGCAACCACCAGAATCACCAGCATCTGGAGCAGCGGCTGGTTTCCGAAGGTAAGGAAGAACTCGTCCGGAATGGCCACCTGTATGAGTGCTGCCACGAGAAGGCCAATCACAAGACGTCCGCCGATATCCCTGATCATCTTGTAAAAAGCATACTTCAGGACCCTCCAGAGCCGGTTTCCGGTCTCTGCTTCACATGAAGTTGCCGACGATACTGAGTCATCGTCATCCTTAACGAGACGGTTCACCAGGAGTCCGCCGCATACACCTGTGACAAGTGCAGCTACTGGACGTATAATCGCAAAGCCCAGCCCCAGAAGGGAGAACGTTGCCAGTATGGAATCTATACCGGTTTGAGGCGTAGCTATAAGGAACGATGCCACGGCGCCCTTGGACGCCTTCTCATTCCTAAGACCTATAGCCGTGGGAATAACCCCGCATGAGCAAAGCGGCAGAGGCACTCCAAGCAGCGCAGCCCACAGCACAGCCCACTTGTTGTCCCGAGACAGATACCTGGTATAGAACCTGTTGGGAACAAACACGTGCAGAATACCCGCTATCAGGAAACCCAGCAGCAGGTATGGCGCCATTTCGCACACAACGTTCAACAGTGATATAAGGTACGAACGCATATCTCAGTATTTCTACACAAATATACTGAAAAAATCTTGTCCGGCGCCTTACACCATCCACCAAAAACGCCAAATCGGTGGATAAACCCGGCAAAACGCAAACTTATCCACCAAAACGGCCAAATCCGTGGACAAACTGGCAAAAACGCCAACTACTTGCTTATGGACCTGAAGAGGTAGAGGATGGGGAAAATCTCAAGTCGGCCTATAAGCATTTCCAGCATTCCGGACACCTTCAGAAGTGACGGAAAGGCGGCATAGTTGCACATGGAGCCTACATCGCCAAAACCAGGCCCCACATTGCCAATACATGCCACCGAGGCGGTTATGCCCGTTGTAAAGTCAAGCCCCATGGCAATATTAAGGGCGGCAAAGACAACCAGGATGAACAGGTAGCAGAATATATAGGCATAGGCATCGTTTACCTGCTCGTCGGAACGCAGCTTCCCGTCCACACGGACAAAGCAGACCGAGCCGGGAGACACCGTCATCTTCACTTTCCGGTGTATTCCCTTAGCGGCAAGGATGGCCCTGTCTATCTTTATGCCGCCGGAAGTGGAGCCGGAGCAGCCGCAAATAAGGGAGCAGATAATAATCACCGACATACTCAGAGGCGGCCACAGAGTGGTATCCTGAGTGGCGAACCCGGTTGTGGTGGATATTGAAGCTATCTGGAACGATGCGTCCCTCAGGGCGTCCCCAAATGAGGAATACCCGCCGTTTATCAGAAGATCGCCGGTCACAACGGCTATAGCAAGAAGAACCAGCGAAACGAATATCTTCACAGTCTCCGACTTGAGGATAAACCTAGGTTTTCCTTTTATGAAAGTCATGAACAGCAGACCGAAGTGCAGTCCGGCGGCAAGCATTGCAACTGTAAGGACAATCTCCGCGGCCGGATTGGCGAAGAAGGCTATGCTGGTATTCTTGGTAGAGAATCCGCAGGTGCTGCAGGCCGACATTGCATGTGCTGCGGAATCGAACCAGCCAAGGCCGGTGAGCTTAAGGGAGAAGAAAGTGACAACGGTGAGCAATACATACATAATGAGCATCCTGTTGGCAAAGCTGTTCCCTCTCTCCCCTGCAAAGGGCTCGCGGGCCACACTGGATATCTCTGCGCCTGACAAAGCCGATTTATTGGCGCTGCCGGTAAGCATGGAGAACAGAGTGACAATTCCAACGCCGCCCACCCAGGCAGTTGAAATGCGCCAGAACTGAAGCCCGCGCGGCAAGGACTCAATGTCATTGAGTATGGACGCGCCCGTAGTGGTAAATCCGGAAATACTCTCGAAAATGGCATTCACCAGCGTAAACTCCCTGCCGTAAAATAGGAAAGGAAACATCCCGAAGATGCAGGCCATTAACCAGGCTATAACCACTATGCAGTTACCCTCGCTGAAAGTGAGACGATGCCCTCCTCTGCGAACAAATAACAGCGGATAGATGCCCACAGTCCCGGTAAGAAAAGCAGACAACAGCAGCGGCACACGGCTATCGTCGCCGGGAGTAAACAAGGCAATTATGCCGGATACGCTCATGAGTGCTGCCACAAGTAGCAACGAGACGCCTGTATACCAGGCGATTATCTTCCAGTTCATAGTTCGGTTTCAGTTGATGCGGCAAAGTTATTGCCCAAAAACTCATTTATCAATATAAAAATGTTTATCTTTGCATTGATAAAATCAATTATTACCAATTATGACCCTTCAGCAACTGCGCTACATAGTAGCAATAGATGAGTACCGGCATTTTGGAAAAGCGGCTGAGGCATGCGGTCTCACTCAGTCCACCCTGAGCATCATGGTAAAGAAGCTGGAAGAGGAACTGGATGCAAGGATATTCGACAGGGACGCTTACCCGGTGGCACCTACGGAGATAGGCAGAAAGGTTATAGACAAGGCCAAGGTCGTCCTGTATAACACCGAGCAGATCCGGGAGATGACCCTGTCGGAAAAAGACATGCTGTCCGGTCCGCTCAGGATTGCCCTCATCTCCACCGTCGTCCCCGTCGTGGTACCTGGAATGTATAAATATATTGGAAAGAATTACCCCTCTATAGAGCTTCAGACGGAAGAAATGCCCACCTCCATAATAAAGGACAAGCTCCGCAAGGCAGAAGTCGATATGGGGATAATTTCCAGTCCCGTGAGAGAGCCGGACATTCTTGAAATACCGCTCTATCATGAGCGCTTCCTGGCCTATATCTCCCCCGACAATCCCGCATACTCCAGGGAGAGCATAAGGAGAGAGTCATTACTGGAGCAGCCCATCTGGATAATACGAAACGGACTCCGCCAGCTGGACCCTTCGGAACTGGAAAAAGAAGCCTTTACATACGAGGGCTACTTTGAAGGCGGCCGCGTGGGTATTCTCATACAGATTGTGAACGATAACGGAGGCATAACCATCATCCCCGAAACACACTCGAACCTTATAATGTACAGTCAGCAGAAGTGCCTCCGCCCAATTGTGGATCCCGTTCCCCAAAGGACCATCTCCCTGGTGATGCGTACAGATTTCATCCACGAAGCAAAGATGAATGCCGTCGTGGATGCGATCAGGCACATAATACCCGGGACGCTGCTTGAGAACACCGTCAGGAGGGGGCGGCTGAGACTCTGAAACCTCTACCGGAACTCTACACAAGAAAACCGCTCACAGTCACTGCGAGCGGTTTCTTGGTTAGTTAGTAGTGTATTCTTACCTTATGGAAGGTTAATTATTTGGTTAGAAGAAGCGTTTTACTGTGACAAAGTTAAGAATACTTTTTCAATTACCAAATTTTTTTAAACTTTTCTCTCATTAATAAAATATTTTAAAAACTCAGACTTGCCTTAAACATGAAATTCATAGGTGGCTGAGGGTACACTCCAATACCGGAATAGACTGTATCAGAGGCCGGATCGTAGCTCTCCCACCTCCATCCTGAGGCGTAGTAGAGGTTATTCAAAAGATTATTGACGTAGGCAGAAACAGTGAGCACAGACCTGCCTATTTCAAAAGCCTTGCTAGCCGAGAGATTGACCGTCGCATAGGCCGGTATTGCCATCTCTTCCCTCATTGAGTTATCCACGAACTGCTTCCCCACATACTTTACATCGGCCGCAATTACGGAACCGGCGCACGGTACAACGGACAGCCTAGCCATGCCAACCACGGACGGAGACAGAAGCATCGTGGTCTTTCCGTAATTCACGGGATGCGTATCGGAATAGTCCTCGAAAGGCACATAAGCGGTATAATCGGCAATCTGGTTAAGGGAGAGGGTGGCGTTGGCATCGGCGGTGAGCCATGGCATGGCCTTCCAGGAAAGCGAGGTCTCCAGTCCCCTTCTCCACGCACGGGGCACATTCTCCTTTATCGCGTATCCGGACGATGACAGCCTTCCCGTCTCCAGCAGCATATCCCAGTACTCCATAAGATAGAGGTTGGAAGTGGCGGAGAAGGCCTTCCCTTCGTAGGACCAGCCCAGTTCCAGGTCCAGCATCTTTTCCGGGACGATGTCCGCTCCGTCGCCCTTTATGTTCTCCTTGATGTCGCCACGTCCGGGCTCGCGGTGACCGAAGGCCAGGGAAAGGTAGGTCTTCCATGGGCCGGAGGCAACCGTTACGCCGGCACGGGGGTTGAAAAAGTTCCAGAAGCGGCTGTAGTCAAAAATATCGGCAGGATTTGAACCATACTCAAGCCAGTCGTCGTCCTTTCCGGAAAGCGTGTATTTAACGCCTCTGTACTGGAGGTCAGCATATGCTGTGAGCCACGCCAGAGGTGAGTATTCCGCCCTTACGAACGAGCCGATATCGTATTTGAGGCCGTCGGCGCGATACCAGTCGTCCTGGCCATAACCGGGCTGCTGGTCACCGAATGCCTTTACCCAGAGGACCTCTCCCCAGTGGCCGCCGCGGTGACGGGAGATGTTGACCCCGCCCGTGATATTCAGCGCATCGGTCCTGTACCTGAGGTCGGAGTTAAGGACCCAGAGGTCGTTGTCCATGAGCTTGCGGTAAGTGAGGTCGCTCTTTGCCGGAGCGGTACCGGAAGGATCGCTTATGCCATAGTTCTTCAGCTTCTTGTTACGCTTGTAATACTCGTCATAGCCGTCCCCGCGCGTATAGTTGAGCGTGGTAGCCCAGGCAAGGTTCCCACTTAAGGCACGGGTGTAGTTGAGCTGGAGATGGTGCTGGGCGTAATTGTCCGTCTGGTTGGGATAATAATAGGTATTGCCAAGGTCGTCATAGTACTCTCCGGCGCCGTTATAGGTACGGTCCTTATTGTATTGTTCCAAGTCTATTCCGTCCCAGGTGATGCCGCTGCGCTGCTTTCCCATAAGGTATGTAAACCTGAGGGACTGTCCGTTTCCAAGCCACCCAAGAGCCATGAAAGCGCTCTGAGACTGGACGAAGGCATTACGGATATATCCGTCCGTAGTGCCCCTGGAATAGGCCACGGAAGCATACAGGCCTTTGTCGCTGAGCCCGGAAGAGCCGGAGACCGTAGTGATAAAAGTATTGTACGATCCCAAACTCCACTCAGCCCTGGCCCAAGGGTCGGGTGAAACGAATGCGGTATTCATGTTGATGCTTGCGCCAAAGGCACCTGCTCCGTTTGCACTGGTTCCAAGGCCCCTCTGGACCTGGACGCTGGAAATGAGCGCCGTGAGCGAGGGAATGTTCACCCAGAAGACTTCCTGGGACTCGGCATCGTTGAGGGTGATGCCGTTGAGGGTAACGTTTATCTGTGAGCCTTTGCTGCCGCGGATAGTCATGGCGGAGTTGCCAAGGCCGGTTCCGCCTTCGTTATACGTAACCACGGACGGCAGAAGGTTCAGCGCCATGGGCAGCGACGCCTGTGGATCGGCCGCCCTCAGGGCATCCTTGCCGATATTAGTGTAAGTAACCGGGGTTTTCTTGCCCGCCCTTGAAGCGGAAACAACAACTGAATCAAGGCGTTCCACTTTTTCCTGCTGCGCGAACGCCAGCGCAGACACGGCAGCACACGCTGCCACAAGCAATAGTTTTTTCATGTTCCTTACGACGGTATGAACCGTATCAAGTTATGAGGGTATATTCTCAACCGGGAGTTTCCCGATACCCCTGTATTTCTGTTCAGAAATGAAAGTATAGTTCCTGAAACCTCGGACCTTCGGTCCTCGTCCCTCCCATCTTCGATGGGCCCCTCCCACTGATGAAGCGTGGGCGCTACAGTTTCAGGAACTACACTTTCATTTCTTCTTTTTCTCCAATTCAATCTTATATAATCTGGGCCAATACTTGCCAGTAATATAAATGCCGCCATGGGCGTCTGCGGCAATGCCGTTGAGGACGTCTGTGTCGGGCTTTTTCAATTCTTCCGGGAGGAGACCGGAGCAGTCTATGGTGGCTTCTACCTTGCCGGTGGAAGGGTTGATAATGGCTAAGATGTCATAGGTGTAGACGTTTGCCCAGATCTTGCCGTCTATCCACTCAAGCTCGTTGAGATAGCGGAGGGGGCGGTCTTTAAGGGTGACCTTGAGGCGCTTTGTAACCTTCAGGTCCTTGTCCAGGAAATAGAGCATGGAACTGCCGTCGCTGGCTATGAGCTGCCGGCCGTCCGTGGTGAGGCCCCAGCCTTCGCGGGGGTAGCCAATGGAGCCTTTGTACTCGAGGGTACGGGCATCGTAGCGGAAAGCAACCTTGTTTGTCCAGGTGAGGATGTAAAGGTCATCGTCCAGAACTACCGAGCCCTCTCCGAAGTACTTGGAGGACAATTTCTTGGAAACGATGGGCTTTCCGGTCTCAAGGTCTACGGTGCGGATGCTGCTCTCTCCCCACTGGCCGGTGGTCTCATAGAGAGTGCCGTCATGGAAGAAAAGCCCCTGGGTGTATGCACGGACATCGTGCGGGTACTCCCCCACTACCTTTGCCTTGTACTCCTTCACCTGCGCGCTGGAGCATGCAGAAAGGCAGAAGAAGGCAAGTATGAGCAATCGAAATCGCATTATGATACAAAGGTAAGAATTTTTGTGTAAATTTGCAGCCACAAAATGGTGGGACGATCTGTCGCGGCGTCGTGTTCCAGGGCCCCCGTCATTTCCGGAACACTTCGCTGAGGAAAGTCCGCACAGGACAGGGCACCCGTCTGCGGAAAGCGCAGCAGGGAGTAATCTTTGGCAAGCGGTAACAGAAAACAACCGCCGCAGGAGGCCCCTCGGGGCCGCTTTACTGCGGTAAGGGTGAAAATGCGAGGCAAGAGCTCACGACTGTTTGTGGCAACACACTCAGGGTACCGCCCACGGGCCTGCAAGACCAAATATACCGGTAGATTCAGGGCTGCCCGCTCTTTGCCGGGGGGTAGGTTGCGAAGATAAATGTCAGATTTAAAAACAGAAAGCGGCTTACGGCCCCACCATTTTTTATAAAATGTAAAAGGTTCGGTTTTTTATGCCGAACCTTTTACGTTATATGGCCTACAGTGCCGTTTTATGTAAATGGTTCGGTCATTTTTTCCGAACCTTTTACATTTGCGGCCTTATAGCCTTGCCTGAATGGCCTTTGTAGCCTCTTCGTAGCCAGGCTTCTCAAGCAGGGCGAACATGTTCTTCTTGTAGGCCTCGACACCGGGCTGGTTGAAGGGGTTCACGCCAAGGGTGTAGGCGCTGATGCCGCAGGCAAACTCAAAGAAGTAAAGGAGTGCGCCAAGGTTGAAGGCGTCCACCTTCTCGAATGCCACCTGGAGCTGCGGAACGCCGCCGTCGATGTGGGCCAGGACTGTTCCAAGCTCTGCCATGTGGTTGCAGTGCTCCACGTGCTTGCCGGCAAGGAAGTTGAGCTGGTCAAGGTTCTGGTCATCGGCCTCAATGACAACGGAGCGCTGTGCTTTCTCCACGTGGAGGACGGTCTCAAACATGACCCTGGAGCCTTCCTGAATGAACTGGCCCATGGAGTGGAGGTCTGCGGTGTTGTTTACGCTGGCGGGGAAGATGCCCTTGCCGTCCTTGCCCTCGGACTCTCCGTAGAGCTGTTTCCACCACTCTGCCACGTAGGTGAGCTTGGGATTGTAGTTCACAAGGATTTCCGTGCTCTTTCCATACTCCGTGTGAAGGAGGTTACGCATTGCGGCATAGACAATTGCAGGGTTGTCGGCAGACTTCTTGGCCAGTGCCTTTTCCGCCTCTTTTGCACCTTCCAGCAGGGCTTTTACATCCAGGCCGGCGGCGGCGATGGGAAGAAGGCCGACGGGAGTGAGTACGCTGAAGCGGCCGCCCACGTTGTCCGGGACTACGAAGGTCTTGTAGCCTTCCTGGGTGCTCAGGGTCTTGAGAGCACCCTTCTTTGCATCCGTGATGGCCACGATGCGGATGGCGGCCTCTGCCTTTCCGTAACGCTCCTCAATGTACTGCTTCACGATGCGGAAAGCAACGGCCGGCTCTGTTGTGGTGCCGGATTTGGAAATGACGATGCAGGCCACGTTGCGCTCTGCGGCAAGGTCCATTAACTCTGCAAGGTATTCTTCTGAAAGGTTATTACCTGCAAAGACAACCTCGGGGGCATCCTTTTTCTTCAGCTGCTTGGAAAAATTGTGGCTCAAGGCCTCAATCACGCACTTTGCGCCAAGATAGCTGCCGCCGATGCCTATGGCTATAACAAGGTCAACACCCTTGGCGCTCCAGTTTTTGCAGATAGTGTCTATATCATTGAGCATGGAAGCGGGAACCTCAGAAGGGAGGTGCTTCCAGCCAAGGAAGTCGTTACCTGCACCTTTCTCGCTTTCAAGAACGTCGAATGCGTCCAGGGCCTTCTTTACGTAAGCATCATACTTGGCGGCATCCACGAAGGAAGCGCAGCCTTTAACGTCAACTTTTACCATAATTCTTTATAGAGTTTATTGTTTTGTTCAAATCATACAAATATAATCATTTTTTGGATTCATTGGCACAGAGAGTCTTGTGATAATGGCACTGGAGCAGCTCTGCATTCTCTCCGTGATGGTTGTGCATACCGTTGCCAAGGCAGTTGTTCCACTCCTTGCAGTCTGAGCAGATGCCGGTTCTTGCCCAGCTGCGGCCCCTGAAAGGCTGGAAACGCTTTTCCCAGACCTCGTAGAAATTGTCCTGATAGATATTCCCCTGTGAGAACCTGTCCCTGTCTATGTTGGGGCAGGCGCATATTCTGCCATCGATGAGAATTGATGCGATGTTCACTCCCGCATGGCAGAAAAACCTCACGGGGCGCACCTTCTCCTCGTACTTGCCAAGGTATCCCTCACAGCTGAAAGTAACCGTCATGGGACCGCCCTGCTCACGTTTGGCCTTTATGAACTCCATCAGCGTAACAAACTCCTGGACTGTCAGATGCATGTCCGGATCAGATGCAGCACGGCCTATGGGGATAATCGTGAATAGGCGCCACTGCTTGAGACCGGTTTCACGGAGGATATCGTAAAGATGCGGAAGCTCGGAGATGTTGCGTCTGTTTACGCAGGTTACTACATCTGCATTAAGACGCGGGTCCTTTGCAAAGGTGCGGATGGCCGTGAGTGCCCTCCGGTAACTGCCGGGGATGCCGCGCATCCAGTCGTGAGAAACCTCCAGGCCGTCCAGGCTCACAGTTACGGCACCCATACCGGCATCCATGAGCTTAAGGTGCATTGCTTCGTCATAAAGCCAGCCGTTGGAGACCATTCCCCACTGAATGTTGCGGGCAAAAAGTTCCTTGCCGATTTCCGCTATATCTGGCCTGAGCAGTGGCTCCCCGCCGGTCAGGACCACGCAGAAGTTCTCTGGCCTTTCCTTGGCTGGAATGGTGTCTACCGCTCTCAGGAAATCTTTCAGCGGCATATCCTTTTCCTTTATTGCCATGCCGCAGTCACTGCCGCAGTGCCGGCAGTGGAAGTTGCAGCGTGTTGTGCATTCCCAGAAGAGGTAGCTCAGCTCATGAACGCGCGTTTCATAGTCTCTGAAAAAGCGGAATAACAGCGGATTCATCAATAATATTTTTTATTTTTGTGCAAGATAAGAAAAAATCGGGATTCTTAGGGTAAAAGACACTGTTATGAAAATCTTGCATAATATTCTCAAGGGCGTTTCGCTCACCGGTGCTCTGTTTGTTTTTCAGGCATGTTACGGAATGCCAGAACCCCCATTGTATGGTGAAAGAGGATTGGCGTCAATGTCATTCACGGTTGTTTCACACTCTGACGGGACTCCTCTGGAAGGAATAACGGTGAAAGGAGACGCATATGACAAAAACCCTGAGCAGGTACTTGGAGTAACCGATGCAAATGGCCAGTGCAAGGTTTCCATTCCATATTATAGGAACGTCGAGGGGCCATTCCTTCGTTTTG
>JAEEGG010013106.1_pt1 | contig 17788 bp, 15 predicted proteins | sample 9134161 | NCBI WGS metagenome assembly JAEEGG01 (sample SAMN16246543, study PRJNA631951) | gut metagenome | biome: gut microbiome; feature: rumen; material: CR-attached | host: Bos | place: Iran: Karaj | collected 2018-10 | reverse complement strand
CGAGCAGAACGGCTGCGACGCATTAAGATTTGCTCTCGTTACAGGCAACGCTCCGGGTAATGACCAGAGATTCCAGGAAGATAAGATCCTCATGGGACGTAATCTTTCCAATAAGATCTGGAATGCCATGAGATTCGTTGTCATGAATACAGATGACGAGTTCACTCCTGATATGGTTGATGAGTCCATCTTCACAACAGAAGACAAGTGGATCTTAACAGAGCTCCATAACCTCATCTCCGAAGCAACAGTCAATATCGATAACTATGAGTTCGGTGTTGCTTTGAGCAAGATCGTTGATTTCCTCTGGGACAACTTCTGCGACTGGTATATCGAGATCACAAAGAGCAGACTTTACGATAAGGAATGCAAGACAAGAAATAACGCTATTTACCTCCTCAACTATGTTCTTGGCGAGGCAATGAAGCTCCTGCATCCTTTCATGCCTTTCATTACTGAAGAGGTATATTCCAACCTTGTAGTTGCTGATAAGGCTGAATCCATCATGATCGCTGACTGGCCTGAGGCTGATAAGGTTATGGCAAGTGCTGAAGATGCTGAGATGATGAACACCATGATCGACGCAATCAGAGGCATCCGTGCTGTTCGTAAGAACATGGACGTTGCACCTTCCCGCAAGGCTCACATCATCGTAGTTACAACATCTGATAAGATCGCTGATATGTTCACTCAGGGCGAGGGCTTCCTTGAAAGACTTGCATCCGTAAGCAGCCTTGAGACAAGAACATCTAAGGACGGCATCCCGTCAACTGCTGTACAGGCAGTATTCGGCGGCGGTGAGATCTATATTCCTTTGGAAGACCTTATCGATATCGCAAAAGAGCTCGAAAGACTTGATAAGGAAAAGACACGTCTTGACGGCGAGATCAAGCGCCTTAACGGCAAGCTCTCTAATGAATCGTTTGTAAGCAAGGCTCCCGCTGCAGTTGTTGAGCAGGAGAGAGCAAAGCTTGCAAAGTATGAAGAAATGTATGCTAATCTTTCGGATAGAATAGAGGTTTTGAGCAAATAAACAAGGAGGAGTTATTATGGATAATGAACTCGGAAACAAAGAACTGATTGAGAAGCTCCCCAAAGAAGGCGTCCATTGCTACCCGGCTAACGCTTCGAAGATTGCAAGAAACAGGATCCTTTCTGTTATCTTCTTCGTACTTGGCGTATTCCTGGTACTCATCGGTCTTCTTAAGGTCAGCGACAACATCGTTAAACTTGCATTGCTCGTGGTCGGCGGAGTAAGCGCGATCGTAAGCATTCTTGTATTCGCTCAGTCATTCCTTATTGCGAAGTTCCGTGTTGCTGTAGATTACAACGAGAAGAACGTTGTTTTGAGATACCGTTATAGCAAGATCGCTATTCCGTTCGAGAATTTCGACGGAAGAGACGGAACACCTGACCAGGCTGAAGCTCTTATCGACAAGAACTTCAAGAAGGATGAGACATTCTATCTCGTACTTGATGACGTTTTCGAAGATGCCTGCTATCAGACATCTTCATCAGACCTCGAATCTCTTGATGATTTCAAGCAGCTCCGCGAAGAGGCTTTTGCAATCGCTGAAGCTTATGGTGCAAGGAACAGCAAGGACAAGGTTAAGTTCTACTATGAGAAGGACGAGGCTGATACAGGTTCTACTGACATCGACGCAGTAATCGAAGAGACAAAGGCTGAGAAGAAGGCAGAAGAAGAGGCAGAGGCTAAGAAGAGAGCTGAAGAAGCTGCTGCTGAGGCTGCCAAGGAAGCTCAAGAAGTTGCAGAAGAAGCAGCAGAAGAAGCTGCTGAAGCAGTAACTGAGGAAGCTGAAGAGAAATCCGAAGAATAATTTAATTTGTGCTTTTACTTAGAAGGCTGGCTCAAGTTTGAGTCAGCCTTTTTAAATGTCTTTTAACAGTTCTTTTTTCTCGGCGGCAGTAAGGTAACGCCATTTGCCGGTCTCAAGGTCTCCCAGCATTATGTTCATGAACCTTATCCTCTTAAGTTTTGTTACCTTGTAGCCTAAGTATTCGCACATCCTTCTGATCTGGCGGTTTAGTCCTTGGTGAAGGATTATCTTAAATGTTTTGTCACCTGCGGGCTTGATCTTGCAGGGAAGAGTCAATTGTCCCAGCACGGGTACGCCTGATTCCATCGATTTAATGAAAGCCTTGTCATAAGGGCGGTTCACGGTTACAAGATATTCTTTCTCGTGGCCGTTTTCTGCGCGGAGGAGCTTATTTACGATAGAACCGTCATTGGTAAGAAGGATAAGTCCTGATGAGTTCTTATCAAGACGTCCGACAGGGAAGATACGGTCATCAAACCCGATGTAATCTATTAAGTTTGAAGGGTCTCTCGTATCTGTCGTGCATGTGATCCCCAAGGGCTTGTTGAAAGCGATATAGACCATGTCATCTTCGGGTGTGACTTTACGGCCGTTTACTTCAACAACATCGCAGTCAAGGACTTTGCTGCCCTGGACAGCAACAACACCATTGATCGTGACTTTACCGTTTTCAATGAGAGTGTCAGCTTCGCGTCTTGAGCAAAGACCTGATGAAGCTATATATTTGTTCAGCCTTATGCCTTCGGAATCAGTCCCAGACATCAGGAACCTCTGCCTTTGTCAAAGTGAACGTGAAGGTTGAGCCTTCCTCATACTTACTGTTAACGGTAATAGTCTCACCCATGTAAGTAAGAAGCTCTTTTGCGATCGAAAGACCAAGACCGGAACCCTTCTTGCCGCGGGCTCTGTCTGCCTTAAAGAATCTGTCGAAGATATGGCCGATATCATATTCGTGGATGCCTTGGCCGGTATCAGCTACAGAAATATATACCTTTTTCTCAGCTTCGATATAGTCGGTAAGAATAGTGATGCTCTTACCGCTTGGTGTGTACTTCTTGGCATTGTCCAAAAGGATAACGAGGATCTGTTCAACACGGTCAGGGTTACCCATAACTGTAGGGAGGTCGCCGTAGTTGTTCTGGACTGAGAACTTGATGCCGGCTTCCTTCATGATCGGCTTGAATCTGATCTCGATATTGGAGATAAGGTTATTCAGGTTGAAAGGGAACATCTTAAATGCAAGCGTTCTCGACTGGAGCTTTGAGAGCTCTAACATGTCGTCGATAAGACGGGAAAGTCTCATTGTCTCGTTTAAGATGATCTGATAGTAACGCTGACGGTCCGTTTCCTTCTTTACCATTCCGTCAGAGAGAGGCTCGATAAGACCTCTTAAGGTCTGCAGAGGCGTACGGAGCTCGTGAGAGATGTTAGCAACGTAGTCCTGACGGAATCTCTCGTTCTTCTGCTCTTCGAAAATATCACGGATGAAGCCCGTAGCACCAATGACCTTAGTGTTGTCAGTGGAATCGTATTTAGGAATGATCGTGCACTGGTAAGCGTAGTCTCTTGTGTCGATCTGTCTTGTCTTTGTCTCGCCGGTTGCGATGCAGTCTTCGAAGTCTGTCCATACGTCATCGAAAGGAATGAGCTGGAGTCTTTCTGTGAACATGTTGTTCTTTTCGGCACGGTCAAAGATCTTATGAATAGCCTTATTTGTCGTGACAGGAACTGCTTTGCTGTCGACTACTACGATACCGTCTGAAATAACGTCGAAGATATCCTGCAGCTGGTTACGCTCGGCAGTAAGGTCACTGATGGATTTTGAGAGTCTGTCGGCGAGGAAGTTGAATGACTGGCCGAGCTCACCGATCTCGCCTTTATGCGATTCGTCAGCCCTGATGCTGAAGTTGCCCTTACCGTATTCCATAGCGACTTCGTTGATCTTCTGGAGCGGGAGGACCATTCTGCTGACAAAGGCATAGGCAGGAACGAGCATCGCACAAGCAGCCATCAAAGTCGAGAGCAGAAGGATATTCAAGTATTTGTTGATCAGGCCCTCGTACTTATCAAGCCTTGTAAAAGAATAGAGATAGTAGGTGTTCTCATAGATAACTACAGGGAATCTTGAAATAACCACATTGTTGAAGTCGTCGATATAGAACTGCAGACCGTTAAGGTCGTCGTATGCCAATGAATTAAGCGAAGGGAAAATCTCAGCAGTAGTGGTAGGTCCGATGCTCCTGTGTTCGAGGCTCGTGGAATTTACTATTTCGTTTTTGGCATTCAGCAGATAGTAATCATGCCCGGTTGAGTAGGTCGATTCAAAGAAGAACAGCCTGAAGTCAACGTTCTCCAGATATTCAGGGTGATTTGTGAAGATCTCTTTGTACTTTAAGTCGATCTGAGTGGCATTATCGACTTCCGAAGACATCGTAGACAGTCTTCCGGCAACAACGAAGGCAATTGTCGCAAGTATGGCGGAAGCCACGAGTGACAATACGACAAGAGACATTGTTCGCTTAAGAAGCGTACTTTGGAACATTTACGAGACCTCGAATTTGTAACCGATACCGTATATTGTCTGGATGGACCAGCGTGCATTATCGTAAGTGATCTTCTGTCTGATCCTCTTGATATGCGTATCTACCGTTCTTGAGTCACCGTTGTAATCAACGCCCCAGACGGATTCCAATATCTGGTCTCTGCCGAAAACCTGTCCCGGATGTGAAGCGAGGAGATAAAGGATCTCAACTTCCTTAGGGGTGCAGGGAACATTCTCACCGTTAGACTTAACGGAATAATTGTTGAGGTTGATCTCAAGACCGTCGAAAGAAAGCAGTGAAGAAGGCTTCGGGGAATCTCCGAAACGGCGGAGAACGGCCTTAACACGTGCAATAACCTCACGGGGAGAGAAAGGCTTGACGATATAGTCGTCTGCACCAAGCTCAAGACCAACGATCTTATCGATCTCTTCGCCCTTTGCCGTAAGCATGATGATGGGCGTAGCCATGGTCTTTCTGATCTCGCGGCAAACATCAAGGCCGCTCATCTCGGGCATCATGACATCCAGAAGGATAAGATCAGGCTTGGTAGCCTGAGCCATTTCAAGAGACTCTCTGCCGTCATAGGCATCAGAGTGAGTGAAATTATCATTGTCGAGATATAAGCCTAAAGATTCGTGAACGACCGGATCGTCATCACAAATTAAGATATTAGGTGCAACAGCCATATTAGATTCCCCCGTTAATATAGTAAATATTATATTATTCTTCATGAAAAAAGTGCAATCGGTTTTGAAAAATCAAATAGAATTATTGTTTTTATTGTCATTTTACTGAATTCAATATAAAATTTATGAATACCTGATTAAGGGAGGGTACATTAGTGAAAACCAAATTTTATAAGAAAGCTTTATCCGCTGTTCTTACCTGTGCTGTTTTATTGAGTCTTACGGGTTGTATTGAATTTGACGGCGGTAAGAAAGCTGTTATCGAGGCAGCAGGCGTTCTGGCCGAGAATATGGCTTCAGCAGATGCTGCAACTCTCATTAAGAACTCAAGTCTTGATAAGAAGAGCAAGGATGCTGCCGCATTGACGGATATCCTTAATCTTGATGGCAAGAGCGATGAGGAAAAGGCTTTCTATGAAGCTGTTGAGAAGACTATTGAGTACGAGGTTGACGAGGAATCCTTCTCATCCAAGAAGGGTCAGGCAACTATCGACATCATTTTCACAATGGCTGATTATGAGGAAGTCCTCAAAGAGAAGTTTACAAAGATCGATGACCTTAAAGACGCTGTAAAGAAGGCTGACACTAAGGAAATCAAGTTCACAGCTGAGTTTATCAAGGAAGACAAGGAATGGGTTGCAGACAATGTCGGCAGCAAGAAGTTCCTGAAGATCTACGATTACAGAACGGCTAAAGTCGATCTTGCACTCACAGCAGATATGGTAAAGGGCTTCATCGATAAGAATATGAGCTCATTCTGGCTCGCTGAGGGCGGCAAGTATGTTGATACGATCTTTATCGAGTATTCATACTATTTTGATTCTGCTGTCGTTGACTATAAGGACCGCGGTGTAAAGCTCTACTTCAAGCTTTCCAAGGATGGCAACGAGGTCTTCACAGGCGAAGATCAGATCTTAGGCGATTCCACCATCGTTACATGCAAGGTCTCCAATGAACAGCTCGGCCTTAATAAGACTGCTTTCCTTGATGCAGGAAGCTATAAGATCGACCTTTACATGAAGGGTGATGCCGGAGATGAACTTATCGATACAGTATCCATTAATGTCGAGAAGACACCACCGAAGAATACGGGCAAAAATAATTCCGGTGCGCTCCCCGGCGAAGGCAGCTACTTCACATTCAGAAATGCTGAATTCAGACAGCATGTTAAGGCTTGCGGATGGCTTAACAACGATAACTGCAAGACAAGTGCCAATACTTACAACAAGAATGTTAAGAAGCTTACTTTCTCCATCCAGGTTGATGATCTTAATATGGCAGAGGTAGATTACAAGTACTACTATTCAGACAAGACAGATTCTGATTCTTTGAAGAATGCCATGAAGAATGCGATCTACACAGGCAGTGCAAAGCCTAAGAAGTTCACAGAAGGAATCTTCTATGATTTCGATTATCAGGTAGATCAGGCTAAGCTCGGTATTTACCTTGTAGCTATTTACGAGAAGGGCACAAATAATCTTATCTGTCTGGCATATGTCGGCGTTTCTTAAGATTCTGCCTAATTGTATTAAACTGTTTTTGATATAATGAGCTAAATAAGGTGGCGCCTTCATAAAAGAGGGCGCCACTTAAATGTGAGGTAAAGTGCTTTAATGCGTATATTTAAAAGGACATTAGCGGTATTGCTTATCGTCTGTTCTATATTATCTGTCACAAGCTGTGGGGAAAAAGAGCCTGCAGATCATGGGATGGAGCTTTGCAATGCATTCTGCAAGGACATATCTTCCGGCGATGCTTCCAAGCTCATTACATATTTCGATGATGCTTCTGTTACACAAGATCAGTTAAATGAGATTATATGTCCTTCTGACAGGAACATAGCTCAGCAGGAATATCTGAATGTTGTAAGAAAGACGATATCTTATACGATCCAGGAACCTGTCTATGATCCTGCTGCCAAGCAGTCTACAGTATATCTGAACTGGCAGATCGCAGATCTTGATGATCCTTCGGTTAAATCCGTATCTTCTATGGAAGAACTGGAGAAGGCTCTTGTTGAAGCTCCCAAAAAGAATATCACTTCCTATGCAACTGTGGATCTTAACGGTGAGACTCCCAAGATCACAAATCCTATGGATGCAATAGCTGCTGTTTATGAATTTGCTTCAGGTGATTACGGAGTAATGCCCGGCAATATATCTGATTTCTTCAGCAGCGGAGACTGGATCCTTGCACCCAGAGACGTCTATATCAATGCGGAAAAGATCGCTATGGATATCAGTTTCAAGCCTGAACTCTTAGACTATAAATTCATTCCCGGGATCAAATATGCAGTAAAAAGGGGAGAGGAAGAGCTTTATACTTCCGGCATTATCCGTCTGACCGAAGCAGGCTTAAAGCTTGATTTTACTGCCAAGAACAATGAATCTTCCTTTAATGAGAACGGCTATCTTACTGACGGAACTTATGAGTTCCTGATAGAAGATGAATATGGAAACGAGATCAAATCCTATAAATGTAAAGTCGAGACGAAGACTTACGAGAAGGAAACGATATCTTTCAAGAATAATAAGAATGATTTCTATCTGACCAATCTTGTCTATGAGATCAGGGATGATGACTTGAAATCTCTTACTTATCCCACGAAGACAGGCTGGTGGGATTACGACGTAACCTCAGTGGGCAAGAGCGCTTTTGCTTCAAATACCAAGACTCTTGCCTTCTCATGGTCGGTAAATACTGACATTGAGAAAGAACTGTATTACGATTACTATTACAGCAAGGATCCTGACTTTAAGGACATAAACAAGGCAACTCCCAAATATTCAGGTTCCTGCAAGCCTACTGTATATGATGACCAGTCCTGCTACGACCTGGATTATTCGGCAGATAAGTTTGAGCCCGGTTTCTACGGACTCGTTGTATACGGCGATGCTTCGAAGACACACATCGTTCTTACTGCCGCATGCATTGTCGTAAAGGAGACGAGCCAGGCTGTAAACGGTCAAAACTGATATGAGGTCTAATGGTTGAACTTAAACCACAGTTTATCAGGAGAGTATTAGCGGCAGTATTGTCGCTTTCTCTGCTTTTTGGGATAACTTCGTGCGATATCCTTGTAGAGGAGATCCTCGAGGCCTATAACAGCCATGAGACTGATGATATTAATTCTGTAAACGCGACAGAAGAGACTTTCGAGTCATTAGAGCCCACAGGTTCTTATACATCTGACACGGCGGAAACAACTGAACTTACGGTTAACTTTGTAAAGAGCAGTTATGTTTATTCTGTCTGGTATGATGTAACGTCCGATAACCCTGCTGATTACAGCTCGATCGCTTCGGAGAAAGCCTTTGCACTTAAGGGCGTTTTCTATTTCTCGTCGCCTCTTACCGGCACATTTGAAGCAAGGATCCTTAAAGACGATGAAGTTGTTCTTACCAGAAACGTTAATATGTACGATAATGTAACTGCCGAGGCCGATTTTTCGGCCGGTCTTGAAGGTCTTGGAACCTTTGAACCGGGCGATTATACTGTTGAGTTGTACTATAACGGCGAATTTATAGCGAATACCGGTGTTATGAGGGTCAAATAATATGTTCATTTCGGGCAATTGGAAAGATTATGAGCTGATCTACTGCGGTGGCGGCGAAAAGTATGAACGTTGGGGCAACGTCACGTTAAGACGCCCTGATCCCCAGGCTGTATGGCCGGTCATAAAAGACGGCAGGGAGATCTCAATGGATGATCTCGAAAAGCCCCATGCCTTCTACACCAGAAGTGACAAAGGCGGCGGAGCCTGGACCAAGCAGAAGAGTTTTCCTTCCACATGGAAGATCAGCTACGATTCGCTGGGCAAAAAACTGACTTTTATCATAGAACCCACTGCATTTAAGCACACGGGACTTTTCCCTGAGCAGGCTTCGAACTGGGATTTCTGCGGAGATCTTATCGAGAAGGCAAAGGCTTCAGGCAAGAAGGATATTAAGATCTTAAACATGTTCGCATATACAGGCGCACAGACTTTGGCCTGCGCGGCTCACGGAGCCGATGAGGTCGTTCACGTCGATGCTTCCAAGGGCATGATCGCCAGAGCCAAGGAGAATATCAAAGAATCCGGCCTGGAAGATAAATATGTCAGGTTCATCGCCGAAGACTGCATGAAATTCGTTGAGCGCGAGATAAGAAGAGGCCGTAAATATGACGGCATCATCATGGATCCTCCGTCATACGGAAGAGGACCTTCGGGAGAACTCTGGAAGCTTGAGGATTCTTTCTACGATCTCGTTAAGCTCTGTGCTAACCTCATATCCGACGATCCGCTTTTCTTTATCGCAAGTTCATATGCCACGGGCATTACGGCCCAGGCATCTGGCCAGATATTAAAACTCGCCATCCCGGGCGGCAAAGTCGACGCAGAAGAGCTGATGCTCCCGGTATCTAAGATGGGCGTTCTTTTGCCCTGCGGACAGACGGCAAGATGGACAGCCAGATAATCACTATATCAGGCGGCGTAAAGATCCTTTACGAAGATAACCACATAATCGTGGCTATCAAGCCATCAGGCGTGCTGTCTCAAAGTGACGGCAGCAATGCCCCTGATATGCTTACGATCCTTAAGGCTTACATCAAGGAGAAGTACCAAAAGCCCGGTGAAGTCTATCTGGGACTTGTTCACAGGCTCGACAGACCGGTATCGGGTGTCATGGTTTTCGCGCGCACGAGCAAAGCTGCTTCAAGACTCTCTGAACAGATAAGGCAGAGAAAGGTGGATAAGATCTACCGCTGTGTCGTTAACGGCGTCCTTGAAGGCGAGGGAAGACTGGAAAACTACATTTCCAAGGACGAATCCAGAAATATCGTAACTGTATCTGACAACGAAAAGCCCGAATTTAAGGCTTCCTACCTCGATTACAGGGCTCTGGCTTCAAAAGAAGGGCTCACAATGGTTGAAGTAAAGCTCGGAACGGGCAGATCCCATCAGATAAGAGCCCAGATGGCTCATAGCGGACACCCGCTTATAGGCGACCAGAAGTACGGTAAAAAGGATGAGAGGACAAAAGATATTGCGCTCGAAGCTTACAAATTGTCGTTCGAACACCCTGTAAGGCGCGAATTTATTGCATTTGAGGCCCCGATTCCTTCAGGATTTCCGTGGAGCCTGTTTGCTTGACTTTAAAGCCCCTTAATATATATAATTTTAACTTGCAAAATTATATATAAAGGTGAAGCAGGTTTATGTACAACAAAGTTTCAAAAGACCTCAATTTCGTAGACAGAGAGAAGAATGTTCTCGATTTCTGGAAGAAGAACGACGTATACAGAAAGAGCATTGCGCCCAAGGCTGACGGTGCTCCGACTTTTACTCTATATGACGGCCCTCCGACGGCTAACGGAAAGCCCCATATCGGACATATTAAGACAAGAGTCATTAAGGACGTAATTCCGAGATACCATGCAATGAAGGGCGAGACTATCGTCTTCAAGGCAGGCTGGGATACACACGGACTTCCTGTAGAGCTCGAAGTTGAGAAGGCTTTGGGTATTAACGGCAAGCCTCAGATCGAAGGCTACGGCGTAGAGCCCTTCATCAAGAAGTGTAAGGAATCCGTCTGGACATATAAGGACCAGTGGGAGCACATGAGCGACCGCGTTGGTTTCTGGGCCGACATGGAGAATCCTTATGTTACATACGACAACAACTACATCGAGTCCGAGTGGTGGGCATTGAAGCAGATGTGGGACCAGGGCCTTATCTATAAGGGCCACAAGATCGTTCCTTACTGCCCGAGATGCGGTACTGCTCTGTCTTCACACGAGGTTGCTCAGGGATATAAGACAGTCAAGGAGAGATCTGCTGTCGTAAGATTTAAGTGCGTTGATGAGGATGCTTACTTCCTCGCATGGACGACAACCCCCTGGACTCTTCCTTCCAACGTTGCTTTGTGCCTTAACCCCAACGATGAGTATTCAAAGGTAAAGGCTTGCGACGGCTACACATACTACATGGCAACTGCTTTGCTCGATTCCGTATTGGGAAGCCTTGCAAAGGACGGCGAGAAGGCTTATGAGATCCTTGAATCTTATAAGGGTACTGACCTTGCCGGCAGATCTTATGTTGCACTCTATCAGGGCGCGGCTGACGAAGCTGCAAAGCAGAAGAAAAAGGCTCACTACACGGTATGCGACGAGTACGTAACGATGGAAGACGGTACAGGTATCGTTCACATCGCTCCCGCATTCGGTGAAGACGACGCAAGAGTCGGAAGAGACAATGACCTTCCGATGGTACAGTTCGTTGATACAAGGGGTAACCTCACAGAGGAGACACCTTTTGCAGGCAAGTTCGTTAAGGATGCAGATCCTGAAGTGTTGAAGGATCTTGATTCCAGATCACTTCTTTTCTCAGCTCCGAAGTTTGAGCACGAGTATCCGTTCTGCTGGAGATGCGACACACCTTTGATCTACTTTGCAAGATCCACATGGTTTATCGCTATGAGCAAGAAGAGAGACGAGCTCTTAAAGTCCAACAACATGGTCAACTGGATGCCTGAGACGATCAGAGACGGCCGTATGGGTGACTTCTTAAGAAACGTAATCGACTGGGGTATCTCCCGTGAGCGTTACTGGGGTACACCTCTTCCGGTATGGGAGTGCGAGTGTGGCCACAGACACTGCATCGGTTCTATCGAAGAACTGAAGTCCATGAGTGACGACTGTCCGGAAAACATTGAGCTTCATAAGCCTTATGTTGATAACGTACACATCAAGTGCCCCAAGTGCGGCGGCCAGATGAAGAGAGTAACAGAAGTTATCGACTGCTGGTTTGACTCAGGTTCAATGCCTTTTGCACAGTATCACTATCCTTTCGAGAACAAGGAGTTCTTCGATACACACTATCCTTGCCAGTTCATCTCTGAAGGTATCGACCAGACAAGAGGATGGTTCTATTCACTTATCGCTATTTCAACAGTTCTTTTCGGCAGAGCTCCGTTCGAGAATTGTATCGTCATGGGTATCGTTCAGGATAAGGACGGTATCAAGATGAGTAAGCACTTAGGTAACGTTGTTGATCCCTGGGATGTTCTTGATTCACAGGGCGCTGATGCTGCAAGATGGTATTTCTATACTGCAAACCAGCCCTGGCTTCCTTCAAGATTCTCCAAGGAGGCTGTCAACGACGGCATCAAGAAGTTCATCGGTACATTCTGGAATACTTATGCATTCTATGTTATGTACGCTGATATCGATAACTTCGATCCTACAAAGCACACACTTGAAAAGGCTACTTTAGGAGCAATGGACAGATGGGTACTCTCACGTCTTAATACTCTCATCAAGGTAGTCAATGAGAAGATGGATTCTTACGATATCTCCCAGTCTGCAAGACTCATTCAGGACTTTACTGAAGAGCTTTCCAACTGGTACGTAAGACGCTGCCGTGACAGATACTGGGGTGCAGAAGAGACTCAGGACAAGGTCAATGCATACATGACTCTCTATACAGTCCTCGATAACCTCACAAGACTCTGCGCACCTTTTGTTCCTTTCATGACAGAAGAGATCTATCAGAACATCGTTCGTTCCGTAGATAAGGATGCTCCTGTTTCAGTACATCTTGCAAAGTATCCTGTAGCAGACGAGAGCCTTATCGATTCCAAGCTTGAAGAAGAGATGGAACTCGTACAGCAGATCGTTACATTGGGTCACAGCTGCCGTGAGTCCGCTTCCATCAAGAACCGTCAGCCTCTTTCTGAGATCTATGTTGTTTCAGAGCTTGGCCTTGATGATGAATATAAGCCGATCGTTCTCGACGAGCTTAATATCCGTAAGATGGAAGTTTTGAGCGATGCTTCAACACTTGTTGATTACAGCTTCAAGCCCCAGCTCCGTACATGCGGAAGAAAGTTCGGCAAGAACATCAATGATGCCAAGGAAGTTATCGCAAACCTACCGGGCAAGGAAACATACAATGCTTTGAAGAACGGTTCCGTTAAGATCACCGTAAACGGCGAAGAGTATGAGATGACAGAAGAAGACTTCCTCATCGAGACAACACAGCCTGAGGGCTTCTCAACACAGAGCTCCGGCGGTCTTACAGTTTCCATCTCTACGGTTCTTACTGAAGAGCTTATCGAAGACGGTCTTGTCAGAGAGATGATCTCCAAGATCCAGACACACCGTAAGGAGACTGAAGGTCTTACTGTTACCGACAGGATCGTTCTCAAGTATGAGGGCAATGACAAGCTCGCTGAAGTAATCGAGAAGAAGAAGGATTATCTTGCTTCCGAAGTGCTTGCAGTAGAGATTTCCAAGGGTACAGGCGACAACTCCAAGGAGTGGAATGTCAACGGCGAGAAGATCACATTCTCTGTCGTAAAGGCTTGAGGTAATTTATGATAATAGATCTGTTCAGACAAGGATTGTCAATCCAGGAGATAATTTACTATCTCATCATATTCCTGTTTGCTCTGACGCTGTCATTCTCAGTTCATGAGTTCATGCATGCGGCTGTAGCGGTATGGCTGGGTGACCCGACGCCGAGGAATATGGGAAGACTTACTCTCAACCCTATTGCTCACGTCGATCCTGTCGGAACGATCCTGCTTCTCATTGCAGGATTCGGCTGGGGTAAACCCGTCATGTATAACCCCAGAAACCTTCACAGGTTTAAGAGCCAGCGCGGGATGAACATAATGGTTCATCTTGCCGGCGTTACGGGTAACTTTGTCGTCGGATTATTAGCTTCGATACTTGCGATCCTTTTCGGATCTTTATACGTAAAGTTTAACGGTACGAACGGGGAGATAGTTCTTAAGGCGCTTTATGAAGCTTTCGAGTACACATATCAGTTCTCGATGATGCTTCTTGCATTTAACCTTTTGCCGATCCCGCCTTTGGACGGTTTCCATGTACTCGAGGAACTCCTTCCTTACAAGTTCAGAAGTTCAGACTTTTACAGAAAGTTCCAGAGATTTTCACCGATGGTCATCTGGGTACTGTTCTTATTAAGCATGTTTACCCGTATTTCCATTCTGGGCTACGCCATCAACATCATCAAGCTGCCTTTTGAGTGGCTTATCAACCTTATCTGTATGCCTTTCTACACGCTTTTGCAAATGGCAGGTCTGTAATATTATGCTCGAGCAAGCGGTAAAGCCGGAGATCAAATTAAGACAATTCGAAGGCCCTTTGGACCTGCTCTTGCATCTTATCGAAAAGAATGACGTTGATATTTACGATATCCCGATAAGCACCATTACTTCACAGTATATGGACTATATCGAATCCATGAAGGAATTCGACATGGAGCTTGCTTCTGATTTTCTCGTTATGGGCGCAACTCTTGTTTCAATCAAGTCACGCATGATGCTCCCCGGGATGCAGGCTGCACTTGGTTCAGGTGAAGATGTTGTTGACCCGAGAGAAGAACTTGTCATTTCGCTTATGAGATACAAGAGATGCCGCATTTTCGCATCTGATCTTAAAGAGAGAAGAGACAAGTTCGACGGTGCAAGATTCCGCTATGCTTCAACTGCAAAATCATTGGGCATTACCATCGCACCTGCCGAACAGGCTTTCTCCATTGAGGAATTCAATGAAGCAGTTGCGATAATAAATGAACGTAATGACAGCCGTTTTACCGATATCACTGCAAAGATTAAGCACATCTTGAGAAAAGACAAGATGTCGGTAAAAGAGAGGATCAAATCGATCTGGCGCAGCATTACAGGCAAGGGAAAGATCTTATTCAGCAGCATTTTCGGAAAGAAAGCAGAGAAGATGGACAAAGTCGTCAGCTTTCTGGCTGTGCTGGAACTTGTCAGGGATAATAAGATAAATGTTGAACAGGACAGAAACTTCGGTGAGATATCGATAGAGGAGAAGAAGGTCTGATATGGAAGATGATTTTAAAGTAACTGCGCAGGAATTGCCGGCTGCAATCGAATCAATATTGTTTATTTCAGGAGATCCTGTCTCTGTCGACAAGCTTGCTGATATCCTGAACTGTTCCAAGAATGCCGTTTTGGAAGCGCTCAAGTCACTTACGGAAAGATATTCATCCAATCCCTGGAGCGGACTAGAGATCAGAAGGACTGAAGATTCATATGCGATCATGACAAGACCTTCACAGAAGAAGATCCTGGACAGGATGTTCGGCCCGAGACAGACTCCGCCGCTTTCACAGGCTTCATATGAGACACTTGCTGTCATCGCATATAACCAGCCCTGCACGAGAGCACAGGTTGAGCTTGTTCGTGGTGTGTCTTCGGATTCCATCATTTCCAGACTCCTAGACAGAGGATGGATCGAAGAAGCTGGCAATCTCGATGCACCCGGAAGGCCGTCTCTTTTCAAGACATCCAAGAAGTTCCTTACTGAATTCGGCATTGAATCAGTAAGAGATCTCCCGCCGCTCGAACTCATGAGTTATCAGACCATCAGAGACATGGAAGATTCACTCAAGGAAGCAGCAGGCGGTGAGGATAAGCAGATATCCATTGAGAGCCTCATGAATCCTAAGAATGAGGAAGATGAAGAAGGTGAGTCAGATGACGGGGACGCTTGAACTCATTGAGAAGTCTGTCTCAAATATGAGCAAAGGCCATAAGGCCATTGCAAACTTCATCCTGGAGTCATATGACAAAGCTGCTTATATGACAGCTTCAAAGCTCGGTGAAGAAGTAGGGGTATCCGAATCTACAGTTGTAAGATTTACAACGGAGCTCGGGTTTGAAGGTTATCCTGAATTCCAGAAAGCTCTTCAGGAAGATCTCAAATCAAAACTTACTTCAGTTCAGAGATTAGGACTTGCCGAGAGATTCGACAGCGACAGCGAAGCTTTGAGATCCGTAGTTGCTCAGGATATTTCAAACTTAAGGGAATCTCTTAATTCAATAGATGAAAAGGAATTCGACAAAGCGGTAAATTCAATTCTCACTGCCCGCAAGATCTATATCATGGGCATCAGGGCTTCGGCCCCTTTGTCTGAGTTCATGCATTTTTACATGACTCTTCTTTTCGATGATGTCGTACTTGTAAGAAGTACATGCACCAATGAGCTCTTCGAGCAGATCATGCCTATCGGAAAAGGTGATGTCATGATCGGCATTTCCTTCCCGAGATATTCAGCAAGAACAATAAATTCAATGGGATATGCAAAAGACAAGGGCGCAACGATCATTGCGATCACCGACAAGGACGATACGGCAATGACTGAATATGCCGATATCAAGCTTTTTGCGAAGTCTTCAATGGCATCTTTTGTTGATTCGCTTACGGCGCCGCTCTCTCTGATCAACGCATTGCTGGTATCGCTGGGCATGCACAGGAAAGAACATATCCAGTCATCCCTGGAATCACTTGAGACATTATGGTCACAGTACCGCGTATATGAGACGGGAAGAGACAGAAATACAGAAGACGGAGACATTTTATAAAGGAGTTATATTATGGGCATTTATCAGATCGCTATCGACGGACCTTCAGGATCAGGAAAGAGCACACTTGCTAAAGGTGTCGCAAAAGAACTCGGCATCATGTATCTCGATACAGGTGCAATGTACAGAACCTGTGCCGTAGCTTCCATCAAGAAGGGCATCAACCCCAAGGATGCTGATGCCGTAAAGAAGATGATGGATGAAGTTAAGATCGAAGTAGAGTTTGTTGACGGCGTCCAGCACATGATCCTTGACGGTGAGGATGTAACGGGCGAACTCAGAACTCCCCAGACATCGATTGCCGCATCTGATATTTCCGCACTTCCTTTTGTCAGAACAGCAATGGTTTCTCTGCAGAGAGAAATCGCGAAGAACCAGACATTCGTACTTGACGGCAGAGACATTGCATCAGTAGTTCTTCCTGATGCCAAATATAAATTCTTTGTAGTATGCGCTCCTGAAGTAAGAGCTAAGAGAAGATTAGCTGAATTGGAAGCAGCAGGTGATCACTCACAGAATTACGAAGAAGTCTTAAGAGATATTAAATACAGGGATGCACAGGATTCTTCAAGAGCAACGTCACCTCTTGTCCAGGTTCCTGAGGCAATCGTTATCGATACAGGCAAATATGATATTGACGGCACGAGAGAGTTCCTCTTGAGCCATTTGGATGAAGAAGATAAATGATAGTAACTGTCGCTAAGTCATCAGGTTTTTGTTTCGGTGTTAAGAATGCAGTAACGGCTGCACAGGATGCAGTCGCTTCGCGTTCTGCCGGACAGACTCTTGTAATGCTTGGCGAGATAGTTCACAACAAATATGTTGTAGATGAACTTGTAAAGGGTGGTTTCATTATCTGCGATAAGGCAGAAGACTGTCCTGACGGTTCTGTCGTAATTGTTAGAGCACACGGCGTAACTCCTGATGAAATCAGGATCCTGAAGTCAAAAAACTGCGAGATCAGGGACATGACATGCCCCTTCGTTTCGAAGATCCATAAGATAGTTAGGGAAAATGCCGCCAAGGGAATGAACATAATCATTGCCGGAACCAAAGGTCATCCTGAGGTTACAGGCATATTGGGAGAAGCAGAAGGATATGGCGTCAAATGCGCTGTTATCAAGGCTCCGGAGGATCTTGAGGCCATCGATTTTCCGCTTGAAAGCGCCATTTTGATATCCCAAACCACGTTCTCAAACGATACATTTAAAAAAATATGCCAAATTGTTAAAAATAAAATTGAAAAATATAATGTTTTTGATACAATATGTATTACGACTGAAAGTAGGCAAAAGGAAGCCGCTTCGCTCTCTGAGATA
>JAEEGG010013105.1_pt1 | contig 17788 bp, 10 predicted proteins | sample 9134161 | NCBI WGS metagenome assembly JAEEGG01 (sample SAMN16246543, study PRJNA631951) | gut metagenome | biome: gut microbiome; feature: rumen; material: CR-attached | host: Bos | place: Iran: Karaj | collected 2018-10 | reverse complement strand
GAAAGAGGCTGCCAAGCAGCTCGATTTCCTGCAGGCAGCCCAATATCGCGACGAAATCATTCGTCTGCAAAAGGAAATGGAGTTGTAGCTAACTCTTCACAACGCCTATCAGCTCATCCACAGTGAGCAACTGCTGCTCGCCAGTGGCCATGTTCTTCAGCGTCAGCTTACCTTCCTTCATCTCATTCTCGCCAGCCAACGCTACATAGGGTATCTGCTTGGCATTGGCATACGACATCTGTTTTTTCATCTTCGCACCGTCAGGATACATCTCAGTGCGTATGCCTGCGGTACGTGCTTGAGCTACGGCGGGCATACAGTAGGCTGTCTCCTTCTCGCCGAAGTTGATGAACAGCAGTTGGGTGGTCTGCATAGCCTCCTTGGGATAAGCATCGAGGGCGTTCAGCACGTCGTAGATGCGGTCTACTCCGAACGAGATGCCTACACCTGAGATGCCAGGCATGCCGAAGATGCCCGTGAGGTTGTCGTAACGGCCGCCGCCGGTTATGGAGCCTATCTCCACGTCGAGGGCTTTCACCTCAAAGATGGCACCGGTGTAGTAGTTCAGGCCACGGGCCAGCGTGAGGTCAAGGGTTACTTTAGAGGTGAGGGCTGAGTGTTGCGCTGAGAGTGTTGCGAAGATGTAGCGCAGCTCATCCACGCCCTTCAGTCCGGTCTCGCTGTCCTTCAGCACATCGGCTATGGTGGCCAGCTTCTCATCGTTAGAACCTTCCAGCATGATGATGGGCTGCAGCTTGCCTATCTGCTCTTCCGTCAGTCCGTCATTGCGCAGCTCCTCGTTCACAGCATCTATGCCTATCTTCTCCAGTTTGTCTATGGCCACGGTGATGTCTACAATCTTGTCGGCAGCACCTATCACCTCGGCAATGCCTGAGAGTATCTTGCGGTTGTTTATCTTTATCTCCACCCGCACGCCAAAGCGCGAGAACACCGTGTCGACAATCTGCATCAGTTCCACCTCGTTGAGCAGCGAGTCGCTGCCCACCACGTCGCCGTCAAACTGGTAGAACTCTCTGTAGCGACCTTTCTGCGGACGGTCGGCACGCCACACGGGCTGCACCTGATAGCGTTTGAAGGGCAACTGCAGCTCCTCTCGGTGCATCACCACATAGCGGGCAAAAGGCACAGTGAGGTCATAGCGCAATCCCTTCTCACACATCTTCGATGCCAGGTGCAGGGCGTTGCGCTGCAGCAGTTCATCATCGCTCACCTTGGCCAGGCAGTCGCCACTGTTCAGCACCTTGAAGAGCAGCTTGTCGCCCTCCTCTCCATACTTGCCCATCAGTGTCTGCAGTGTCTCCATGGCAGGTGTCTCTATCTGCTGAAATCCATAGAGCTCATACACCGAGCGTATGGTGTTGAATATGTAGTTGCGACGGGCCATCTCCTGTGGACCGAAGTCGCGTGTTCCTTTTACTATTGATGGTTTCATTCTTTAATTAGTAATTAATAATGAGTAATGAGTAATTATGATTACTTTTGCAGCAGTATATTTTTATGAGTAATTATGATTACTTCCGACAGCCTACTGCCCTTCTCACCACTCATTTACGAAGTATGGTCTGCTCTCTGTCGGGGCCAATGCTTATAATAGAGATGGGCGTCTCCAGCTGCTGCTCCAGGAAGCTGATGTAGTCCTTGAATTGCTGGGGGAACTGCTCCTCTGAGGTGAAGTGAGTCATGTCCTGTTTCCATCCTGGCAGTTCCTCATACACGGGCTCAATTCCTTCTTCAATGTTATAGGGGAAGTAATTGATTGTCTCGCCGTTATGCTTGTAGGCCACGCACGCTTTTATGGTGTCGAATCCGTCGAGCACATCGCTCTTCATCATGATGAGCTGCGTCACGCCGTTCACCATGATAGAGTAGCGCAGTGCCACGAGGTCTATCCATCCGCAGCGGCGCTCACGTCCGGTCACGGCACCATACTCATGGCCCAGGTCGCGTATGGTACGCCCCGTCTCGTCAAACAGCTCCGTGGGAAACGGTCCCGCTCCCACGCGTGTGCAGTATGCCTTCATAATGCCATACACCTCGCCTATCTTGTTCGGGCCAATGCCCAGTCCTGTGCAGGCTCCGGCACAGATGGTGTTCGACGATGTGACGAAGGGATAGCTGCCAAAGTCCACGTCGAGCATCGTGCCCTGAGCACCCTCACAGAGCACGCTCTTGCCCTGGCGCAGGTAGCCGTTTATCTCGTGCTCGCTGTCCACGATGGGAAACTCCCGCAGGTAGTCCACGCCTTCCAGCCATTTCTTCTCCACCTCGCTAATGTCATAGTCATAGTTCAGGCTCTTCAGTATGGCTTCGTGGCGTGCCTTGGCGGCAGCATACTTCTCGACAAAATTCTCCAGTATGTCGCCCACGCGCAAGCCTGTGCGGCTCACCTTGTCGGTATAGGTGGGACCTATGCCCTTGCCGGTGGTGCCCACCTTGTTCTTTCCCTTCTGCGCCTCGTAGGCGGCATCGAGCACACGGTGTGTAGGCATGATGAGGTGTGCCTTCTTCGATATGTGCAGCCGGGAGCGCAGCTCATGGCCGCTCTGCTCCAGCGCCTTTGCCTCGTCCATGAACAGATCGGGGGCCAGCACCACGCCGTTGCCTATCACGTTCACCTTGCCACCCTGAAAGATGCCTGACGGAATGCTGCGCAGCACGTATTTCTGTCCCTCAAACTCCAGCGTGTGTCCGGCATTGGGGCCACCCTGGAAACGGGCCACCACATCGTAGCGCGGGGTGAGCACGTCCACCACCTTGCCCTTGCCTTCATCGCCCCACTGTAAACCCAGCAGGACGTCAACTTTTCCTTGTTTCATTGTTCTTATTCTGTTTTAGTTTCCTTTGTCTCTTTGTTATTGCGGCCTGACAATTGGAGCAGATGCCATAGATGTAGAGCGAGAAGCCGTCCTTACGAAAGCGCTTCAGGTGCAGGTTGTCAATGACCTCACTCACCTCAGGCGTCTTCACCTCAGTCACCTTTCCACACATGGTGCATATCTGGTGGCAGTGGCTCTCGCCATACACCTCATATTTCGTGGTGCCCTGAAAGCGGTGCCTGATGACGAGGCGCAGCTCCATGAAAAGGTTCAGCGTGTTGTAGAGCGTGGCCCTCGACACGGGAAACTTGTATTCGTCGGCCAGTTTCTGCCCCAGCTCTTCAAGCGTGAAGTGGCCTTCAGTATCGTTCACGGCTTTAAGTATCGCATAGCGCTCTGGCGTTTTGCGATGGTTGTTCATCTCCAAATAGCTGTCAAGAATGTGCTCCATGTTCTGCAGCACACTCTCTTTTTTCTCCATTGTCTTCATAAACCGTGGGCAAAATTACTGAAAAGTTAGCATTTAGATATGAGCAGTTAGGAGTTTTTCCTAACCATTAATCATTTTTAACTCCTCATAACGGCAGCGGCGGGGCGCTCGGGCATAGGTAGGCTCAACGAAGCTCTAACACCACCCTTGCGTTTATCTGCCGCCCCGTGAGGTAGTTGGGAACGGCCCACTGGCGGTTGGTCACGTCGATCACCCAGTAGTAGCTGTTCACATTGCTGATGCCGAAGAGATTGAGGCAGTCAAGGCCAAGCCATATTCTCTTCACCCCCCACTTCGAGCTGAACACTTCGCGCTTGTCACTTCCATAGGCCAGGTAGCTCATGCCTATGTCGGCACGCTTGTAGGCAGGCGCACGGAAATGTTGCGCCTCAATGCCCCTATGTGGCGCACCGAAGGGTAAACCGTCGGCATAGGCTAGGCGCAGCGTCATCTTCCAGCGGTCAGTTCCGGGGAAGTAGTCAGTGAAGTGCAGGTTGAGGGCGTAGCGCTGATCAGTGGGCAAGGGGAAGGATTCTGAGGCGAGTGATGTGTTGTCGTTGAAGTGTTGGCGGGTGCTCATGAGCGAGAAGCTCACCCATGAGTCGGTGCCGGGCACAAACTCACCGTAGAGCTTCATATCGAGTCCCAAGGCATGACCGCTGCACAGGTTTTCACCGTAGTAGGTCACCTTGACGTTCTGCACATTATAGGGGATGAGGTTGCCCAACAGCTTGTAATACGCTTCAGCGGTGAACTTGTACTTGCGGTCGTTCATCTTGAAACGGTAGTCCATGGCGGCCAGCAGCTGCCACGACCGCTGGCTCTTGATGTTTTTGTTGAGCGTTACCACGGTGGTGCCCGTGGTGGTGAGCGAGGTGTCGCGCAGCTCTTTGTAGAAAGGTGCCTGATAGTAGAGGCCTGTGGCCAGACGGTAGGTAATGTCGGTATTGCTGGCAGGCACTATGGCCAGCGATGCACGCGGCGAGAGTATGGTTTCTCGGTTGTAGTTCCAGTGAGCAAAGCGCACGCCATAGGTAAGGGTGAAGAAAGAGCTTCCCTCCTCCTCACTGTCAAGAGTAGTCTGCCATCGCAGCACATCCTGCACATAGCCCTCCATACGGCGTGAGTTAATGTTCTGGGTCGAGGCCAGCGTATAGATGAGGTCGAGCCGGTGTGGGCGATGCGGCACACTATATCCGCTGCTGTCGCGCATCTCGTACTCGCGGCTCTGCTCCTCTATATGCTCCCACTTATAGGTAAGGCCTGCCTCTATGTCGTGGCGGCGCAGGCGACGGTTCACCATGAGCTTCAGGCTTTGCACACGGGCAGTGAGGTAGTTGCGGGCATGCTCAAAGTAGGTGCCCACCCCCAGCTGCTCGGCACTCTGCGTGTCGTCGAGCCAGTATTGCCCCTGTATGTCATAGCGCTCCTGCTCCTTGGTGTGGAAGCCGCTCCACAGCAGTTTCAGACTGAGGCTGTCGCCGAGGTGGCGTGTCACCGATGCTGTGCCAAAGAAGGTGCGGAACACGTCTTTCTCTTGTCCATCGAAGTATACGCGAAAGGACTTCACGTCTTCCATGGTGCCGAAGCTCGTCTCACGGTCCTTGGGGCGAAAGTTGTAGTGGTTTTCCGATATGTTGCCCAGCAGCTCGAGCGTCCACCGCCGGTTGGGCTGCCACGACACGTAGGTCTGGTAGTCGAGCTGATTGGGGCGATATTCACCAGTAGTCTCCAGCGAGCCTAAAAGATAGCGGTTGGTCTTATAGCGCAGGCCCATCGACACGAAAGCCTTTCCGGCTGACGCCGAAGTGATGGGCGCGGCGGCGGCAGTGGAGGCTTTTGTGCTCCCCAGTGATGACGAAAGGGGGCTCCCAACATATACGCTGCCTCCCAGAAGACTGCCAGAGGCTGTGGCTTCAAAGCGTTCGGGCTTCTTGTAAGTAATGTCGAGGGCGCTCGACATCTTGTCACCGTAGCGGGCCGAGAAACCGCCGGTGCTGAAAGCCACGCTCTCCACCATGTCGGGATTGATCACGGAGAGTCCTTCCTGCTGTCCGCTGCGTATGAGCAGGGGGCGATACACCTCTACATTATTTATATACACAAAGTTCTCGTCGAAGCTGCCGCCACGCACATTATACTGGCTGCTCAGCTCGTTGTGGGTAGAGACGCCTGCCTGCTGCTGTATGAGCTCTTCTACGGCGTTGCCCGTCACTGATACGGCCCCACCGCGCAGATCAGTAATGTTCAGACGCTCCATCTGGTCGGTTTGGCGGCGCTGCTCCGTCACCACCACCTCGGCCAGTTCTTCCGAGCGCATCACTATGCGCAGTGTCTGTGTGCCCTTCGGCTTGTAGAGCGTTTTGGTGCGCGCCTTGTAGCCCACCATAGAGAAACGCACCACCACCGAGTCGGCCGTTTGCAGCGTCAGGTGGTATTCACCCTTCAGGTTGGTCATGGCCACCTTGCCTTGCGCCGCGCAGCTTACGGTGGCCAGCTCAAGCGGGCTGCCCTCGTCGTCGGTCACAAGTCCTTTCAGCGTAAATGTCTGGCTACTGCCGCTCAGGGTGAGCAGCAGCAAAAGCAGTGCAACGGCAAAGCGCCGGCACATCATGCTGTGGACAGATGTCTTTCGTTCTCTCACAGTTAGCACTGTTTTCACAGATATTATAACGCGTTAAAGGGTGCATTTATTGTTTACACAGACAGATTATCTGAGAATATGATTATTAGCAAAGAGGTTTATACACACTTGCACCACGCCTCAATATGTAAAACATGGAAAAAGTTTTGTTACTTTTGTTACTTTTGTTACTCTGCAGGTTTTATGGGGGGGGGCAGAGATTTCCCCCTGAGTGTACTACCTAGATAGTACACCTATTGTACACTTGCAGGGAGAGCGTGCAAAAACGAGCACGGAAGGAAACCGTGTCCGTCCGTATGCAAGAATTGCATCGGAAGAACACGGAAGAGCACGGAATATAACCGTGGCCCATCCGTTGCAAAGACTAGCAGCGGAAGAACACGGAAAAGCATGGAAAATTAGCGTGTCCATCAAGTAGGTGGGGGCTGATGGTGTCCCGTAGGCTTGGGGCTGAGGGAGCCCGTAGGCGCTCCCCGCCCCTGTAAGGGGAGGGGCAGGGGTGGGGTGTTGACTGCCCTCGATGTAATGTCTAACCTGTGCTCCTTCAAGCCTTTAGGACATTACTGACCCCACCCCTACCCCTCCCCTACAAGGGAGGGGAGCGCCTACGGGCTCCCTGTGCTCCCTACGCTCCTACCTGTGCTCCCTGCGCTCCAGACTGCGCTCCCTGCGCTCCTACCTGTGCTCCCTGCGCTCTAGACTGCGCTCCCTGCGCTCCAGACTGCGCTCCCCTGCGCCTCTCCTACTTACCCTCCTCTCTGCGCCTCTGCGCGAGAGTTGGGGAGCCCCTAGTAGTGGGGAGTAAGCTCTAGGGCAATGGGTGCAAGATACCACCACGGCTGGCTGAATAGCACTTCTGGGTGAGTTGTGTGTTATAGAGACTATGCACTGCAAAAGTAGTAAAATATAGCGAAAACGCCAAAATATTGCACACTCCCCCTGCATGTGTGCAATACAGGTATCGCAGGGGTGTCTAAGCAGAGTTTTTCTTTACAAATCTCTCAAAACCCCCATAAACACTGCTGAAAAACAAAACGAACAAAAAAACAAAACTTTTTACCTATTTTCATAGAATAAAATAGATACATATTTAATATATAATAATTAATAATGTACGTGTAGAGGGGCTTTTTTGTTTTGTTTTTTTGTTTTTTTGTTCGCCCCTGATTATCAGCGAGTTAGTTTTTTCTCCCCAGCAATACACCCTTAGACACCTGCTTCTAAGCAGAGTTTTTCTTTACAAAATCTCTCAAAACCCCCGTAAAACCGCTGTAAACGAAGAACTGGGTAACACAATCGCTGATGTGCACCATTCCCTATACGAACAATATGGATGAGGCCGCTCCCGGCTCGCCAGCCCCGACGCCTTTCCACTGACAGGGGGGGGAGGCCTACGGGCTCCCTTAGGGCAGGTCAACTGCTATATCATTGTCTAAAAAAAGTGAAATGTTTTGCCGTTTCAATTATTCTGTGTATTTTTGCACCACAATATTAAATGATGAATAGTAATGAAAAGACTACAGAACCTTAGCGGTGTGCGGCATAGCGTCGTGACACTGCTTTTGCTGCTGCTCGTTACGGCGGCAGCTGCCATTCCTGCAAAGCCAGGACTGCGACAGACGATTACACTGACCGACGGCACCACGGTGAGCGCAGTGCTGATGGGCGACGAGTACGGCCACTACTGGCTGGCTGACGACGGCACGGCCTATCAGGCCACCACCACTGATGCCGCACGCTTTGCTCCCGTGAGCCTGAGCGCCGTGAAGGGGCGCGCCGCCGTGCGCCGCCAGGCAGCCGACCAGCATCGCATGAAGCGCCTGCCTGCCCGCCGCGGCTTCAACGAAATGGGCAACTATGTGGGCGAGAAGAAAGGACTCATCATCCTGGTGAACTTCAAGGACAAGACGTTTAACATCACCAACAACAAAGCCCTCTACCAGCGCATAGCCAACGAGCCAAACTTCAAATATGGTAAGTTCAAGGGCTCTATGTATGATTATTTCTATGCACAGAGCGGCCAGCAGTTCATGCTCACCTTCGATGTGCTGGGGCCCGTGACGGTGAGCCAGAAATGCTCGTACTACGGACAGAACGACAGCCAGGGCAACGACAAGTATCCTGCAACGATGGTGATTGAGGCCCTGAAGATGGTGGACGACGAAGTGAACTTTGCCGACTACGACTGGGACGGCGACGGCGAGGTGGACCAGGTGTATGTGGTGTATGCCGGCAAGGGCGAGGCCGACGGCGGCACGACATCCACCATCTGGCCGCATGAGTATACGCTCTCAGAGGCAGCTGAGTATGGCGACGGCGACGGGGTGCAGACCTTAGACGGCGTGACGATTGACACCTATGCCTGCGGCCCCGAGCTGGACGGAGGGTCGGGCAGCATAGCCGGCATAGGCACCATGTGCCATGAGTTCAGCCACTGCCTGGGATTTCCCGACTTCTACGACACTGACTACAGCGGCGGACAGGGCATGTTTGAGTGGGACCTGATGGACACGGGCTCGTATAACGGCGGCGGTTATCTGCCGGCAGGATACACCAGCTATGAGCGGTGGATGGCAGGATGGATGACACCCATAGAGCTGTCGGCATCGACTACCGTCACTGAGATGAAGTCGCTGCAGGACGGCGGCGAGGCATACGTGGTGTATAACAACGGCCATCGCGACGAGTTCTTCCTCCTGGAGAACCGTCAGCTCACAGGCTGGGATGCCAGCATACCCGGAGAGGGGCTGCTGATACTGCACGTAGACTACGACGCAGCGGTATGGGACGAAAACGAAGTGAACGGCAATCCCAGCCGACAGCGCATGACGTGGATAGCTGCCGACAACCAATATCAGTATGAGTACTACATGGGTACGAAGTACTACTCTACCGAGGGAGCCGCCAACGACCCCTTCCCCTATGGCAGCGTAAATGCGTTTAACCGCAGCACCACGCCCGCAGCCAAGTTTAACAACAAGAACTCAGACGGAACCTACTATCTGGACTCGTCAATAGAACAGATAACCAGAAACGGCGACGGCACCATGAGCTTCCGCTTCGTGGGAACAAGCAACGTGCAGGCGCCCACCTTTACACCGAAGCCCGGACGCTATGAGGAGGCACAGAGCGTCAGCATAAGCTGCGCCACTGAAGGCACCACCATATACTATACTACCGACGGCTCTGCCCCCACGGCGCAGAGCACGCTCTATACAGCCCCCATCACCGTGAGCCAGACCACCACAATCAAGGCTGTGGCAGTGAGCACCGACGGCGAAGAGAGCGCAGTGGCCACCGCCAAGTATACCATAGGCGGCAGCAGCAGCAACCCTGCCACCAAGACCTTCCAGCTGCTGACCTCGACCGACGAGGTGGAGAGCGGCCTGCGCTATATCATAGCCTGCGGCAGCAAACAGACGGCGGCAGGCCAGATGAACGGACTGGTGCTGGGAGCTGCCGACATAGACATGGATGACGACATGGCCACCATAGACAGCGAGGTGGCAGTGTTCATACTCGAGGAGGCCGACGGCGACGGATGGTCGCTGCGCAACGAGGCCACCGGCCAATACCTCATAGCCACTGACGTGAAGAAGCTGGCCTACGCCGACGAGCCTGCCGCATGGACGCTGGACGAGGGCACCAGCGGCGTGACGCTGAGCTTTGGCACCTGTGGCACCATGCTCTACAACGTGTTCTCGCCGCGCTTCACCACCTACACCAGCAAACCCACCGCATCGATGATTCAGGCCAACCTCTTCATGGAGTACAGCGCTGAGGTGCCCGTGGAGAAGCAGGATGTGACGATGAGCTTCGACCCCGACGCAGTGACCATGACCGAGGGCGACACCTTTGAGCAGCCCACGCTCACCACCAGTCCCGCAGGCCTCGCCGTGAGCTATGAGAGCAGCAATGAGTCGGTGGCCACCGTCGATGCGCAGACGGGCGCGGTGACCATAGCTGGCACGGGCACCACCGTGGTGACTGCCACCTTTGCCGGCGACGACAACTACAAAGCAGGGACGGCCAGCTATACACTGACCGTGAAGAAGAAAGCCGCTCCCGCCGGCGATGACTCCTACCAGCTGGTGACCGACGCGGCAACGCTGGCAGAGGGCAATCAGGTGCTCATAGCCTACATTGACGGCAATGGCAATGCGCTGGCCATGGGCATTACGCAGAATGCCAACAACCGCGCTGCCGTAGAGGTGACGCTCAATGACGACAATACGCTGACACCGGGCGACGATGCACAGGTGGTCACCCTGGAAAACAGCGGTGAGCACTACCTGCTCTATGTGGGCGACGGATACCTCTATGCCGCCAGCAGCACCAAGAACTGGCTGCGCACTGAGGAGGAGGCCGACGACAATGCATACGCCACCATAGACATCAGCGAAGGCGAGGCCACCATCAGCTTCCAGGGCAGCTATGAGCGCAACACCGTGCGCTTCAACCCCAACAACGGCACGCCCATCTTCTCGTGCTATGCGCCTACATCATCCACCGGAGCGCTGCCTGCCATCTATCGCAAGGTGGGCGCCGTGGAGCCAACGGGCGTCACCACCGTGGGCAGCCGCCCGGCTGAGAACAGCTACTACGACCTGCAGGGCCGCCGCGTGGAGAAGCCTCTGCGCCGTGGCGTGTACATAGTGCAAGGCCGCAAGGTGGTGTATTAATGGATGGGGAGAAAACGACAATACGAACTATATAATGAGCAACATACAAATGAAACGTACGCTTGGAGCGTTGTTCCTGGCCGCTATGGCGCTGGGAGCACAAGGCAAGGTGAGGCTGCCCCACCTGATAGGCAATCACATGGTGATACAACAGCAGAGCGACGTGCGCCTGTGGGGCTGGGACAAGCCTGGCACCACCGTGAAGGTGAGTACGTCGTGGAGCAGCGACGTGGTGCAGACAACGACGGGCAGCGACGGCCGCTGGCTGGTGAAGGTGCGCTCGCCTAAGGGCAGCTACGACCCGCTGAGCATCACCTTCGACGACGGCGAGCCGCTGACCATCAGCCATGTGCTTAGCGGCGAGGTGTGGGTGTGTGCCGGACAGTCGAACATGGAGATGCCGGTGAAAGGCTTCTGGGGCTGCCCCGTGAAGGACTATAACCAAGTGGTGCTCGATGCCAGCAACCACCGCGCCGTGCACAGCGTGAAGATACCCAGCACCATGCGCATGGAGCCGCAGGACGATGCCGACTGCGAGTGGCGTGAGTGTACGCCGCTCTCGGTGGGCGACTTCTCCGCCACGGGCTATTTCTTTGCCCGCGTGATGCACCAGGCGCTCGACATACCCATAGGGCTCATAGAGGCCAACAAGGGCGGCAGCCGCGTGGAGAGCTGGCTCACCAAGGAGAACCTGCAGCGCTACACCAGCGAGCCTACCGACTCGATGGGCATTGTGGGCTTCAAGCCCGAGTACGACTACCAGCGGGCACTGCTCTGGGGCAACGGCACCTTCAACCCCATTCTCAACTATACGGTGAAGGGCATCCTCTTCTATCAGGGCTGCTCGAATGTGGGCGATCCCGGCAATCAGTACTCCGAGCGGCTGAAACTCCTGGTGGAGCAGTGGCGCGGTCAGTTTGCACTGGGCGAGATACCGTTCTACTTCGTGGAGATAGCTCCCTATCACTACGACGACGTGAACGGCACTGCCGGTGCCCTGCTGCGTGAGCAGCAGTTTCGTGCACAGCAAATCATTGCCAACAGCTCGCTGGTGTGCACCAACGACTTGGTCTACCCCTATGAGACCACGCAGATACACCCTGCACAGAAACAGCAGGTGGGCGAGCGCCTGGCGTGGACAGCCTTGGCCCGCGACTATGGCTTTGAGGGCATACTCTACAAGAGTTCATCGTTTAAGGACATGAACATAAAGGGCGACGCCATATACATCCACCTGCAAGACAACTATCACGCTGATGCGCCCTTCGAGCAAATAGAAGGCTTCGAGGTGGCAGGCAGCGACCGGGTGTTCCATCCTGCCGTGGCACGCCACTTCTGGCAGCCCGGTGGCGGCTACTGGGACGAGGCCATCGTGGTGAGCAGCCCCGAGGTGAAGCAGCCCGTGGCCGCTCGCTACTGCTTCCGCAACTTCCAGATGGGCAACGTCACCAATGGTGCCAACCTGCCGCTCTTCCCCTTCCGCACCGACAACTGGTAAGCTTATATTTTTTGGCAATCATATAGGAGTTGACCTGCCCTCGGTGCTGGCGAGTGCAAGAAGACCAGTATTGCCTGGATAGACAATCCTTCCTGCACCACAGGCATCAGCGAAGTGGCAGCCGGTAGGGATGCCGTCAAGACCGTGTACTTCAACCTGGCCGGTCAGCGCCTCGATGCTCCGCAGAAGGGCTTGAACATAGTGAATGGCCGTAAGGTGCTGATGAAGTAAAGTGTGTCAGTGAATCATGTCGAACAGCAGCTCCACTAAGCGCGGCAGGGCAAAGCGGTCGATGTCCGACTCGCTCACCCAGAAATAGCCGTCGGGCAGTGGAGGCTGTTCATGTGGCTCCCATAACCAGAAGTCGGCGTAGATGATGCGGTGCGTCAGCACATGCTTCACATGCTCCCTCATCAATATGGCCTCCCCCCTTGGCGGGAAAAGCTCCTCAGCCTTGCAGCAGGTGCTTGACTCCCCTCCAAGGGGGGACGCTTGTAGCGGTTCGTACAGCCCCTGCCAGATGTCGCCGGCGGGGCGCCGCCGCAAGGCCGTCATGCCCTGCCACTTTACATATATATAAATAATGTGGCGCTCCTGCACCTTCGTCTTCTTCAGCTTCACCGGCAGCATACCTATGAGATGCTCGCGGAAGGCAGTGCACGACTCCATGAGCGGGCAGGAGTCACAATGCGCACTGGCAGGCATGCACTGCGTGGCCCCGAAGTCCATGATCGCTTGGTTGTATTCAGCATTAACGTTAGCGTCCTTGTTGATGTTCACGCCGGGCAGCAGCGACTGTGCCAGGGCGGCAAACACCTTCTTGCCCTCAGTGGTGTTGATGGGGGTGTCAATGCCGAAGTAGCGCGACAGCACCCGGTAGACGTTGCCGTCGACCACCGCCACGGGCAGCCCGAAGGCAAACGACCCAATGGCAGCCGCTGTGTAGTCGCCCACACCCTTCAGCCGGCGTATGCCCTCGTAGGTGCTGGGGAAACCGCCTGCCGCCACTATCTGCTTGGCGGCGTAGTGCAGGTTGCGGGCACGGCTGTAGTAGCCCAGCCCCTGCCACTCACGCAGCACCTCGTCTTCGGTGGCAGCGGCCAGCAGCTCCACTGTGGGCCAGCGCTGCATGAAGCGTTCCCAGTAGGGGCGTCCCTGCTCCGTGCGTGTCTGTTGCAGAATGATTTCCGACAGCCAGATAGGGTAGGGGTCGTTCGTCTCGCGCCACGGCAGCGCACGCCCGTTTTCGCGAAACCAATGCAGTAATGAAGAAGTGAAATCCATAATGCGCGCAAAGGTAATGTTTTTTTGCCAACTATCCAAGAAAAAACAATTAAACCTTTCGCCCCGCCCTGCGTCAATATAGCAGTATGAACACAAGATTAGCTATGACAAAGCGACTTTTTTTCGCCGTCATGATGCTGCTCGCCGGTGCTTTGAGTGCTGGTGCGAGTGGCATTGACGACATTAGGCAGGCCCTGCAGGCATCGTCGGTGAGCCAGGTGCAGGAGAAGGTTTATGTACATACCGACAACCAGTGCTACTTCGTGGGCGACACCCTCTGGTACAAGGCATACGTAGTGAGGGCCGACAACTTGAAGCCCACCGACATGAGCCGCCTGCTCTATGTAGAGCTGCTCTCGCCCGACGGCCTCTTGGTGGAGCGCCAGACCGTCATCGTGGGGCAGCAGGGCTTCACCTGCGGACAGTTCGCCCTCACCGACTCGCTCTACAGCGGCTACTACGAGCTGCGTGCCTACACCCGCTGGATGCTCAACTTCAACATGCGCCACCACTACTACCGCCGCGACGAGACGTGGGACTTCTACAACCGACAGATGGCTGCCGACTACTACCGTGTGTGGGACGGCCTCTACTCGCGTGTGCTGCCCGTATACAGCAAGCCAGAGCACCGTGGCGACTACGACCTGCGCTACATGTACCAGCGGCCCAAGGAGCGACTGCCCCGCAAGAAGAAAGACGACCTCGTGGTGACGTTCTACCCCGAGGGCGGACACCTCATCGACGGCATACCCAACCGCGTGGCCTTCGAGGTGTGCGACCAGCATGGCGAGGCCATCAACATCAGCGGCACCGTGACCGCCGACGGCATGCAGCCCATCAGCATACAGACAGAATACATGGGCAGAGGCTCGTTCGACGTTATTCCCAACGGGCGGCGCCTGAAGGCCTCCTTCACCTGGAAGGACAAGGAATGGACCATCAACCTGCCGCGCTCAGAGTCGAAGGGCGTGGCCATGCGGCTGCACGGCAGTCAGCTCACACTCTGCGGCTTCGGCCTGCCCGACGACCGTGAGTATGGCGTAAGCGTGCTCTGCCGCGGCGTGCTGAAGCACTTCCAGAAGATACACAAACCCTCGGCAGTGCTGCCCGGCACCACCGTCACGCTGCCCATCGACCAGCTGCCATCGGGAGTGGCCGACGTGACGCTCTTCGACAGCGACGGACAGATACTGGCCGACCGCCTCTTCTTCGTCAATAACCACGAGTATGACGCCGACCTCATCACCGCACCACTCGATGCCACACGCACCTACGAGCCCTACGAGCGCATAGAGATGCCCGTGCAGCTGCAGGGCGTAAGCAAGCCCATGGCCTTCTCCATCAGCGTGCACGACAGCTATACCGACGAGCCGTCCTACGACGACAACAACCTCATGACCAGCCTCCTCCTCAGCAGCGAGCTGCGAGGATTCATTGCCTATCCCGCCCACTATTTCGAGGCCGACGATCAGGAGCACCGCCGACACCTCGACCTGCTGATGATGGTGCAGGGATGGCGCAAGTACAAATGGGAGGAACTGGCCGATGCCGACCACTATCTGCGCTACACCCCTGAGACCACCATGACCATCGAGGGCGCCGTGTACAAGATGCTGGGCATCAATCCCGTGGAGCCCGACGAGATAAGCGCCTGGCAGGACGGCATAGGCTACCACGCACGCGCCACCGCCATGAACACCACCACCGAGGAAGACCCGTGGGCCGAGGATGAGAGCGACGACAGCGGGCTCATCAGCGTGGGAGGCCCCGTTGACTATAGCGACATGAACGACTACAGCGACGACATAGAGTACGGCTCCATTGCCGATGCCAACGTCTCGCTAGGCGTCGACCACAAGACACTGAAGCGCGAGGTGCTGGTGGAGGCCGAGCTCACCATCGACGGCGAGTTCTACGGCACCATACAGCAAACGCGCGGTGGGCGATTCATCTTCGAGGTGCCGCCCTTCTACGGCCAGACATGGCTCAACATGAAGGCCTACCGAGAGTCAGACTCCATCAAGAAGAACATGATGTCGCGCAAAGACGCCACCATACTCAATGAAGACGCCTTCCCCGACTACTATGTCAAGCGCGACCTCTTCTATCCCATCTTCACCCACGACTACACCTACTACGAGAAACACCAGCCCGAGATCAGCTACGAGCTGGAGCTCGACACACTCTCCGACCTCACCATGGAGAACGGCGTGCACCACCTGGGCAACATCAACGTGAGGGGACACCGGCGCGGACGCAGGGCCATAGACTGGAACAAGCCGGCATACGTGGTAGATGCCTACGACCTCTACAACGACCTCACCGACCGCGGACTCTCCTACGGCAAGCTCGACATGAGGCAGTTTCCGGTGCAGGTGTGCCGGCTGCTCTTTGGCAACATGAACCGCCCCGTAACCTACAATGTTGACGGGCGCATAGAGGGGCATACCTACTACCGCAACTACTCCCCCGACACCGCCGTGCAGTATCGCGCCAACCGCACCTCGCAGTATCTCTACAGGCTGCTCAAACTGAAGCGTCTGCAGGACATACGCGTTTACACCGATTATGAGCCGCGCACCGAAGACTCGCTCATGGAGTATTCCACCATGAGTGCCGATGCCACCGTCGACCTGCGCCTCATTCCCGACGGCGGAGAGCAGCCCACCTTCCGCGACCGCCACATACTGCTGAAGGGCATCAACGCACCCGCACAGTTCTATCAGCCCGACTACAGCACACTCACACCTGGAGGCAGCGATGCTGCGCTGCCCGCCGACTACCGCCGCACACTCTACTGGAACCCCAATGCCGTGTGCGATGAGCAGGGACGCTTCACGGCCGTGTTCTACAACAACGCTAAGCCTACGCGCATCAGCATGACGGCGGCGGGCATCTCTGCCGACGGAAGGCTCATGCACAGCAAGGGAGAGAGAAAGAAGTGAATCGCACCAAGGAGATATACAAGGTGACGCTGGTGGGCGGTGCCGTGAATGTGGCACTGCTGCTCTGCAAGTTCGTGGCAGGCATCGTGGGCCACAGCGCAGCCATGGTGGCCGATGCCGTGCACTCCCTCTCCGACTTCGTCACCGACATCATTGTGCTGGTGTTCGTTCACATCAGCAGCAAGCCCGAAGACAAGAGCCACGACTATGGCCACGGCAAGTACGAGACGCTGGCCATGACCATCATCGGCCTGGCGCTGCTGGGCGTGGCCATAGGCATCGTCTATGGCGGCGTGGCGAAGATGGTGGCGTGGGCAGGAGGCCAGCAGTTGCAGGCACCCGGCACCCTCGCCCTCTGGGCTGCCCTGCTGTCGGTGGTGCTCAAGGAGGGTGTCTACCGCTACACCATGGCCAAGGCCCGGCGGCTCAGCTCGCAGGCCCTCGAGGCCAATGCCTGGCACCACCGCAGCGACGCCCTCTCGTCGGTGGGCACAACGCTGGGCATAGGCGGCGCCATCCTATTGGGGCAGCGCTTCACGGTGCTCGACCCCCTGGCGTCGGTCGTAGTGGGAGCCTTCATCGTCAAGGTGGCTCTCAGCCTGCTGCGCGGCGGCATAGGCGACCTCATGGAGCAGTCGCTGCCCGAAGAGGTGGAGAGCGAGATGCTGCAGCTCGTGGCATCGCTGCCCGGCGACATACAGCCCCACGACCTGCGCACACGCCGCATAGGCAGCCACTACGCCATAGAGCTGCACATACTCATGGACGGCAACATCACCCTGCGCCAGGCTCACGACAAAGCCTCAGAGGTGGAGAACCTGCTGCGACAGAAATACGGCGCCGCCACGCATGTGGCAGTGCACGTAGAGCCAAAGTAGGGGGTGTCTCCACAGTGTGTTGCAGGAGGGATGAAGCTAACTCGCTGATTATCACTGCTGATTCAAATGATTCAAATGTTCAAATCAAAAATGTACGTCTACACGTACATTATTAATTATTATATATTAAATATGTACTATTTATATTCTCTCAAAAATCGAAAAAACATTTGAACATTTGAATCATTTGAATCAACCACAGTGTTTATGGGGGTTTTGAGAGGTTTGTAAAGAAATACTCTGTGGACACACCCCTGCGATACCTAGCATTGCACACATGCAGGGGGAGTGTGCAATATTTTGCGGTTTCGCCATATTTTACTACTTTAGCAGTGCATAGTCTCTATAACACACAACTCACCAAGAAGTGCTATTCAGCCTGCCCTGATGGTATCTTGCAGCCATTGCCCTAGAGCTTTCTCCCCACTACTAGGGGCTCCCCAACTCTCGCGCAGAGGCGCAGAGAGGAGGGTAAGTAGGAGAGGCGCAGGGGAGCGCAGTCTGGAGCGCAGGGAGCGCAGTCTAGAGCG
>JAEEGG010013099.1_pt1 | contig 17794 bp, 13 predicted proteins | sample 9134161 | NCBI WGS metagenome assembly JAEEGG01 (sample SAMN16246543, study PRJNA631951) | gut metagenome | biome: gut microbiome; feature: rumen; material: CR-attached | host: Bos | place: Iran: Karaj | collected 2018-10 | reverse complement strand
CGTATAAAGATTGAACAATATGTACTTCCATTCCCAATGCCAATGCAGGGGGAAGTAACCCAATGTCCGCATCGCACCCACAATCTCCTGTCGGAAAACCTTCGGATGCCGCTGACGAAGCAACAGGCGCAACATATCCACTGCCAGATAGTCCAACTTATACTGCATGCACACCCTCAGCTCAGGGTCTGCATCTGCCAACCCGTCCAGTTTCCGAAGAATCTTCACCAAGTCGCGCAACCGCCGCTGCCGCTTTTCCACATCCGTCGTCGTCGTGATGCTCTCAGCATGAAGCAGACGCTCATACCAATCCACATTCAACGCCTTAAACGACGCGCCCTTCGCAAAAGCCCTCACCGTGAAATCCTCGTCCTCATGATAGATGCCCTCCGTAAACTGCATCTGCTCCTGATCCAGAAACTCCCTCCTGAAGAAATAAGCCACCACGCACGGCATCAGATTGCGTCCCTGCATGAACTTGCGGGCAGGCTCATACAGTTTGTTATATTCAGGCACATACCGACGATACGGCATCCGCTTTCCCTGCCTGTCCTTCTGCAACACATTCACCCCCACGATGTCCACTTCCTCACCCTCCAGCACATCCAACGGAGCCTGTGCCGCAAAGAGATGGTCGTCCGCATCGACAAAGCACACATACTTCCCCTTTGCCCCACGCATCCCCGCATTGCGAGCCGCACTCAGCCCCCTGTTCTCCTGCGAGATCACCGTCACCTCCGCATGTTCACGACCATACGTCTCCAGCAGCGCCGCCGTTCCATCCGTCGAACCGTCATTCACGACAATGACCTCATACCCCCTACCCCGCATATTCAGACGGCTGATGCTGTCGAGACATTCCCTCAGGTAAGGCTCGGCATTGTAAGCAGGTATGATGAATGAAAGAAGGATGTTCATGAGCTATGCGATATGTGGGGCAAAGGTACGAAGTATTTATGAAACTGCAAAATGAAAAGCGAATTTAGCGCACAGATTGGGAACAGAGAACGTTCATGCGGATGCGGTTGTTGCCCTTGTGGACGACGACCGTCTCGGTGGTATAGTTGTCTTTCCTGCATTCGAGTCGGTGGGTGGGATCAGCGATACGTAGCGAGAACTTGCCAGACGCGTCGGTTTTGGTGTAGTTGACAGCATTGCCCACTCCATCTATCTCTGCGATATAGACATCGGCGATAGGGATCGGATAGTCGATCACCTCGCCTGTCACGATGTCACCAGCCTTGACAGAGAAGTAGTCCGTCGGGTAGATCTGGTAGTAGGAATAGCGTTTGCGGATGGAGGCGAGGACATTGCTGTAACCTGCATGGGCGATACGAATCTTATGGGCAGGATTAGCGATGCGCAGTCTGAATTCACCATTCTCGTCAGTGGTGACAGGCTGTCCGACCACCGTACCCTGTTCTGTCACTTCACACACTTTAGCGTTCTCGATGGCGACGTAATCCTCCACGTCTTCTTCCGTCCACACCCTTCCAGAAATCACGTCGCCAGCCCTCAGTTCCTGAGAATACGCTTTGTCGTCTTTGGTCATGATCTCAACGACACCATTTCTGCCCTTCTCTCCCCAGATGGCGTTGGCTGCCGCATCTTTCAGAATGGTGATGGACGCCATGTTGGTCGTATCGATATTGGCGATCTCGGCATACTTGTCAGCATCCCAGCCTCGAAGAGCGGCAAGTGTGACAGGTTCTTGTTGCCCCACATAAAGGGGGATGAGGTTCCCTTGTTGGTCGAGATTGACAGGAATGCGGTCAATGACCAGCAAGATGTTGGTCACTTCCTGATGGATGGAGTCAGCAGCTGGGGTCAACGGCTGTGTGTAGGCAGTCCCTACGGGCACATCCGGCACCACCTCTTCCTCTTGGGGAAAGATGTCGAGCGGAGCCTGTGTGATGGCCTCCTCCACCTCATCCACCAGCTGTGGCTTGGCAAAGGCGGTAATGGCAAAGGCGGTGAGCGGCAAGAGGTAAAGCACCTTGAGCGCCGCCAGTTTGGTTGATTTCTTTTTGAACATCATCATCATACGTTTTTTAGTTTTACTTTCGTTGAATGCGTTCACCACAGGCTGCAGTCCCGAGCGAACGGCCTTTCTTATAATGAGCTCATTGTATTCCTTGAGGTTGACACCCGTATCGAGCACGGCGCGGTCGGCTTCAAATTCGTGCACATCCGCCAGATCTTGTCGGAGCATCCAAACGAAGGGAAGGAACCAAAGCATGCGGCAGGTACATTCACACAGCAGCTTGTCCCATGAGTGCCCTCTTCGGATGTGAGCCAGTTCGTGTGTCAGGATGGTGGCTCTGGCATCGTGTGCATCAGCAGGAGACAGGACAATCCAACGGAACCAGCTGCACGAGTTCTTCACGTCAGGACTGATTGCCACATGCACCCAAGCCGGCACGTCCGACGCAGGGAGACGCTTGGCGCGACCAACCAGCATACTGAATCGACCCAGCAGATAAAAGTAGTGCAACCAACACACCAACATGCCTATGATATAGATGATGAATGTCAGGCGAATCCACGAGAAACGGGGTGCGGGCACCTCCCTAGCCTCCTCAGAACTCAGCATAGCCGCATAGGCATCTTCTTCCAGCACCAGCACCTCGACACGCTCCACTCCCTGATTCAGCACCGTGGATTGGGTGGTGGTAACATGAAAGGCAGGAAGCAGCACACTCATCACAAGGATGCCGAGCAGCACCATACGATTCAGCGTGTGGAAGGTCTCTCGACGCAGCCAAAGGCCGTAAAACGAATAGAGCAAGGTGAGCGTCACAGCCCATTTCAGGATGTAAATGAAAAACTCTGCCATCATGACGATTCCTGATTACTGTTCATCAAATCTGCCAAAAAACGCAACAGTTCGGCTTCACTCAGCTTTTCCTCATGCACAAACTCCGACACCACACTGAGATAATCGCCCGTGAAGTACTTGTCCACAAACGAACTGATCTTCAACTTCCCATATTCCTTCTGCTCCACAGCAGGGATATAGACATACCCCCGTCCCTGGGAACGATGCGTGAGAAAACCCTTCCGTTCCAAAGCCTGAAACGTGTTCGAGATGGAGGTGATCAGCGGCTGCGGCTCCTCATAGAGCGCCAGCACATCACGAGGCGTACACTCACCCAACTGCCATATCTTCTCCATCACCTCCTCTTCTTTTACCGTCAATTTCATCATATTCAACACTAATTTATGTTATGACGGCACAAAGTAACACCCTTTTCTCGGATTATCCAAACATCACCCCCTTCTTTTAACATCCATTAGATGTTGAATCGTGTAGTTGCTGGAAAAGTTTTTACTTTCAGTGCCATAGTTGTTTGATTTTAGTTGGTTAGTTGGTTGGTTGGTTAGGTTGGTTTGTTAGGTAGTTTGTTAGGTAGTTAGATAGGTAGTTAGTTAGGTAGTTAGTTTGTTAGTTTTTTGTGGGTCAACTGGGGGATTTTTTTTCTTTAGTTAGCGCGCTATTTCTTCTCTCAGATTTGACGATGTAAAGATACAACATCCACATTGCGGTCTACGAATAAATCCTCACTTTTTTTCAAAAAAATGCACTTCCATCCTGCATGGTGTGTCAAGAGTGTCACGTGTCAAGAGTGTCATTAAGGATTTTCGGATGCATTCACCGTCATAATATATATTATAAATATAATATTTATTATGGGCTGAAAAACACCCTCTCAATCAGAAATCGTTAATGACACTCTTGACACGTGACATTCATGACACATGTATTGTCTGTAAATACGTATATTATTGACAAAACGTCAAGAAAATAGAAGAAAATGAAAGAAAATATCGGATTAGTTGTAAAATGTAAGGTGTTTTTTTAATCTTTTTACGTATATTTGCAAAAAGAATGGTATGATGACAAGACTATTAGCTAATAACTAATATACCAATAACCAGATGAAAAAGATTCTTTTTTTGTTTTTGATGGTTCTGTGTGGAATAAGTGTATCGGCACAGGAAGAGTATCACATCAAGAATTTCGGAAAGGCGGATGACTTGAGAGTGCGCAGTAGGGTGTGCTTCGCTCAAGTCAATGGATTCATGTGGATTGGAACAACGAATGGCGTGATTGTGTTCGATGGTCGTCATGCTCACTTATATCCCATTCCTGACCCAGACGGGATGGGTGGTTACTTCTGCCGTGTCACCGACATTCAGGTGGCACCCGACGCCTCCATTTGGGTGGGCACAAAGCGTGGTATCTACATGTTCAACATCACTACGGAGAGTCTGGATCCGTTCCACGTCAAGGGATTGCCAAAGAATGCTAACATCTCCCAACTTCGTGTTGACTATGAGGGACGGCTTTGGGCATTGGTGGACAGCCGCGTGTATGTGGTGGATGTGAAGAAGAAGACGGCGGAGAGGGTTGGCAACGAGCTGTTGATGCCGTGTTGCCTGACGGTGGCCCACGATGGCAAAGTGTGGATGGGCGACAAACAAGGTGTGCTGTACAGCTATGATCCGAAGAAGAAACGAATCCATTCCTATGCGGCCAAGCCTGAGGGTCAGGATAGGTTTGGCAGAATCGAGAGCATCACAGAGATGAAGAACGGTTTGCTGGCATTGGTGACAGGCTCAGAGGGAGTTTATCAGTTCAGCCTGAAAACGCACACGTCTAAGTTGCTCTTCTCGCATGACGATAAAGGCGTTCCCATCATTGCCCACACGTCTATCACTCCTGATGGGGAGGCGCTGTGGATTGGTACGGAGCATGGCATTGTGATTTATCACACGCAAGATGGCAGTATGACCAGTCTTTGTCAGTCTAACATATCTTCCAACTCACTGTCGGGCAATGCAGTCCACTCGCTCTTTGTGGACAGGGAACGTGGTGTGTGGGCTGGCACGTTCTTTGGTGGCATCAACCGCATCAGCATCTCATCGCAGAACTTCAGCACGTTTACGCCTGAGAGTGAGAGTCATGATGTAGACGTGGTGCGCGAGATGTGTGAGGATTCGCAGGGTCAGTTGTGGGTTGGCACCGAGGATGGTGGACTGTATGAACTGAACCGCCAGGAGGGCAGATTGCAAGTGGCCGATGTGGCTTGGGGCGGGGAGTCTGCCCCCTTTAATGTACAGAGTTTGATGATGGTGGGCGATGACTTGTGGGTGCTGACCATCAGTAATGGCATCTATGTGGTGGACACAAAGAGCCGTCAGTTGAAGCGCCACTACACGAAGCCAAACGAGCAGGACAAGGGCTTTGCGCTGGGCGGCGTCAGCATGTGCCAGCAGAACGGCACCATCTTTGTTGGTTCGTGGCAAGGTGTGTTCATCTTTGACGAACAGAAGGGTTCGTTCGACCTGATGCCCGAACTGGCTAACACGTATGCACACCATCTGCATGCTGACCGACATGGCGAGGTGTGGGTGGCGACCTTCGACAGAGGCTTATGGCGCATCCATCAGAATAAGGACATGTGGGGTACCCAACAGCACAAGGGGCAGTGGAAAGCTGAACGGACTTCCTTCAGCTATGCCTGCACGACAGTAGTGTATGAGGACTCGAGGGGCTACTACTGGGTGGGCACCGACAATCGCGGCTTGATGGGTTACGATGCCCGAAGTGGGAAGACGAGACAGCTGACAGTGTCGAAACATTTGACACAGGAGTCCGTCAACAACATCATGGAAGATGACAAACACAACTTGTGGCTGAACACGTTCGACGGACTTTACAGTTACAACATCGATAATGGGTCGCTCCGCCACTTCACGACTGACAATGGTCTGCCGTCGGATTACGTGAACTATTCTGCGGGCTATATTGGCAAGAACGGCAGGGTGTACGTGGGCACCTATAAGGGTCTGGTGAGTTTTGATCCCAATATTTATAATGCGCCAGAAGGACGTCTGACTCCTTATATCCTGAATCTCTACATGAATGGCAGGTTCATCCTTCCTGGCGACAGCACCGACATTCTGAAGCAGACCCTCTACACAACCAAGAAATTGACCTTGAAGTATAGCCAAAACACGTTCGCCATCAACTATGCCACACCTGTCTTCCAGCATGGCGTCAACGTATGGTACAGGTATCGCCTCAATCCAGATGAACCATGGGTGCTCAATCGTCGTGCAGACATGTTGCAACTGACCAACCTGGCAGTAGGCACTTATGACTTGGAAATTCAGGCCAGCTTCAACCCAGAGGTGTGGAACGGCGATGTGGCAAAACTGCGCATCACCATTCTGCCTCCTGCATGGTTAAGTCCTGTTGCCATTGTGTGCTATGTGCTGTTAATTGCGCTATTGGTGTACGGTGTCATGTGGTACCTCAAGAAGAGAAGAACCGACAAGTGATTCATATCCACAACAGAAATGGAAATAAAAGCCATTTTATTTTGTACTGTCTTGGGTTTGTGCTACCTTTGCATCCAAATTCTGACGGTATGCTGTCCATCCTTATTCCCACACGTGACTACACCTGTTATCAGTTGGTGGCTGACCTGCACGAGCAGGCAGAGGGCTTGGGCGTTCCCTATGAGATACTGGTGGCAGAGGATGGGAGCCGTTCGCAGGTGAGTCTCATCGCCAACCATAAAATCACGGAACTGAGCCATTGCCGGCATATCGTCAACAAGGAGAATGTGGGACCTGCCAATATCCGTAACCTGCTGGCACGGGAGGCGGCATACGGCTGGATCATCTTCATCGACAGCGACGCGAAGGTGGAAAAGGAGGATTTTCTTTCGACCTATTATCAGCATATCGGGAAGGCAGATGTGGTGGTGGGCGGATTGCTGCACCAACAGGAGAACTACGATCCTCACCGTTCCTTGCGTTTCAAATATGAAAAGCAGGCCGATGCCCATCGCAGTGCGGCAGAACGGAGTCTGCAACCTTACAGCAAGTTCACCACTTTCAATTTCATGATGCGACGTTCCACGTTTCTCTGCATCCTCTTCGACAAGAACTGTCGAAGTTATGGGTATGAGGATGCGCTCTTTGGCGTGGAACTGAAGAAGCGGGACATCAGCATCCTGCACATCGACAATCCCCTTATCCACATGGGATTGGACACCAACGAACGGTTCCTTGAGAAGAGCGAACAAGCCTTGTGCACACTGAAAACGCTGGGAGAACGGATGGAACAGCACAGCTATGTGGGAAGAGCGTACCAACGGCTATGCAAGTACCGTTTGGGTGGTGCCGTTAGAGCCTTCCACGCCTTGTTTGGGGGTCTCATCAAACGGAATTTGCTCTCCACACATCCCCTGCTCCTTTTCTTCTCCCTCTATAAATTGGGCTATTACGCCACCTTGAAGAAATGAAATCCTTTCTGGTCAAAATAGGATGTTTCGCCTTGGCGTTGTTGGCGATATTGACAGCGATGGAGGTGTATGTGGAAAGCATGCCTAACATCGCCCGCGATAAGCACCAATGGATGTTGCAGCACTCCAATGAGGTGAAGACGCTCGTACTGGGCAACAGCCATAACCTCTATGGCATCCGTCCTGACCTGCTGGGAGAAGGGGCGTTCTCGTTGGCACAGCAGTCGCAGACCTATCGCTATGACCAGTATCTCCTGCAGCACTATCCGATGAAAGAACTCAAGACCATCATCTTGAACTTCGACTATTCCCTCCTGTGGGAAGACTTTGAAAGCACACCCAAAGAAGAATTCCAAGCGATGCGCTATCGCATCTACATGGATTGTGACATTCATCCCCGCTTGAGTTGGTATGGTTTTGAAGTGATGTATATGCCATTGGTCACAGAAAAGCTACGCAGTCTTTTCACCCCAGGAAGGAATCACTGGGACCACCTCGGATGGGCAACAGAATACACGAAAGAGGCACGTCTGCAGGATTGGGATGACGGAAAGAACAGAGCTGAAGCGAACACTCGCCACGATACTGACATTGTCAGCATGAACGAAGGTTTCCTACGTGACATCTTCGACTATTGTCAAAAGCACCACATCAAGGTCATCCTGCTGAACACCCCCGTGTCTGAGACATTCAGGAAGTACGAAGACCCACGACAGCGAAACATCAACACCCAAGTACTGAACAGGTTGCTGCACGACTATCCGACCGTGAACTATCTTGATTGGGAGGCTGACCCACGCTTCACCTCCGACGACTTTTATGATTCAGATCACCTCAACCATGAGGGAGCTCAAAAACTGACCCAAGCTATTCAATGCTATTCAACACGCTGACATATTTATTGTTCCTGCCTATTGTCTTCGCCCTCTACTGGGTGGCAAAAGGCGTCAAGACACAGAACTGGGTGATTCTGTTGGCCAGCATGGTGTTCTATGGATGGTGGAGTGTGCCCTGTCTTGGTTTGATGATAGGCACCTGCCTGCTCAACTACCTCTTTATCCATCAGATGCAGCGAGCAAACAAGCGGAAAGTATGGATGATCCTGTCACTGGTCTTGAACTTCGGCGTCCTTGGCGTGTTCAAATACTTCAACTTCTTTGCTGACAACTTGGCTTCCCTCATGAGCCTTTGGGGACTTCATGCCGACATGCCCACCCTCAGCCTCATCCTGCCAGTGGGCATCAGTTTCTACACCTTCCAACTGTCAGCCTACGTGATAGACTGCTACAAGAAGGAGTTGGAACCCACCCACTCCCTCCTGCAATTCTTGACTTTCATCTGCTTCTTCCCACAACTGGTGGCAGGACCCATCGAACGAGGAAAGAACCTATTGCCACAATTCAACAGTCAACGACGTTTTGACCATACCCAAGCCACAGAAGGTCTGCGGCTCATCCTCTGGGGATTGGTGAAGAAGATGCTGATTGCGGATAATTGTGCCGCCCAGGTTGACTACATCTTTTCCAACCATGCGACACTCAGTTTACCTACGTTATGGTTGGGAGCCCTCTATTTCACCTTCCAGATCTACGGAGACTTCTCAGGTTATAGCGATATGGCTGTCGGTTCTGCTAAATTGTTTGGCATCAACATCTCCCAAAACTTCAACAAGCCCTACTTTGCTTCTTCCATGCAGGATTTCTGGCGCAGATGGCACATCACGCTCATGGGTTGGTTCAAGGACTACGTCTATATCCCGTTGGGAGGCAATCGGAAGGGGAAGGTCAGAAGAGCGCTCAACATCCTGACAGTATTCCTGCTCAGCGGTCTGTGGCATGGCAGCAACTGGACGTTTGTACTTTGGGGCGCCTACCATGCGTTGGTGTACAAACTGCCTGTAAAATACATCACCTTCATCGTGGTGCTCATAGGTTGGGTGTTCTTCAGAGCCGAGAATGTGGAAATGGCATGGGGCTATCTCTCCCACATGTTTGACCCACACTTGATAGCAGCCCCTGAATGCAGCAAATTGCCCCTCTTGTTGATTGCCTTGCTGGTCAGCACGGAATGGCTGATGAAAGAAGCCACACACCCCTTTCAATGGAAGAATCAGGGATGGCAATCCTCACAATGGGTTCGCCTCACCTGCTATCTGGTGGTGTTTCTGGCCACCATCATGCTGGGCGGGGAAAAGGTGCAATTCATTTACTTCCAGTTCTAATTCTCCACCAAGCGCCTACCTTGAAGCGATTTCCCATTCATTGCCAGAAAAGATGGTGATGATAATATCCTCGGGAAGCACGAACTCATTCAAGTACTCGGCAAAAAGATTTGTTTGGTAGAAGATGCGCAGACGGTACGTCCCCAAAGTAGGGATATAAATCTTACTCTTCCTGAAGGTTCTGGTGCTCACCTCGTCCTTGGCGAGGGTAAGTCCTTGCTTTTGCATCGTGAAAATCCTGTTGGGGTTATTCACATCTTCCAGCTTCAGGTAAAAGTATCCCGCCATCTCCGCATTATGGTTCTTGAAGGTCAGGCTGAATACAGGATTGGTGTTGTGTATCATGTAGTCGGGGAAGTCGTAGTCCTCCAAGGTCAGATAGGCAGTGGAAGTGGTATCACTGCTGAGAGTCACGCTCTCCCCCGCCACTTGAGCAATCAGATAGTTGGGTATTCCAGTCGTGGTGCGTGCCTCTCGCCATTCCTTCCCTCCTTCAAGAGCGTTGTCACGATACATCGGCACCATTGTATAAACCCCATCTTTCACCGCAGCAGGGAAGGCTATTTGCAAGGTGTCGGTGTAGGTGGTGTCATCCACCTCCTCCAACTGAAATTCATGGTCATAGACATAGAGCGGACACACTAACTCATCGTCATGTTTCAGCATGATGGCGACAGAATCTTCCAGAAGATTCCAACCCATATTGGACAGGTCATGAACTGTGACCGATACATTCTTTCGAGGATAGACAGGTTGGGACGTCTCTTCCTCCTTCACGGCATTGATATACTGAAAGGCGAAATTGTGCCGTTCGATGCCCGTAGCTCGATTATCGGCAGAAGGCATCACACCAATCGTGAAGAGCTGCAGAAGATTCATGCCATTCTCAGGACTGTCCTTGTCATACCACGTTGGATGGTCAGGCACCATATAAGGCAGATACGACCATCCGTCTTCCTCATTATCTGGATTGCCTATATGCAGATGGAACCAGTCGTTCTCATCGTAGCCGTCTATCACAAAGGCATGACTTCTTACGTTACTGCCACCAGCTGCCAGCACAGGACGACCTGCCGCCAATTCCTTTTTCAATATCAAGGTGATCTCCTCTAACGAATAGAAGTCACGAAAAAGCATCTGAATACCCCTATCGTAATCAAAATAATTCGCTAAGGCAATGGGCTGATAAATGGAATAAGTCCCACTCGTTTCTGCCCCATATCTCATATCGACAGCGATGCCACAATCACTGCTCAACAAAGCAATGGCATCGGCTTGTGCCTGGGTGTATTCCCCTTCCTTGTAGGTGTCTAAGATGTTAGGCCAGTCGTAAGTGTGTTCTCCAAAATTCGCAGAGAGTTTCTGTCCACATCCCTTCTCGTCCACATACTCATGATAGCCCGTTCCCCTTGCTGGCCAGTTCCAATAGTGCATCACCTGCGTCATCGCAGTCGCCACACAACCTACCAAGCAACGGTTGCCATCCTTGTCCAACGGACACATATTATAATGAGGTGCATCCTGATACCAGCTGTCCTTGAGAATCGGTTCCACACGCTGAGGGAGCGCCTGCTCCTCCGCATAGAAACGACTGGAGCGGCGAATGATCTTCTGTGCCGTCGCACTCTCGGCAATCAAGAGGCATAGAAGCATCAGAGAAAGGGAGTGTAATTTACAATTTGACAATTTACAATCTACAATTTATTGAGACGATTTGACAATTTATTCTTGAATATAAATCCGTTGCACACGATTGCTGATACCTGTGAGCACCTCATAAGGAATGGTACCTAAGGCATCGCTGAGCACGGTGACGGGCAGGTGGTCGCCAAAGATTTCAACTTGGTCGCCCTCCTTGCAGTCGATGTCCGTCACATCCAACATACAGACATCCATGCAGATGTTACCCACATAGTCGGCTTTCTGACCATTCACGAGGCAGTAGCAACCACGATTGCCCAAATGGCGATTGAGGCCGTCAGCATAACCGATAGGAATGGCAGCGATGCGACTGTCACGTTCGAGGACCGTTCGGCGAGAATATCCGATGCTGTCCCCCTTGGGCACCTCGCGAATCTGCAAAATGGTCGTCTTGAGCGTCGCCACATTGTTTAGGATATGGTTGTTGCGGGCATTGATGCCATAGAGACCCAAACCCAAACGCACCATATCCAGATGATACTCTGGGAAGTGCTCGATACCTGCGGAATTGCAGATATGACGGATAATCTTGTGGGAATATGCTGCCTGTAACTGACGGCTGGCTTGGTCGAAGAGGGCAAACTGGCGATGGGAGAACGCATCAAACTCATCTCCGTCGCTACCCACGAAATGGCTGAACACAGAACAAGGAACGAGTGCTGTCTGACGACTCAGACGTTCAATGAGGCGTGGCATATCCTTCTCTGGATTGAAACCCAAACGATGCATGCCTGTGTCGAGCTTGATGTGGATGGGGAAGTTTGTGATGCCCTCCTTCTCCGCCGCATAGATGAGTTGTTCAAGCAGGTCGAAACTGAACACTTCGGGTTCAAGGCTATAGTCGAACAGCATCTTGAACGAGGTGGTTTCCGGATTCATGATCATGATGTTGGCAGTGATGCCCGCCTCACGAAGGTCGGCACCCTCATCAGCCACAGCCACAGCCAGGTAATCCACACCATTGTCCTGCAAGGTCTTGCTCGTCTCCAACGAACCCACACCATAACCGCTCGCCTTCACCATACACACCATCTTTGTCTCAGGTTTCATGAAACGGCGATAATAGCGCACATTGTTGACAAGGGCATTGAGATTCACCTCAAGGATGGTCTGATGCACTTTCAGCGTCAGGAGGTCGCTCACCTTGTCGAACCGGAACTGACGGGCACCCTTGATGAGGATGAACTCATTGCGCAACCGCTCAAACACCTCGCTATGAATCAGGGCGTCAGTCGTGCGGAACATATAGTGCTCCATCGGGAAATAGCCCTCACAAGCCGTCAATTCCTCACCCACACCAATCACCTTCTCGATGCCACGCGAAGCAGCCATCTGTGCCACCCTTGAGTAGAGGCTTCTGGGTGTTTCTCCACTCTGGAGGATATCACTCAGAATCAACGTACGATGCTGTTTCTTCGTCTCAGGACGACGGCTCATGAAGTCAAGCGCGATGTCAAGTGACTGCACATCAGAGTTATAGGAATCGTTGATCAGCGTACATCCATTCTTGCCATCCTTCACCTCCAGACGCATCGCCACCTGTTCCAACCGGCTCATGCGTTCACAAAGCACACGGATGTCGCCCGTGAACACGGTCAACGCTGTCGAGAAACACGTGATGGAGTTCTCGATGGAGGCATCATCAATGAAGGGGATGGTGTATTGACCAATCTGTCCCTCATGTTCAAACCATATCGTGGCATGATCGTTGTCCTTCTCCACCTGTCGCACCTGTAAGCTAACGCGCTTCACACGCTCAGGCAAGGTTTCCGCACATTGCAGGATGGTCGCATCTTTCGAATTGAGCACCAACGTCTTGCAGTCCTTGAAGAGTTGCATCTTCTCAGCACACTTGATGCCATAACTCATAAAGTTCTCCTGATGCGCCGCACCCAAATTGGTCATCACACCGATAGTGGGTTTGACGATGCGTTCCAGCTTCGCCATCTCGCCCGACTGCGAGATACCTGCCTCGATGATGGCAAGGTCGTTATGAGGATTAATGAACCACACACTCAACGGCACACCCACCTGGCTGTTGTAACTGCGAGGTGAACGGCACACATTGAAATCGGGTGAAAGTAACTGGTACAGCCACTCCTTCACTGTCGTCTTTCCGTTTGAGCCCGTAATGCCAATCACGGGGATGTCCAACTGACTGCGATGATAAGCTGCCAGATCCTGCAAAGCCTTCAAAGGTGACTTCACCATCAAAAAGTTACAGTCCTTCGTCCCTTGAATGGGAAGGCTCTCCACCACGAAGTTGCGCACACCTCTCCTGTACAACTCCTCTATATACTTATGTCCATCGTTCTTCTCCGTTTTCAATGCGAAGAAGAGCGTCTCCTCCGGGAAACAAAGGCTTCGGCTATCAATGAGCAGCCAATTGATCTTCGCCTCTGTCGTCCCTTTTCTCTCTGCGCCAATGACTTGCGCAATTTCATCAATCGTGTATGTCATTTACTATTTGACAATTTACTATTTACTATTTGGCGATGCTGGTGTCGTGCCCACTCTTTTGTTGCCTTTGCCACAGCATCTTTTGTTTTGTTATCAAAGTAAGTGTCTTGGAATCGTTGCCAGATATACTCAACCGCCTTTTCCGATGGATGTATCATATCATCTGCATAGAAGCGGTAGTCGCGCAGTTCATCCATCATAATTTCATAGGAGGGAAAGTAAAAGCATTGACTATTTGACGATTTACCATTGACGATTTCATCTACCCCTTGGAGCAAAATCCCCTTCGAGACCTGGTTCACATGGTATCCATCACGCTTATGACGAATCGGACTAACGGTGAAGATGACCTTCAACTTCGGATTCACGCTCTCCAACAGTTGCAGGAGCATGTCCCACTGGTCAACGATGTCATAAGAATTCAATCGTTCCCTCACAAAAAGGCTGTCTAACTGTTTGTGGCAATTGGCCACCAACATGCCCGTCTCCTTCAACCGATAGATGATGGCTGTGCCCATCGTGACAATCAGCACATCTGCCTCCCGCAGGAAATCAGCCACACAATGGGTGGTGCCGTTGATTCTTTCGACAAGTGTTGCCACATCGAGTGAGGAGAAACTGCTATGATGCATCCACGAATGCCACATCCCATCTGATTCACTCTGAATCAGTTCTACGGAATCGGCCGTATATTCTTTCTCACTGATGCTTCTCAACAAACTTGCAGCGATGCTCGCAGGATTGTAGAGTGTACCAAAGGGATTCACCATCGCCTCAAAGCCGCCTCGCACCATCTTCTCCCCTATCTCGTCAGCAAAGCACGAACCCACCAGCAGCACCTTCTCACCAGCAGCAATCTTCCATTCCGATGCAGGAATGTCTATGCGGGTCATCAGTTCCATCTCCCCCGTCAATCGCCGTAGTAAGAGAACTCCTCCTTCTCGCCGTCAGCTTTCGTGAAAGTACCCGCGTATGTCTCCCCACAATGCAGGAGTTCGCCCGACTTATCATATTCACCACCACTGGTGTATTGACCCTCGTAGCGACCCACAAATGCCTTCGTGGCAGGGTCGTAGGCATCCACCACCATATCGCCCTCAATCTCCTTAAAGGTACCGCCATCTTCCAGCGCTTCATTCTCCTCCTTGGTTTGCTTGTAACTGACCAGACGGAGCACATAGATGGTGTCGGTGTCACCGATATTGTCCTGCACGAATCGGCTCTCATCGCCATCCACAATAAACATCTTGTAACCGCCGTCCTCCAGGAACCCTGCCACCAGCCACGTGGTGACATTCCCTTCTGGCTTAGGTGCATTGTCCAACGTACGTGGCAATTCCTGTGCCACAGAATCACTATCCGACGAAGTGCCATTCACCGACTTCGCCACTTCCTTGCAAGCCGTCATGCCACTGAGCATCAACACTGCAACAGCCGAGGCAACCAACATCAAAAATGCCTTTTTCATATTATTCTGTTTTTAATTATTTTGCAAAGGTAGTGAAAGCCGAACACAATACAAAATAAAACGGTTTTTATTTTTATTGTTGAGGTGCATCCTACCTCCGAGCGAAGCTCAACGGTACAATTACGTGAGAGAAATACCTAAATCCCGCAGCACAAACAAAAGAAAAGAGGAACTTTTCATTTTTCATCACTCATTGTTCCAAGGGGCAAGGGGCAAGAGGTTAGTTTAGTGTTGAGTTCCTAACGTGCAAGGTATCCTCTCGCTCCTTGCTCCTCGCCCCTCACCCCTCTCACCTCGCCCCTTGCCCCTTGCCCCTCAATTGTCAACTCTCAACTGTCAACTCCCTTAATCTCCATCAGGGTCGTCCACCAGCGTGCCACCGCCGCCGTTGTTGCCACCGTTGTTGCCAGTGTTGCCGTTGTTCTCACCACCCTCGTTCTCGTCCTCGCCATCCTCGATGTCGCCGCTGTCGGAGCTGGTCACGCGCTTGAGCACGTTGCCGTCCTCGTCGAGGCATGTGATCTGGATGGAGGTGTTCTTGAGCTCGTCCTTCACATCCACCGATGGGGTGAACACGATGCGACGGGTGGTGATGAGGGAGGTCTTCACGTCCTCGAGGTCCTCCACTGCCTTGGAGCGCACGCCGAAGCGCATGGTTCCCAGTCCGGGCAGAGGTACACTGTGACCTTCAGTTGCCCACGTGCGGAGCACTTCACCAGCTGCATCCCAAGCTGCCTTGATGACACCTGCAGAGATACCGCTGTGGGTACTTGCCTCTGCGAACACCTTCTTCTCTGCGATGGGGATGTAGAGGTCTGGACGCATCACGAACTTCATTCCTGGATTCTTGCCGAGCTTCACTTCTCGGCGCTGTGCAATTACTTTAATAGCCATAATTCACTCTGTTTTTTAGTTGGTTAGTAAATAAGTTAGTTAGTAGATGATTTTTCTTTTGTCTTCCGAGTCCGCTTCGGGGTGTCCCTTAATGATAAATTTTGCTACCATTAATACGCGCAATTTCTAGATTTAATGCTAACAATTTTTTTCTTTAATGACCGCCCTTTCTGCCTTATCTTTTGACACTACAAAGTTACGACAAATTTTCGACATTTGCAAATAAAGGTAGTGCAAAATTCGAAAAATGCCCGATTTTTTTAGTTTTTTTGAATGGTTGTGAAAATCCAAGCAAGCGTTACAGTTGTTACAGTTGTTACAGTTGTTTTCAAGGTATTCCTACACCCCCAAAATATGCCTATATTATATTATATAATATAGAATTTACTTTTCACATTTTGGGTGCTTAGTTTTTAACTGTAACAACTGTAACAACTGTAACGCAAGTGAAAAAAGTTGAGGAAAATTTGGTGGTATGTCTGGGATGTTGTATATTTGCAACTACAAACCAGCAACTTGTATGACCAAAACGCGGAATAATAAATATAACACATTGATTATGAGGGAGTTATTACCCCACCTATTGCGCAATGTAAGATAAATATTAGCCCTATCAAGGTCGCAATTTCCGCCCTGCATCATACGGCATCTCGTCGTATGAGCAGGGCATTTTTATGTCTATGCCTGATCATCCCCACCTTCTTTTTTGCCAGTTGTGAGTCCTACGAAGACCCCAAAATGAGGTCTTGAAGGGTTATTATGAGGAGTCAAAGGGGCTTTCTCAGGCATCAACCGATAGCATTTCTCGCTTTTCTCAGAAGGTAAATGAGTTCACAACAAGGATTCCAGCAGCTAAAAAAGACCCTCTTTATACCCAAATTCAATCGAATATCAAGATGGCGAAGCTCAAAATCACCATCACAATAGCGGATGAATGGGAGGATGATGTGGTGATTAAATTCTAATATGGAAGAGAAAAGATAGGGAAAGATGAAAAAGAACGCATTCCATTCATTGCTGCTTGACATCTGGCACTTCTTGATAGGTGGTCAGCAGGTGGGGCCACAAGACCGCATCGCCTTGCAGATCGCTGCCAAGTATGGACTCACGAAGGAGTACAAGATGGCAAGGAGGCAGAACCGACGCCCTTTGGAAGCATTGGAAGAGTGGGATTTAGTGAAGGATGAAGATAGAAAATTGTTTAGAGACTAAAGAAAAAAAGAGATATGAAATGGCTATGGCTCTTCAATCAGTTCCTATTGGATCAGAAAGGCAAGCGTGGTGAAGCAAGGATTTCAACACGGCTGAGAAACTGAACCAACTGCTCGTCAAGCTGTTGCTGGCCACAGGGCAGCTCACGGAGGGAGGCGAGTACGACGTGGACGGCCCGTATTATCTCGCTGTACTGATAGCCTATCAGCCTACTGCGAAGTCCTAGGTGGGAGTCGATTACAGAGGACAGAATAGGGTCAAATTTGTCCAAAACGAAAAATATTCCGCCAAAAGCGCTGATTTTTTCAGATTTTTGTTGTACCTTTGCCATGTCATTGATGATTTTGCTTGTCTTGATTTGCAGCACTAAGGTAAGTGAAAAATTTGACATGGCCAAATCCTGAGCAACAAAAAGTTGCTCAGGTACTTATAAAGAAAGTTAAACTAAAGTGCTGCGGAATTTAGGCAACAATGAAGAAGAAAAGTATTATTCTCACAGCAATCGCATTTTTGCTGACA